>Ga0307380_10006717_pt1 | contig 15068 bp, 17 predicted proteins | sample UN3MG_FD_202239 | JGI IMG/M metagenome (GOLD analysis project Ga0307380, IMG submission 202239) | Soil microbial communities from Risofladan, Vaasa, Finland - UN-3 | ecosystem: Environmental > Terrestrial > Soil > Coastal area > Acid sulfate soil | place: Finland: Risofladan, Vaasa | collected...
CCAGGGCACACATCGAGTCGCTTGGCACCGTTGATCTCAACAAATACGAACTCCGCAGGCTGAGCAACGATGTCAAGACGGACGTGAAGCTGCTTCGGGATCTGTACCGGCGAACCGAGCCCTTAGTGGCAAAGGACGGGAAGCTGGCGGCCCTCAAGGAGTTACTCGCCGGGGAATTGGCCGGGAAGAAGGTGCTGATCTTCAGCACGTTCAAGGACACGACGCGGTACGTCCACCAGTGTCTGAACGAGGACAAGGAGTGGCTCCAGCGGGCCGGAACGCCCTGTGTTCGCCGAATCGACAGCGGCAACCATCCGAGCGAACGCGGGCACATCCTGGGCCTGTTCGCCCCCGTCGCCAATAACGCCGAGGTGGCCAAGGAAGACCAGATCGACGTGCTGATCAGTACCGACGTGCTCTCCGAAGGGCAGAACCTTCAGGACTGCGGCGTTGCCCTCAACTACGACCTGACGTGGAATCCTATCCGGCTGGTCCAGCGGAACGGCCGGATCGATCGCATCGGCAGCCCGCACGAGAGGATCACCATCTACAACATGTTCCCCGAGGACGAGCTGGAGCGGCTCCTCGGCTTAGTCGCCAGATTGACTGAGAGGATCGCCCGGATCGACGAGACCGGCTTGCTCGACGCCAGCGTGCTCGGGGAAGTGGTCCATCCCCGCACGTTCAACACGATCCGCCGAATCCGCGACGAGGATGGGACCGTCCTCGATGAAGAGGAGGAGCGGGCCGAGCTGGCCGGGCCGGAACTGCTGATCAAGCAGCTCAAGGAGGTCCTGAGCCGCGAAGGGTACCAATCCATCGCCGACCTGCCGAACGGCATCCACTCCGGCCTGCGGCGTGAGAAGTGCTACGGCATGTTCTTCTACTTCCAGGCTCCCAGGGCGGAAGGGCAGGGGAAGCGGCATTTCTGGAAGTACATCGACGCCCGGACGCACGAGATCCTCGACAACCGGTTCGAGATCGCCCGGATGATCGCCTGCCTCCCCGACGAGCCGCGGTTCATCGGAGACCAAGACGTTTTCGCTCTGCAGGAGAAGGTGATCGAGAGCATCCTGAAGGGCGAACGAGAACGGGAGGCCAAGGCCGCAGCCGCAACCGCTGTCGATCCAATCCAGCAAACCGTCCGGGAAGAGCTACGGAATGCCATTCAGCGGGGGAGCGTCGACCGCGAAACAGCTAAGTCGGCGATACGGTACCTGGGGCAGCCGATGGGCAAGTTCGCTGTGAAACGACTGAGAACTGCCCACAAGGAGTGGGGCCAGGCCAAAGAGGACGCGGGCCTGCTCCAGGCGGTCACCGAGCTAGCCCGTGATTTCGCCAAGGACGGTGCCAATGGCGATTCGGTGAGCGATGCCCTACGGCGGGAGGAGTTGGAGCTGATCTGTTTTGAGTACGTTTCTTCTTGACGCGTACGTTCAGGCGTCGAGATTGGCCGTCGCCATGCAAACCAGCCACCCCTACATGACCCGCCTCAACCCGTTCCCCGGCCCCTCGGCCGACGAGCAGAGCAACTTCCTCCCCCTCCCCGACTGGAAAGCCGGTGCCCCGCGGCTCTCTGACTGGCCGCCGCACATTCGCCCGCCTGAGGTGGTCGCGGAAGTGCACGCGTGCACAAAGGAAACCCGTTATGAGTGACGATCGGAGACCGGCCGTTTGGCAAATGGTCCGTGAAGCCGTCAACGCGCTTGGCACCGAGACCACCAACGTGGCCGTGCGAGATTGGATTCTGCAAAAGTACCCGGGTACGAACAAGGGCACCATCTCTTGCGCTATCATCACCTGCACAGTGAATCACGATTCGCGCGTACACTATCCTGATAACCACAAGACACGAAGGTGCGACGGCCACTACGACTTCCTGTATCGGTCCGCGCGCGGCAGGCTGGAGCGATATGACGCAGCCAAGCACGGGCAGTGGGAGATCGCAGAGCGTGAGGACGGTTCTCTATGCGTCCGCCGCATCGACGGGGAGGAGGTACCGGGAGGAACTGAGGCTGCCAAGTCTCAGGTCCCCGGCGATGGCGGAACCACGTTCGCTGCCGAGGCTCATTTGCGTGACTATCTGGTCCAGCACCTGGAGGACATTGAGCCCGGGCTTGAGCTTTACGTCGACGACAACGGAGTCGATGGCGTGGAATACACCACGGCGATCGGCCGAATCGACATCCTGGCCACCGATCGGGACGGTCGCTTTGTCGTGTTGGAACTCAAGGTTGCTCAAGGACCGGACGCGGTCTGCGGTCAGTTGATGCGATACATGGGCTGGGTCAAGCGGCACCTTAGCGAGGGCAAACCGGTCCGCGGCACAATTATTGCTCAGAGGATCTCCGACCGGATCCGGTATGCGCTCGCTGACTTCCCAGCTGTCCAGCTCAAGGAGTACGAGTTGTCGCTCAAGCTGCGGGATGCGGAACCCCTGGATTAGAGGCCGAGCGATGTGCCAACACAGGCCGGGTTGCGGAGAGTAGGGCGAGGTCGCCCAGGGCAGGCGCTACGTCCAGCGTGCCCCTCGCCAGGAAGCTAACGGCTTCGTGGCCCAACGATGAGTCTGCAGACGTCCATCCGCTGCGGGACTCGAAGGAGGTGCGGTAATGCCCAATGCCACGACTGTCCGAGACGCTATCCTTGAGTGCTTTCGGGCACATGACGGTGGCCCGCTGCCATTGCGAGAGGCGGCCGCATGGATCGCCAAACGGTACGCAGGTCGCTGGAAGGATGTCTCAACGCCGATGGCAGACCTCACCATTGGCGGCAACCCCTCGTGTACCGAGACGGCGAGAAGTGCCTCATTCGGGTCAGCCGCGGTGTCTACCGGCTGGCGGATGCATTCTTGGGGGACAGCGGGGAGGTACAGCGCGATGCGAACCCCGCTACCCCGGCGCACCAACGGTCACCGACGGGCGTCGAGGCGAGCGCTGTGGGCACCCCAACCGATACCGGTCGGCCGTCCATCTCGCTCTCGATTTCGGGCACCCCGGCGACGTTCGCGACTGCCCGGGAGAAGCCGTGGCGAGCAGCACTTGAGCGAGCGATCCCACAACACTCGGGCGGTGCCTGCCCCTCGGGGGTGCGACTGTGGTTCACCGTCGAGGGCACGTTGCGTGGCGGGCAGCCGTTCGATCTCGACAATCTCTGCGAGCCGGTGTTCTCGGTGCTGGTGAACAAGAAGCGGTACTTCGGCGGCGCCCGCACGAACATCGCCTGGTGGTCGGCTCATCGTGCCGTCGAGGCTGCACCAGGATGTCGCATCGAGCTGGCGGATTTGCCCGCGGCGCCGGAGTCGATCGACCGGCCAGTATTCGACGGCGTCTACACTGGAGAATTCCCCCGTGCAGCGTCGGACACACGTATTGCCGATTGGCTCCAGGCGTCTGCGGGCCAGCAGCGCGGTCGAGGCGGTCGGTTTGCCGTCGCACTGCGCTTCGGCTCCGCCAGGATCAATCTGGGCGACATAGCGACCGGCCCCGTGAAATCGATCATCGACAACCTGTTCCCGATCGTCGGCGGCGTCGTACAGGCACCCGAGGACTGGCGCATCGATCGTCTCGTCGTGATCAAGAGTGATCCTTCGCTGGCCGACGATGCCGTGAGGATACAGGTCGGGGCACTATGAGTCCTCGCGGCCTCCGGGGTGAAGAAGGATGAACCGCATGGCCCCGCCCAACACCAACGCCACCGACACCTTGATCGCCCTCTCCCCGGCTGGCGTACAGCGGCCGTTGTAGCCGATGGAGGCGGAGGACGGGTAACCCGCCCGACACGCTGGAGGGCATCCAAGAGCCGCTTGCGATCCACGCGGAGCCCCGATTGGGTTGTGGCTACTTGCCTGGGCATTGGCTTACTCCTCGAGATGTGGTGCGCGACACCAGATCGACGCACGGCTGGGCGGCACCATTGCCATTGTGACAACGGCCTGTCCGACGGTTCCTGGCAATCTCCTCGCGGAGCCGCTGGTCACTGCTGAACAAGTGATGCACTTCACTCGGTGCGATGTCAGCTACTCTCAGGAACATGGGATTCTCCCTCCGCCCCTGGCGCGCAGGCCGGGGTCGGTGTTGGCTGGGTTCATTGAGTTCTGGGGCTGGGTTGCCCGGCTCCGGTCGCGGATGCCGGGGCACGTGGATCACTGCTCTCCGCGGCCTCGAACCGCGAAGTAGGCCAGGGCGAGCAGGCCGATCCCCATCAGGATGGCTGCCCCGGGGGATGCACGGAACACAAACGGCAGAGACAGGATCACGACGCCGGTGGCGAGGAACTTGCCTTCAGCACTCACAGTGTAGGCTCCATGTAAAGCAGGGCTGTGCTGTGGACTGCGCGGTCAGCGCCGATGCTTCCGTTGGACGTGGTTGCGGATCGCCCGCCAGGCCAAGTTGAGCACGTCCAGGAGCGGCTGGATGACCAGGTCGACCAAGAGGTCGAGCCAAAGGTCGAACAGGTCCCCGGACGGCGGGCGATGGGGTTTCTGGGGTCGGTACATGCTCAGCCCTCCCACTTCTGGCAGGCTTTCCGGAACGGGCAGGTCGAGCAGTTCTGGGCCGAGGGCGACGGGTACAAGTGACCCGCCGCGATCGAGTCCCACACACGCCGGACCACCGTCTTGATTCTGGCGAGCTGCCTGGCATCGGGGTCGATGGTGTGAACTTCGACGCTCGGGGACTTGGTCTTGGTCAGGACGACCCACTCCAGTCGGATGGGCAGGTCGCCATACGCTTCGGCGATCGGGCGGACCAGCTTGGTGTACAGCAACATCGGGGGCGTGGACTCCTCGACCTTCGCCGCGGTCCACTTCGACTTGCTGGTCTTGAAGTCGATGACCCGGAGGTGGTTCTCGGTCAGCACGAGCAGGTCGAGGCGACCGAGCACATCGGGACAGCCAGGAATGATCGGTGCCCGCAGCTCCTCCTCGATGCCCAGGATCGTGCCGTCGATCCGGGCAGTCGGGCTCTCGACGAACGCCTGGAGCATCCGGCGGGCCAGATCCCCGAGGCTGTCCGCACTGTCGGCCTTGCCGAACCGCACGCGGGAAGTCGTCTCGGTTTGCCAGGCCCGTTCGTAGGCCGCCACCAGTTCGTCCGCCGATGGGGGAGATTCGCCAACCATGACGGCATGGGAGTGGGCTTCGAGGGCACTGTGGATCGCTCCGCCGAAGACCAGGCTGGCCGAGACGGACTCCTTGGGCAGTTGGGCGATGTAGGTGAAGAAATACCGCAGCAGGCAGGTCTGATACGTGGAGATCGCCGAGTGGGAGATGTAGCTGCGGCCGGTGAGCTGGAGGGCGATCTCGGCCGGATCGGACGGGGTGCCGTGATCCGGCGCCTCTTTTCGTAACGCGTTACGCAAATTGGGCGGCTTCGCTCGCGGGCCTGCGATCATCGCCTGCCTCCCTTCGCCGCCGCGTTGCCGTTCGCCTTCAACTCGTCGATCAGCGAGCTGGCCTCGCGGAGGGTCAGCTCCTCCAGGTCGTTGACCCGGAAACGCTGGTTGGCCAGACGGTTCGGATCGAGTTGCTGCTTCTGGGCGATGGCCCGGATCGCCCGAACCTGCGAGACCGTGGCGTACCGAACCCGCTCGCGGTCGTTGCCGTTGTCGCGCCTGCGGTTGGGCGTGTCGGGCTGCTCGTCCGTGCCCTGGCGATCGCCGTTGAGCTCCTCGTCCACTGACCGGCGGGCGAGGTCGAATAGGCTTCGGATGCGGCCCGTCAAGGCCTCGGGGTCGTTGATCAGGTTGGACTCGACTTCGAGTTCGACGTTGACACTGGCTCCTCGGGAGCCGTAGTTGGGTTCGCCGACTTTGCGGCTGAAGCCTGCGTTGAGTTTGAGCATGGTTTAGGTCCTTTCGAATAGAGTGAGTCTGTTGCAGGTGGATGCACCGCTCGCGGGCGGCGCGGCGGATCAAGTGTCACTTGCCCTCTGGTATCGGCCGTGCCGACTTGATACAATCCGGTGCGTTAGCCGGTTAGGCAGTTTTGGGCGGGCGCGATGGCCTACGAAGGGCTTGGGACCGCGGCGCATGGCGCAGTCCCAGGTTGGGCCGGAGACCGCCGCACCTCCGCGGGATTACCAGAACAGCGAGAAACAGCGATCCGCGCGGCGCACTGCATCGGTTGTGACGCGCGTGGCCGCCGATCGGAGTGAGCGGGACCACGATGGGGACGCGGACCTTGACGACTTCGCCGAGTCCCCCGGCTGCATGAGTGGCCCTTGGGGGCCGAGGGCTTCGTTATGCCGTCGCAAGATTGCCTGGACGTGTTCGACTTCGACGCAGACGCGGACGTGGATCTGAAGGACTTCGCCAGCTTCCAGTCGGCGTTTACTGGAGGGCTGCCCTGATTTGTGGCTCGATGCCTGGCATACTCAGGCCCGTCGTGGGCGTCGGGCAGTCAACGAAAGACCTGGCTACGCAGGCATGAGCTGTGCATCCGCCGGTTCTCGGTAATGCCTGGTACGCTGATCCGGGAGCTTCGGCGTATCGGCTTGGACGACGGCGGTCAACAACAGCGACGGCAACGGCGGCTCGCCCGAACCCAACTGGGAGCGCTGTGTCAGTAGGGCTCTCGCCATGTCTATGGCCTTTAGAAAAGGGCAGGTTATGCGGCAAGCTTCTGCCCGTCATTCCTCTGTAAGAAGGAGGCCTATCATGTTTACGCAGAAAGCGTTGACGCGGCTCGGCCATGCCCCGTGCCGCCGCGGTCTGGTGGTTTTGACGGTTTTCGCGGCCACGTTGTTTCTGGGGGCGCAGGGCCAAACCGCAGAAGCCGGCTTGAGCGTCTTTAATCCTGACAACGCCGACCACCTCAAGAAAGACGCTTCGCACTTCAACAGCGGCGCCGCCCACCTCACCGACTGGAAAGAATGGTGGTATTTCAATTTCCACGCCCCCGATGTGGAGAACGGGAAGCAATGGGACGGCATCGTCGTCTTCCACACCAAGGGCGACCTGGGTTCTGGCGCGCCGGGGGACAAGGTGCGGGTCGTGGTCGGCATTTGGGCCGACGGAGCACTGCGCTGGGCCGCCGATGTGCCCCTGGCCATGTTGGGCGACGACATGAGCGGGTACAGTTCCTCGACGACCAAGTGCGACGTCAGCGTCAAGACCGCTGTCAGCGACAACTCCACGGCCAAGTACGACGCGGCCAAAGACGAGTACAAGATTCACGTCGTCAACGCCGCAGGAAACATGCTCATCGATCTGACCTACACACGGATCACCAAGGGCTTCTTGCCGGACATGAACGGCTTTCCCAATGGGGGGTGGCGCGAACTTTACTGGGCCGTCCCTATGCCCTACGCCGATGTCTCCGGCACCATCACGCTGCCCATCTACGGGCAGAAGAACATCACAGACGCCACGGGGTACCACGATCACAACTGGGGATTCTGGGCCGACGTCGACGCCGCCTGGGACTGGGGCGAGTGCCCGATTCCCGGATCGAACGCCACGGTCATCTTCGGCAAGGTCTCCGGCGACAATAATCCGCCCAACAACTACGGGACCGCCGGCGTCGTCGTCGCGGTGGACGCGAACGGCATCGTGGCCTGGGGCGAACACCCGGACATCGACGTGACCTACAAGGGGGCATGGGGCAGTGACGCCGTTGGCCGGTCTTATCCTCAGATCGACCACATCTACGCCAAAGGCGGCGGCAAGATCATTGACATCGAGAGCCAGGTCGTTCACTACCTTTTCCCCAGCCAGCTCGGCTGGATCGTCGAGATCATGGCGGGCTATGCCGGCAAGGTGTACTCGTCCGGTAGTCCGGATAACCCCGATCTGACCTTGGCCGCCAACACCAGTCGGGGATTCCTGGAGTACAAGGACTCCAACGGCGAGGGCGACCAAGCCGCGCCCGGGGCGCCGACCAACGTGGTGGTCACGGCTCCGGTCAACAACTGCACGCAGTTGGACGTCAGTTGGACCGCCCCTGCCGGCGAAGCCGCGACCGGGTACAACGTCTACCGTAGCGGCCAGGTCGGCGGGCCATACCACTACCGGGGCACGGCCAAGGGCGTGCCGAACTACCGCGACGGACCGTGCGCCGCCGGTACCCAGTACTTCTACAAAGTGACGGCCTACGACGGCGTGCCCAACGAAGGGGCCTTGTCTGCTTCAGGCAACGGGACAACCAACACCGGCTGCCCCGAAATCTGCGATTGGCCGCGAGCAGACGAGTTCTGGCACGGGATTCACTCGCCGTTTGACACGGTTTACGGCGGCACGTTGACCTTCAACGGCACCGTGATCGTGGGCAATCTCGGCTCGACCCCGGTGTTTGATGCGTATGTGGAGGCCCACTATGGGACACCTTCGTCAGGCGTGGGGCTCAATTCCAGCTCGCTGAGTTATGCGGGTTCGGAGGAAATCTCCTACATTCCGCCCTACGGCCAGGTCCCGACCGGACTGTTCACCTTCACGACCCCTCCGACGGGCAACGAGTTCGGCCAACCCTATTGGATGGTGCGGGCGACGGTCGAGGCTCCCACAGGCCAGTTCTCCACGGGCATGCCCTGGGACGACCCCAACGTATCGGTGCTCAACCGCTGGGAGCGAAGCGCTCAAGCCGGCGATCCCCTCGAGTTGGATTTCTGGATGGAGAACAGCACGCCGGATGCGGTGCAGATGACGCTTGATCTTGATCTCGCCGACTGTCCGGCGGGTTGGACCGTGACGGTCGATCCCGACGTGGGTGCCAAGGTGCCCATGTCGCCGGGTCAGCTCCTACCAGCCCTGCTGACCGTGGTGCCTACTGGCGGTACCACTGGCAGCGTGCACATCGTGCAGAGCCAGTACACGCTCGATGGCGACTTCGTCCGTTTGTCCGGCGGCCTCACCCTGACACTGACAGCCACACCGCTGGGCGACACCAATGGCGACGAGCTGATTGACCTCACCGATTACCTGGACTTTGCGGCCTGCCTGGCCGGGCCGTCGGTCTCGCCGCCATCGGGACGTTGCCAAGCCGTTTTCGATTTCAATGGCAACGAGGATGTGGACTTGGGGGATTTTGCTGGATTCCAACTCGCTTTCACCGGGAGTTGACCGGCGTCTCACAGCGGACCGAACCTGACATGCGGTATAGTCGCTAAGGGCAGGTCTTTGAGGGGTGGGTACCCGGACGACCGCGGCGACCCGTTCGCCTGTGCGGCCCGATCCGGCGGACGGACTTCCCGAACGTGCGGGCGGACCTGTCGAATCCGGCGCTGGTGGACCTGGCTCGGGCGTTCGGCACGGAGCTGATCGTGAGCGGCGCCGGGCCGAAGGGCTCGCTTCGCCGGCTGGCCTGCAAGGCGGGCTGTCCGACGCTGATTCTGGAGGCCGGCGAGGTCTGGAAGGTCGAGCCGATGGTTGTGGAATACGCGGTGCGAGGGGTGCGCAACTGCCTGATTCATCTGGGGATGGTGGACGGCGAACGGCAGCGACCGGCGTATCAGATCGAGACGCACTCGACCAAGTGGGGCCGGGCGCACCGCGGCGGGTTCATGCAGTTTCACGTCGGACCCGGGGACATCGTCGAGAAGGGTGAGCCGATCGCGACGAACACGAGCCTTACGGGACGGGAGCAGAACATCATGGAGTCGCCGCGCAACGGGATCGTACTGGGCATGACCACGCTTCCCTCGGTCGCTCCCGGGGACGTGGTTTGTCACCTGGCGTTCCCCAAGCGAGGAACCCTGCGGAAGGTCGCCCGGGCGCAGGAGACGCTGCCGGACGACAACCCCCACCAGCGGGCCCGCGAGGACCTGGCCCGCAACGTCTTCGTGAACCGAGCGGACGGCGCGGAGGGGTGATCCCCGCGTGCCGAGAGCGATTGCGTCGTCAAGTCCGTATTTCTCTTCGGCGGCCAGGAACCAAGAACTGTCGTGGGCCAGCCAGCTCTTGGCATGGACGTCGATGAGTTTGAGAAGGTCATCGCGTGACAGATCCTTCAAGTGCTCCATGGCCGGTCTTGCTCCTTGTTGCACGGCCCGAGCGAGCGGGCCGCCGCAGGCCCCGAGTCGGGGCGGCCGAGGACGGGCGGCTATGCGGTGCGGGCGTAGGGGCAGACTCTGTCCCAACCCATCAGTCGGCACACGCCCGCGGCGGTGACGCCGTAGATCAGGTAGTCCTTTCCGTAGGCTGCAATCCAGGCCCGGATGTCGTCGAACGTGCCGTTGACCAGAGTGGTGCCGGTCGCGATCACGACGGACGATTGCCGGATGAGTTCCTCCGTTCGCGTTCTGCCGTCCCAAACAAGCACGCCGTGCTTCACCGTCCCCACGTTCCGCGGGTCCAGATCGGTGATGTGCACGCGTTCAGCGCCCAACAACCCGATCAGGGCCTCGGCGATCGCCGGATTGAGACCGATGAGGCCGACCGTCTTGCGGCCCCATTTGTCGTGGACGTCTTTCGCCAGCTTCCTGGCGCATTTTTCCGGGTCCTCGTCACGGCAGTGGAGGCCGGCGTCGAGCATGTCGACCGATTGCAGGGCCGCGTTGAGCGTGGCGACGAAGACGGCGCGGTTCTGATTGGATGAAAGCGGCAGGGCCATCGCCTCGGCCAGGGTGCCGCTGAATTCGGTCGGCGAATCGGTGAAGGCGTGGCCGCGGGCGCCGTTGACCTCGGCCTCGATGACCCTCTCCCTTCCCTGGACGATGGGGAAATCGCGTCTGCTGGGCTGTCCGATGGCCTGCTCGGCGGCCAGCGGCGACACCGAGACGGGCGTGTCGTCGGTGAGCAGGCCCTTCTCCACGACGGCCTCCCGGAACTTTGCCTTGGCCGCGTCCAAGGCGGGTGTGGTGTCGGCCGTTGTCATGTGCCCGCTCCTCCAAACGAGAGAAGGAACTTCAATGAGACGTATGCAAAAACGGCGCCGAACATGATCTTCAGCATTGCCGAAGGGAACTTCCGGTTCAATGTTGCCCCCAGATAGGCCCCGGCCAGAGTCCCCACACAGGCCGGGCCGGCCACGGTGGGGTCGACAAAGCCCTGCGCGCACTTGAACGCCGAGCTCACCAGAGCATTGGCGCAGAAGCAGGTCAAGGAGGAGCCGATGGCCGTCTTGATCGGAGTCTTCAGGATGAGCGCGAATGCGGGGACCATGATGCCACCCGTGCCGATGCCCAGCAGCCCCGGCAGCGCCCCGCCGGCAGTGCCAATGGCAAGGGTGTGCACGAGCGACGCACGTGTTTCGTCGGCGCCGGACCGCGGCAGGGCGCGACCGAAGATCTCCAGGAGCCCTTCGATGATCATGCGGGCCGAGATCAGCGAGAACACCAGGCCCGTGCCGATATCCAACCGGTGATCGTGCCGGGCCATCCACGGGAAGGCGAGCGAGAAGACCGCCGTGGCCACTACGCCCGCCGCGATTACCGGCAGAACGGACCTGATGTTGACGTGTCCGAGCTTGTGGTGCCGGTAGCTGCCCGACAAGGTGGTACAGAAGACGGCCACGATACAGGTGCCGGCCGCGTACGCGGGGGACAGACCGACGCAGAAGCGGAGGAAGGGCATGAGGACGATTCCCCCGCCGATTCCGAGGAGCCCACCGATGATGCCGGCCATCAGGCCGACAAGGAGTATTTGCAGCACTTCAGGCATTCGTCGTAGCCGAACTTGCCGAGACCGGCGCGCGTTTTCGCGCGGTGCCGGGATCGGCCGTCTTCAATGCATAGCCCGGTAGTAGCGTTTGCCGGAAACCGTCGTGGCCTCGAGCGCGTTCTGCGCCAGCAGCTCTTCCACGTAATTGACGACCTCGTTGCGGTGCATCGCGAGGCCGGAGGCGATGTCGTCGAGCGAACAGGGGCGCCGTCGAAGCAGGTCCAGGACGGCTTCCCGGCTTGCGTGGAATCCGGCATCCCCGGGGACCTTGTCGAAATCGGCGATGACATCCGTGGGCGATGGGAACACGGCCGCCGCTTTGGCCAACCGGGCCCAGGAGACGCCCGCGGCCAGGAGGTCCGCAGGGGGACGGGCCACCGTGTTCAACTGGACGCGGTCAGGGGCGATGAGCTCGACGCACTTGGCCAGCCGATTCACCTCGTGTTCGCTCGAGGTGTATCCCGCGAGCAGGAACACCTCCAGCCAGTATTGGCCGCGGAGTTCCTGTCTGGCCGCAATCAACCCCTCCAGCATGAGATCGAACGCGATCGTCTCGTGGGGGCGGTTGATCTGCTGAAACCTGTGTTCGTCGGCCGCGTCGAGCGAGGGAATGAGCACGTCCGCGCTCCGCAGCGCCCGCCGCGTCTCAGCCTGCCACAACAACGATCCGTTTGTCAGAACCGCCAGCGGGACGTCGATCACGGTCTTGAGTCGGTCGATGAGTTCGCCGATGTGGGAAAAGAGCGTCGGTTCGCCGGATCCACTGAGCGTGACGAAGTCCGGACGGCTGGACAGGTTGGCCTTGACTTCCTCGACGACGTCCTCAAGCGGCACCCACTCCTTCCGCTCGAGGGTCTTGCAGGTTGTCCGGCCGAGCTGGCAGTAGATGCAATCGTACGTGCAGGTCTTGAACGGAACCACGTCCACGCCGAGCGAGCGACCGAGGCGGCGCGAAGGAACAGGACCGAAAACGTAGCTCATGGCAATGCTCGGTAACGTCTTTGCGCCCGCGTCAGCAGGCAGGTCCGCGCCCGGTTCAGGAGAAGGACTGCCGCACTTCTGACGGACCGGGGCGCTCCATGAACTTTCCGGAGCCGGTGGCCTTGACCTGCCCGTTCTGGATAAGCTCTGATTTTAACACGTGGAGCGGCGCCAATGAGCGATCGATCCAGGCGCGCACCGTCGCGGCGCTTCCGGCAACCACGGGGTGCCGAAAACGGACGGTCAACTCCGCCGTGACCGCCGGCGTGCCGCGCGTGAACATGCAGTGTGTCATGGCCCCATCCAACAGCGACGCGATCACGCCTCCGTGAAGGGTGCCCTGGTACCCTTCAAACGCTCTGTCGCAGGCGAAACGCGCCTGCACAGTGCCATCGGCGAGTTGCTCAAACTGCAATTGTAGGCCGCGATCGTTCGAACGACCGCAGACCACGCAGTTCGGGTGCACCTTCCTGTGCACGTTCCGGATGTCGGCCTGGGCCGGCTCAGTGATCACAGAGGTTGTCCCCTGCCTGGAGCGTACCGTTCAGGTACGCACAGGCCAGCTCTTCAGGCGTGCCGGCCGACGCTCCGACGACGACCGTTATGCCGTTCTGGGCGAAGAGCTGCTGAGCCCGCTGGCCCATGCCTCCGGCAATGATCACCTCGGTGCCGAGCTCGTGTAGCCAGCGAGGAAGCACGCCCGGTTCGTGCGCTGGGGGCTGGTGCCGGGACTCGCCGCGGACCTCCTGCCCGTCAGCCTCGAATATTACGAATTCCTCGCAATGGCCGAAGTGGGGGCTCAAACGCCCCTGTGCGACGGGGATTGCGATTTTCATACGGAAGTTCTCCTTTCGTGTTTGGACAAAGGGGTCGTCTCGTTGTGCCCGCCCAAAATGGCAGACACGAGATCGGCAAACGCCGCCGCAGCGGCTGTGTGTGTGTGTTCTTGGGCAAAAGGCCTGCCCCCGTCTCCGGACGTGACGATGTCCGGTTCGATTGGGATCACGCCGAGGAACGGAACTCCGGTCTCGTCAGCCAAGGCCTTACCGCCGCCGGCCTTGAACAGATCGGTCTTTCTCCCGCACTGCGGGCAGACATACCCGCTCATGTTCTCGACAATGCCGAGGACCGGCAGGGAGAGGCTTCTGCAGAAGGAGACGCATCGCCGCACGTCGGCGATGGCCAGATCCTGCGGCGTGGTCACGATCAGGGCCTGTGCCCCCGTGCCCACGAGCTGGGCGATCGACAGGGGCTCATCGCCCGTGCCGGGAGGTGAGTCCACCACCAGGTAATCGAGGCTGCCCCACAGAACATCCTTCAGGAACTGCCGAATGGCCCCGTACTTGCGCGGCCCGCGCCAGATAACCGGCGTGCTGCGGTTGCCAAGCATGAAGCCGATCGACATGACGGAGAGGTTCTGCGTCATCCGTACGGGCAGCATTCCTTGTTCGGTCGTGCCGATTTGTTGCCTCTCCAGGCCCAGCAGCCGGGGAATGCTCGGCCCGTGAATGTCGATGTCGAGCAGCCCCACCTTCTTGCCCGCCTCTGCCAGCGACACCGCCAGGTTCGCGGCCACCGTGCTCTTGCCGACGCCGCCTTTGCCGGACAGGACGAGGATCTTGTGCCGGATGCGGCACATCCGCCTTTCCAACTGCTGTCTTTCAGCGAACTCCTTGTCGGACTCCTCCTGCTGACGCTGCTTGGCGGAGCAGGATGTGGTATCGCAAATGTCGCAGGACTCCGGCGGGGTCGGTTCATTCTCAGGCAGTGGCCGGCCCTTCTTGATGAAGTCCTCGCAGGCGGCGCGCAGGGTTTCCGCCGCCAGCACGGCGCAATGCCGCGATTCCTCGGGAAGCCCGCCGAGCGCGTCCAGGACGTCCTTCTGCTCAATGACATAGGCCTCCTCGACCGTCCTGCCCGTGGCCAACTCGGTCGTTATGCTCCCGCATGCCAGCGACGACCCGCATCCGTCTGTTATGAACCCCACTCTGCAAACGCGATCATCACGGATCTGAAGCCACAACTCCATCGTGTCGCCGCAGGACCCCGTGATCCGGGCGTGGCCGTTGCAGGAATCCAGAGGCCCGAGATTGCGGGGCTGCCGGGCGTGGTCCAGCGCAACGGCGGCGTACTCAAAGTCCGATCCCATTTCCGTCTCCGATGTCCCTCAGATTCCGCCAAAGGTCACGCACGTCGTCAGCCGCGCCGCCTCCGTGTTCGACGACCGCCTGGGCATGCATCTGGGCCTTGGTCACAGCGCGATCGTACCGAACCTTGCCGGCCAACCGCAGCCCGCGTTGCAGCGCCTGGGCCTCGATCTCCGAGCTGAGATGCTCGTTCAAATCCCACTTGTTGATGCAGATCCGCGTGTCGATGCCGAAGTGTCTGGTCAGGTCGGCCACTCGACGCAGATCGTGCAACCCGCTTAGCGTCGGCTCGGTGACGACCAGTACGTGATCTGCGCCGGTGATCGAGGAGATGACCGGACATCA
>Ga0307380_10006718_pt1 | contig 15067 bp, 12 predicted proteins | sample UN3MG_FD_202239 | JGI IMG/M metagenome (GOLD analysis project Ga0307380, IMG submission 202239) | Soil microbial communities from Risofladan, Vaasa, Finland - UN-3 | ecosystem: Environmental > Terrestrial > Soil > Coastal area > Acid sulfate soil | place: Finland: Risofladan, Vaasa | collected...
GTTCCATTTTATCTTCAGCCGTGCATCCGGATCGAAGAGACCCGAACTTTGACAGATCAAGAATTTTGATCCATCCCGGATCCGGGAGCCGGAAAAAATGCTGGCCGGTTTCCAATTTTGTCAGAATCGCTCGATCACTCCGGGCAAGGGGCCAGCGGCCGGAGTTTATTCTCGGTCCTGCAGAATATGATCTGGCCGAAATTTTGACACGGCAGTTTTTTCAGCAGGACGAATACAGCGGTAAAGTATATCGGATGGACAATCTCACGGAGCTTGCCTTGCGACTCAAAGCAAGCGGCGGTTTTATCGGAAACGATTCGGGTATCAGCCATCTTTCGGCATTTCTGGGTCTTCCCACAGTGGCTGTTTTCGGACCTTCTGATCCCCAAAGATGGCGCCCGGTGGGTCGTAATGTGGCCATCGTTCGGCCGGAGCTGGATTGCAGTCCCTGTTTTGAAACAGACGGGGACGGGTGCGAAGAAATGGAATGCTTGAGCAGGACATCTTCTGAGGATGTCTTGAAGGCATTTTACAGCCTTGCCGGTTGCCCTGCGCCTGTCCCATGAAATTTTCTGATGAATTTCCGGGTGGTCGTTGACTCCTTTGTTGGAATCTATCCGTCATCCCGTTTATGTTTTTTCTTTCCCCATTTTTTGGTCTGCCCCGGAGGATATTTGCGCTTGTGCTCTTTATAATGCGTGTAGGGCTTATCGGAATCCATCTCGATGCTCACATACCCACTCTGCTCCACATGAAGGCCTTGAGGCAGCGATACGTCTATTCTCCAGTTGTCACCCTTCAGATAAAAATATAAATTTCGTTGCGTATCATAATACACGCTGCAGGAAGGGTAGTAGCGATAGTGGTGTTTTGCACGATATCCATGGGCCGGTGCATGCGGCGGCGGCCCGCCGTTGGTCTTTTTAACTTCATAGGGATGGTCGTATCCGGTACCATTGTCCCATTCGTAACTGACGCCGCCGCCGGTGGTTCTGCAGGAGGTCAGAAGAAATAGACACAAAGGCACCGTTAAAAAAAACAACACTTTTTTCAGGATCTTGAAATTCATATCGATTCTCCATTGATCAATTTTGATGAACTCGGAAAAATGTATTCAGAGGCTGTCAATTCTTAAGCAAGATGTGTACCAGATGGGTGCGAACCCAAATAGTTCCATAAAACCATCGGGTTAAACAAGTGATAGCGGTGCGGAGGTGACAACGGGATGACAAATATTGTCAAAGCAGGTGTCAAAAGATGTGTGTTTCGGATCTAATCCGTGTTTTGAACCCTATAAATATGTTTAAAGTAACCGTCTACAATTTTCAGAGGATCTATTTGCAGAACTTCCGCATAGAGTTTTAAAAAATTTCTTAAATATGTGTCGGGGGGGAGACTCTCCAGCCGATTTTCTTCAATGGCGTTTAAAACCGAAACACTTATTCTCGTGAGGGAATGGATTTCGTGAATTTCAACGCCCAGCGCTTCTCTCAGTTTTTTTAAATCCTTTCCAGAAACAGACGATTTAGAAAGAATTTCGTCTGAAAGTTGTTTCTCTTCGTCCGCCTGGATATTTTTTGTCGCGTCGGCTGCTAATTGATCATCGTTGGCCGCTTTGCCGGGGTGAAATACGGGGTCAGATTTTTTTTGACTTTGACCGGAGATAAACGTCGTGTCGGATTGTCCTGAGTCCACCAATATTCTATTGTAGGCGGCTCTCTGATTTCCATCGATGAGGGTTAAAAAAGCCGCTTCGATGATTTTTAATATTTTTTCCCGTTCATCCGTTGAAAACAAAGAATAGGTTACCAGAGAATCTTCGCTATAAATCGACACTGCATCCCTATAGGCCTGTTTAATCTCCAAAAAAGACGAATTTTCCGGAATTTTTAAAATTTCGTAGTAATTTAATCCGTCAAAATATTTCATGATATTTCTTTTGGCAATGATGTCGGCCTTCGATTTCCGGTAATCTTTTCCGCGATCTTTTTCAGATCGCTGGAAGATTGTGTGTGTGGATATTTATGGACATATAGTGTTTTCGAAAACACTGCATCATGAATTTGTCCATCATAGCGGATAGTTCCAAGGAACTGAAAATTAGAATGAAAATGCCGGTTACATACGGTCTCAATTTTATTGCCAAGGGTTGAATCCATATTTTTTCGGAACTGATTTAAAATCAGCTTGAATTTAAATTCACTTAATTTGTTTTTCAGGTCGGTGACTTTGTCCGGATGATATTTTGAGACGATTTTTAGGATATCATGGGTGCCCGCAGTTGCGCCGGATATCTCGGTGACGGCATCCTTGACCGCCGAATGAAATTCGGAACGCTTTAACGTCTGTTTTAATATTCTAAAATAGACGGCGTTAATAAAACGGAAAAAATTTTCGATGGATGTGGGTTCGGGGGTACCTACCAGAATCCCTTCCTTGGAAGTTAAGAAAAAATCGAGGGTGTTGAAGTTTGTCCCCGTCCCCAGATCGAGCAAAATATAGTCGAAAGGAAGTTTTTGAATCGCGCTGATTATTTTTAATTTATGCGCATGCAAAAGATTTGCGATTTCCATGGAACAATGCATCGAGCTGATAAAAAAAAGATTCGGGATCATGGTGGGAACGGCCGTACTTTCAAGTCCTCTCACCGTTTTATCTATATAGTGATTCAAACCGAGTTTCGGACTTTTCATTCCCAAAAGGGTATGAAGGTTTGAAGCGCCCAGATCCAAATCGATCACCACGACGTTATGGCCCCATTTGGCGATTAATGCGCCGAGACTGGCCGCAATAAAACTCTTTCCAACTCCGCCTTTTCCTCCGCCGATGGGATATATTTCCGTCATTGGGGATTTAACTCCGGGTTATGGGCCTTCATGAACAATGACAGTCTGGTAATCGAGCATCAATGTTTATTTTTTTGAACAGAGACCGTATGGGGCGGTCTATGCATCGACCGGATTTTATAGTATAAATCGAACAGGCGTGCGGCGATGATGGCCACGATAAGTCTGGGTACCCAGAGCCAGAAGGCACTGAGCCCCAGCGATAAAAAGAGTGCCGGATCCTCAATCATGGAATGATTGATTCCGATGGAAAGATGAAGCTTTTCAAGTTGTTCCTTTGTAATATACGCCTCTTTAGCTTCTTCTACAATCACTGCGCCACCGTAGGCGAGTCCAAAGGCGATTGCGGTCAGCCATAAAATGCCTGCCCGTTGATCGAGTCCCATGGTCTTTAAAAGTGGGCTCAAAACTTTAACGATATGAGGAATCAAATTGAAAATTTTCATCATTTCAAGAAGAATCATGATGACCATGATAATCACAAATATCTTTAGACTGAGATATAAGGTCGCTATTAACCAGTTTTTCATCAGGGCTATAAACGCCGTTTGAACTGCCACAGGCGTTCCTTTTGCCACAACCAGTGCGGGTTCAGGCCCGAGAAATCTGGAGACGATCATTACCGTTACAACGGAAGCTGTCAGGCGAAAGAGGGTCGCTTTAAAGGGTTTCAGTCCGGACTGGCTTTGAATAATTCCTTCCTGGATAAGATTGTGTGAAATGAGAAGAAAAATGGCGATCAATGTCATTTCATTGGTGGTTAAGGGGAGTACCGCCATGGCAGCGATGCCGCCGTAAATGCCTGTAAGCATTCCGACGATCAGTGGAAGGGCGGCGATGGGGGAAAGACTCAGAAGGTTCATGCAGGGTTCAAGGATAAAATTTATTTTGTTTATCCAGCCGCTGTATTCAAGAAGGACCGTCAGAAAGGATATGGGCACAATAATTTTGAGCATCCAGACAAATCCGTGCCATCCTTTTTGGGTGCCGGTTTTAAGTCCGTATGTGAGCTTATTTTGGATAGGATTCATTTTATAAAGTTCCGCAGAAAAGTTTTTTTAACGATTTAAAGCAATATTGACATGTTGGCAAGCCTTAACTTTTCATATTTTCGGGATTGCAGGCAACGCCGTCATGAATGAGGTTCCGGAGTTTCTGTCGGAGAACCGAGTAAGAGAAACAGCGTTTGGCAATTTCGAAGTTCGTATCGACCATTTTTTTACAAAATCCGGGGTTTTCAAGAACCGTCCTGGCCATGCGAACAGTATCCTCTGACACAAACCCGTTGATTTCCACCGTAAGAAACCCTTTTGGCTCGATGTCGAATGAATAGATTGAATATTTGTTTACGACGATCGGTTTTTTAAAGTAGACGGCTTCTAAAAAGGCATTGCCGAACCCTTCAAAAGTCGAGGGATACGTGACCAGATCGGCATGGGGATAAATGTCGTTCAGTGTGTAAACTTTTTTCCCTGTCCGGGTGCGCCCTCTCCTCTCATTGATAATATCCGAAACAAACACCGTGTTAACATTTAAAAGCCTTGAATATTCTTTGACACGTTGTTCATAATCATAGCCTTCATCCCCGGAAGCGTGTGAAATGACCAGCTTGGCTTTTTTCCCCAGCCGGTGGACGAGCTCTATGGCATGTTCGATCCCCTTGCGCTTTACGACCCGGGTCGGCTGGAGAATCAGGAGTTCATCATCTTCCACACCGAGCGATTTTCGTACGTCCGATGCATAATCATCCACCGGCGGCGGCGGATTCTCAAAGTCCATGACATTGGGAATAATGGTCGCGGAAATACCGGTTCTGAGGCTCAGCTGATTGTCTCCGGAAGAGTTTATGGTCACGTGCTGTATGGACGGAAGATGCGGCGGAAAGGCCATGTTTAAATAATCCCAGACCGAGTTTGTCAGAAACTGCTGTCGCTCCCAGAAAAAATCGTGATGGTGAGCGATGGTCGGTATTTCCGTTTCGGATATAACCTCGGTAATGGCAAGACCGAGGGGGATATTTAACGGTATGGTCAGTGAGTTTTCCGGAACCAAAAGATCGATGCCGAATTTTTCGATGAATGCGTAAAGCTCGTCCTTTAATTTTTCTTTAACCATATGAATTTTTTTTGTAATGCGCCGCTCTCGTTTGTGAATGCCAAAGCAGTGATTGTAAATATCTTTGATATCCGGATGCGTGAAATGCGCCTCTTCTACCAGATATGAGCAATCCGGAGGACGATCCAGCTCACCGCCGAAGTAGAAACATGAAAATCCTTCCTTTTGAAAAACGTCCGCCCACTTAGCCGTTTCCAGGGAGACGCCGTCTGTCCCTGCAAAACGGGTTGAAATAAATCCGACACGATGTGTCAAGCCGCAAAATTGACATGTGTTCATCTGTTTCGCTCCATTTCAGGTTTCTTTGTCAAGGGGTTAACCTTTTGGTATAATGTCAGTTTTAATTGCGCCTTGGGCATTTGGGAAACAGCGACTTCAACATAGTCTTTCTAACCCGAATTTTTAATAAAGAATTTCGGCTGTTTTTATATAAAACATAATTTCAGTCGGTTACAACGTGTAATGAGGGTAATTTATCGTGACATGGTGTCCTTCTATAAAAAACCATTGAACCCGTCAAACGTGTGAGACATACGGCCAAAAAACATACGCCCAAAAAATTGTTACACCGATTGATATGTAGCAATATTTAGGCCAATATATCAATCTGATTTTTTTAAGTATAGATAATTTTTTGCTGAATCCTACCGGACCGGACCGGTTCGCGGGCAATATTTCCCATATATTGCGGCATTTTTTTATTGACACACAATATACCTTTTTGTAAACATCTAATAATTTTTGTAAACAGTCATATCTTTTAACGTGTGACGGCTGGTAGGGTTTTTAAAAAGATAAACATTCGTACGAACACCCTTAGCACTCCCATGGGCGGGACTCGATGTGCTTCGTAGAAGACTTTTCCCGAGTCCGATCTTGACAAAATATTCACGGTTTCGTAATCATGTTTATAAGTTGGTTTATATTTACCGATAAGGATACGGCATGGAAAATACTGAAATGTTCTTTGAAAGAAGGTCCCATGAACGGTTTCCGGTGAAGCAGGGCGTATATGCGTTGCTTAAGAACGGCGCTTCAAAGCTGGGTCAAATAAAAAACATCAGCCGGGGGGGGCTTGCCTTTATGTACATCAACGGTGGGGAACAACTGCATGGATCCCTTCTGCTGGACATGTTTTTAAGCGGCCATGGTTTTTATCTGAAAGACATCCCCTGCAACAAGATTTCAGATATCCATGTAGAGAATAAGTTTCCTTTCAGTGATTTTGAAATGAGGCATCTGGGTGTTCAATTTTCCGAATTAAGTCACGACCAATCGAGTCGGGTGGATACGTTTATTCAGAATTACTCCATTTCTATATAAGTTCAAAGAATATCCCTGTTATACGACACCCGTTCTTATTCCACGTTACGAATCTTGCCGAAATATACATATCATAAAAACCAAACCGCCAAACAAGGCCATCTTTTTCTTGATAATAACGGCCGCATAAGTTAAACACTAATAACGGCCGCAACCCGTTCAAAATATAAAAAATCGCTATTGCGCTGTTCTTTCTTGACGCTCACGAATATACGCAGACCGTGACCCGCATAAAAACCGAAATCCGATTGCTTGCTGTACGTTTTGGCAGGCCGTGCGAAACTTGAATAAACGAATCGATAATCGATGATAAAAAATATGGGGGATTCGTATGGCGGTATCAACTTATTGGGCAGACAATTATGTTGAAAAACGGTGCTCCGGAAAAAAAGCCATTGGGTTGATTCGGTCGGGTCAGCGGGTCTTTATCGGTTCATCATGTGGTGAGCCCCAATATCTGGTCAGAGAGCTTGCTGAAGCAGCGGATACGTTCACCGACATCGAGATTGTCCGCCTGCTGAGTTTGGAAAGTACACCTTTGACGCTGATTGCAGATGAGACGCGGGACCAGAGCTTTAATATCCGGTCATTTTATCTGGGATCGGCCAAAACGAAAAGTCTTGCAAAGAACATGCGGTTTATCACGCCGATGAACCTTTCGGCAGTGCCCCATCTTTTTAAAACCCGACGCCTTCCAATTCATGTGGCACTGATCCAGGTTTCTCCACCGGACGATTTCGGATGGATGAGCCTGGGTATTTCAGTGGATATAACACTGGCGGCGGCAATGTCCGCCGATCTCGTCATTGCCCAGGCAAATTCCAAGATGCCTCGGGTGCTGGGCAGAAGCTTTATTCATGTCAACGATGTGGACGCAATCGTTGAACATGAAGAAGCGCTTCTTACCGTCGGGGAACTTCCGGAGCTCGATGCCGCCAATCTTATCGGCCGGCTCGTAGAAAGGTTTGTTGATGACGGTTCAACCATCCAATTTAGTCCCGGTACAACCCCCCAGGCCACCCTTTTGGCACTTTCCGAAAAGAACGATATCGGCGTTCACACCCAGTACGTTACCACCGATATCATGCGCCTTGTTTCAATGGGCGTGATTACCAACCGGAAGAAAGGATTCAACGACGGAAAACTTGTGGCCAGCAGTGCCATCGGCACCCAAAATCTCTACGAATTTTTAGATGATAATCCGGCCATTGAATTTCATCCTTCGGATTATGTAAACGATCCCGGTGTTATTTCCCGCCACAACAAAATGGTCTCCATGAACGTGCCCATGGCCATGGATCTGACCGGCCAGGTCGCTGCCGATGCACTCTCTTACAACCATTTTTCCGGTGTGACCGGAATGCTCGACTTTATCAGAGGCGCCTCCAGGTCTGAAGGCGGCAAATCGATCCTGATGCTTACATCGACAACCACCGACGGCAAAAAGAGCCGGATCGTTCCTATGTTAAATGATACCCCCATCGTCGTTCCCAGGGGCGATGTTCAATACGTTGTGACCGAATACGGGGCTGTAAACCTGTTTGGGAAAAGTTTGCAGGAACGGGCCATAGCCATGATCAGCATCGCCCACCCGGATTTTCGTGAAGAGCTTTTTTTTGAGGCCAGAAAGATGGGGTTGCTTGGCGCCGAGCGCACTCTGTCGGAATCGTTACACGGCATATATCCGATCAAGCTGGAAGAGACCCGGGAGATTGCCGGTGAACCCATCACAATTCGGCCGGCAAAACCGGTGGACGCGAGAAGGATTCAGGAACATTTTTACAATCTGGATAAAGATGACATATATTCCAGATTTTTTCAGGCAAGAAGCAGATTTGTTCGTGACGATTTGGAGAGTATGTTCCACATCGACTACATCAAGAATTTAACGCTTCTGGCGGTGGTGGGGGAATTTGGTTTCGGAAAGGTCGTGGCCGTTGGGGAATATCTGCTGGGTTCTAGCAGAAATATAGCAGAAGTCGCATTTTCAGTGAGCAAAGAATGGCAGGGAAGAGGATTGGGCAAGATTATCATGCGAAAACTGTTTGAAGCCGCCAGGGAGAATGGAATTTCAGGCCTGGTTGCGTACACCTTGCCCAGAAACCAGGGGATGATAAAGCTGTTTAAAGGCTTGCCCCATAAAACCACCACCGAATATGACGGTGAAGTGGTGGTTTTAACCTGCATGTTCGATTCGCCGACAGGATAAGAGATGCGCGTCGGAACAAAGCCCCTGAGTTTTAGCTTTATCTTCGTTGGAGGTAAGTAATTTTGACTCATCTATTGACAAATAATCAATCTCAATATAAAAAACGATATTCGGCATGCTCCAGATTAATTTCCCGTATGTATAAAATACATATAACGTTCCTTTTTTGTTGCAAATAATTATGTTTGCAAAACACCTTCAATTTGCCAGCAAGAGACTTATGTTCAACGGCCATAAATCTACCGACGTAGATCGTTTAATAACCAAATTCATTTTAGGAAAGGAGGGTTGATTTTTTCTGAAGTCCCGGGGCGTTGAATGCAGTTGCCCCATTGGGGCTGATAGACAGGGTTGCGACGTGAAAACCTCAAACACTAAAAATTTTGTCATGTAAAGGAGGTAACATTGGGTTTGGAAATATACAAAGAATCTTATACCGGCGCTATAAAGGAAATCACCCTTGGTAAAGGTGACAAGGCCGTTACCGTGGGGGGAGAGACATGCTATCCTTTTTACAATTTCGAAGGTGACATGCCGCATAAGCCGGTCGTTGCAATGGAAGTGTGGGATATGGAGCCGGATGAATGGCCGGAAGCTGCCATGAGCCATTTCAAGGATGTTATCTCAGATCCGGCAGCCTGGGCCAAAAAGTGCGTTGATGAGTTTGGGGCGGAAATGATCGTTCTTCAACTCAGGAGCACCGATCCGAACGGCCAGAATGCCAGCCCTGAAGAGGCTGTCGCTATGGTCAAAAAGGTCCTTGAAGCCATCGACGTTCCGCTGATGGTATGGGGTACCAGCAACATCGAGAAAGATGAGGAAGTTTTAAAGAAAATTTCAGAAGAAACCCATGGAGAAAACCTGATCTTGGGGCCTGTAGAGGACAAGAATCACAAGGGAATCGGCGCCAGCGCCATGGGATACGGCCATACGGTGATTTCATCCTCGCCCATCGACATTAACCTGGCCAAACAGGTCAACATCCTTCTTGAGAATCTTGGGATGCCGCTGGATCGGATCATCGTCGACCCCACCACCGGCGGTCTCGGTTACGGACTGGAATACAGCTATTCGGTGATGGAACGGCTCAGCATGGCGGCCCTTACCCAGGGTGACGAAAAGCTGCAGCTTCCAATAATTAATAACATGGCCGCCGAAATATGGAAGTGCAAGGAAGCCAAGCTAAGCGTAGAACAAGCCCCGACCTTAGGGGATCCGGAACGACGCGGCATTCTCATGGAAGCCGTGACCGCGGTTATCTATCTGCTGGCGGGTTCAAATGTTCTGGTTATGCGGCATCCGGAGGCCATCCGGCTGACCAAGGCGTTTATCGATTTGGGCTTAGACGGCGGAAGCGCCCAGGATGTGGCCCCCATAAGCAAACAGCTTGATGATGTGGATATCGATTATGCATCTCTTGCACCGGAGCCGGATTTGACCATAGAAGGCGAAGAACCGAAGAAGGCACCACCCAAGAAAGACGCCCCGCCCAAAGCCGAAAAGAAAGCGGAACCCGCGAAGAAACCTCCCAAAGAGGCGCCGGCAAAGAAAAAAGAAGTAGACCCGGCTGAAGACGCCAAGGCCAAGGCAGTGGCAGAGGCCAAGGCCAAGGCAGATGCGGAAGCCAAGGCCAAGACTGAAGAAGACGTCAAGGCTAAGGCTGAAGAAGACGTCAAGGCCAAGGCAGCGGCGGCGGCAGAGGCCAAGGCCAAAGCCGAAGCAGAGGCCAAAGCCGGAGCAGAAGCCAAAGCCAAAGCCGAAGCGGAAGCCAAGGCCAAAGCAGAGGCGGAAGCTCGGGCAAAGAAAGCGGCTGAAGAGGAAGCGATTCGAGAGCGGCGTACAAAGGAACGTGAAGAACTCGGAGCCAAACATAAAGCTGCTTCGGCTGAAGCTACCATGACAGCGGCCGCAGTGCAAAAATCGAATCTGGACAGGTTGTTGGAGCGTCTTAACAGGATACACAAAAGAGCATAAAGAATACGAGGAGGAACCTCTAATGGCTGAAGAGAAAAAGTTAACAAAAGATGCAAAGCCGAAAAAGATGGCGGATCCGATAGAAGCTTCAATTGATCCTGCGACCCAGGAAATGATTGCCCGCGCTCAGGAGCTGGGCGTCGAAACAGTCTTTGACCGAGCGGTAACCATGAAACCCTGTAATATCGGCATGCAGGGGACCTGCTGTAAAAACTGTGCCATGGGGCCGTGCCGTCTGCCCCTGCCCAAAGCAGGGATCGAAGGCGAAGACACCCGAAAAGGGTTGTGCGGCGCTACGGCAAACACAATTGCAGCCCGAAACTTTGCCCGAATGGTTGCTGCCGGCACATCGGCCCATTCGGATCACGGCCGTGCCGTGGCCGAAGTCTTTTTGTCGGTGGCCCGGAAAGAAACCCAAGATTATACGATCAAATCTCCCGAAAGACTGTTGCAGATTGCGCCCCACTTTGGGGTGGCCACTACGGTTGAAAAAGACGGCGAAACAATGGACCGGGATTTTGATGAAATCGCCCTTGAAGTGGCTGAAAAAGTGGTGGCTGAATGGGGCAAGCCCGAAGGAGAACTCAATTATCTGAAACGGGCACCGCAGCCGCTGTATGAGCGCTGGAAGAAGCTGGGGGTACTGCCCAGAAATATAGATCGCGAAGTTGTGGAGATTATGCACCGGACCCATATGGGGGTTGACCAGGATTATAAGAATATCGTCAAGCAGTGCACCCGGTGTTCTTTGGCAGACGGCTGGGGCGGCAGTATGATGGCCACCGATCTTCAGGATATTATGTTCGGAGCCCCTTCTCCTGTGCAGTCTGAAGCCAACCTGGGCGTCATGAAAGAAGACCAGGTCAACATTATCATTCACGGTCATGAGCCGATTTTGTCGGAAATGATCGTGGCCGCCGCCCAATCCAAAGAGATGATCGAGTATGCCCACTCAAAAGGGGCCAAAGGGATTCAACTGGGCGGCATCTGCTGTACGGGGAATGAAATCCTTCAGCGCCACGGCGTACCGCCGGCCGGCACCTTCCTGCAGCAGGAACTGGCCATTATTACCGGTGCCTGTGACGCCATGGTGGTGGATGTGCAGTGTGTGTTCCAGAATCTGGCCAATGTGGCCAAATGCTTCCACACCAAGCTGATTACCACCCACCCCATTGCCAGGATGGAACAGGACAATGTGATACATATCGAGTTCGACGAACATCATGCCCTGGAAGACGCCAAGCGGATTGTTACCATGGCCGTTGACAACTTTCAAAACCGCGGGGCTGAGGTCATGATCCCGAAATACAAAGCCAGCCAGATTGCCGGTTTTGGTGTGGAATCCATCGAGTACCATCTGGGCGGTACGTTCCGGGGATCATACTATACCTTAAACGACAACATCATCAACGGCCGCATCCGTGGCGTTGCGGGTGTTGTGGGCTGCAACAATGCTCGGACCAAGCACAATGAGGCGCACATTACCATTGTAAAAGAGCTGATAAAGAATGACGTACTGGTCCTGACCACCGGCTGCAACGGTATTGCCTGTGCCATGCACGGGCTGCTGACCCCTGAAACCGCTCAGGTCTTCTGCGGACCGGGTCTGGCCGAAGTGTGTGAGACCGTGGGGATTCCGCCGGTGCTGCATCTGGGCTCCTGTGTAGACAACAGCCGTATCCTTCTGGCGGCAACCGAAGTCGTCAAGGCCGGCGGGCTTGGCCATGACATCCGCGATCTGCCGGTAGCCGGAAGCGCGCCCGAGTGGATGAGTGAAAAGGCCATAGCCATTGGGCAGTATTTTGTGTCTTCCGGCGTGTACACGGTCTTCGGGTATCATATGCCATTGGACGGTGCGCCTGTGTTCAGGGATTATCTGTACAAAGAATTCGAAAATATCTACGGGGGCATGTGGGACTGTGAACCGGACCCGATCAAACACGCCCATAAGATGATCGCCCATATCGACAAGAAACGCAAGGAACTGGGTATCGACAAGGCCAGGGACAGAGTCCTTATGGATATGGCGGATCGCCGGGAAATGGAGGCCAAATATCAGCAAGCTTAATCATTCACAAAGGGTGTAATATTTAGTCGCAAGACATAACCACCGGATAGAATATTATAAAGGGGCTTCCGAACAGAAGCCCCTTTTTGTTTTCTTTAAACCCATTTTCCCATGCTGTTGGATGCAACTATAGGGTTTACAATCCGTATATATGTTGGTAGAAGCCATTTCAAAGCCTTCCGGCAAGTTATTTTTGAGTCTTTTGCCGAAAAGCGTTTTGCGATTCGGCGCGTTCATCCCGCTGAAAAACAGCATTACGAGCATTTTTTATCCCTACGATCTTTTGGGGTCCGGTTATGGATATTTTTCTGGACGGGACGACGTCTTCAATACGATTAATCCGATAGCGTTAGCCGAATGTGAAAAAATATGAAAATACAAGAGATTACTGAAGAATTCGGAAGTTTAGAGATTTTTGAAAAACGATGCATCAACGATGCGTATGCCGAGATTGTTATTTTTACTGAGCAGTTGGATCATTGCAGTAAAATTTTAGAAGGTTTTTTAGGGCCTGCCGTAAAGCCATTCGGATTGGAGCCGTCAAAAATTCATGAAAAGGTTGCAGATGAGTTTGGAGGCATCTTTAAAAATCAGACATTGTTTCAAAAAGATTGCGATGATATTATGGTTATTGCGATGTTTTGGCCCTGGGGAAACGGGAAGCAGGTGACATTAAAGATTGCGGTAACAAGAAGAAAGAAATAATGACGGACGGAGGAGTAAAAAACATTCTCGATAACAAGGATGATGTTTTGGACGATAAAATAAAACACGAAATGGAAAATACGGAACATTGGACCGGGCCGCACAAATTTGAAATGGAAAGCTGGATTAGTTGTGCACCGTTCGAGAGACTGCTAAATATGAAAATCGTCGAGGCGAGCGCGGGCCGGGCAACATTGACCATGCCTTTCTTTGTCGATTTTGCTCAAGGCGGCGGGCTAATGCACGGCGGTGCTTTGGTGAGTTTAGCGGATACCGCGGTTGTCATGGCCATCAAGAGCATCATCGATCCTCAGACTCATTTTGCCACGGTTTCTTTGGAAACGAAGTTTCTCTATCCGGTCAAACAAGGCATTGTTACTGCCCGAGCAAGGGTTACGAATCAAAAAGAAAGAATATTACAAGGTCAGGCCACCGTTTATAATGAAGCGGAAAGATCCGTGCTGGCGTTCACTTCAACCTTTAAAATGGCAAAAGACAAAAAAATCAAAAATATTGCCTTCCAAGATACGCCGGGTCCTGAACCCATTGGCTGAAGCATCTCGGGCATCGTTATCGATTGACAGGTTGAAATCGAATCGGCCGGATGATTTTTCTGCAATCAAAAGGGGGGACGTAAAATTAAAGACGATTGGGCTGAAAAACTGTCTTGTGCCACGCATTGTTACCGGTGTGAGCATAAATTAGATCCAAAGGATCTGAGAATTTTTTCCGTTTATGATCATCGGGCAATATGTATGGCATGCAAAAATGATGAACAAGAACGACCGGATTACGAAGAAGTTTCCAAACAGACCATAGGACAGTGTATGATCGATACGGAACTACAATATGGGGACCCTGAGGGCTACTGTTTTCACCACTTTTATCCGTTCAAATGCTGATATTTGAGAACATGATCGATTCATTCTCAAAAGAATATATTTTAATGGAAATGCTTACATTAACCGACGTTAAAAGGAGTATTCCGTGAAACAAAATACGAGCCTTGAGATATTGAAGCAGGCGATTTTGCTCGAAAGAAGAGGAAAGGCCTTTTATCGGAAGGTTGCAGAAAAAACCGAAAGCAACGGCGTGCGGGATGTTTTTGAAACGATGGCGGCCGAAGAACAGAATCATATAGATTTACTGTCTGAACAGTTCAAGGCATATGGGAAAGAAAAAAAATTCATTCCTGGCAATTACAAGGATTCAGACAGCAGCCGTGTGGCATCAAAGGTTTTAACCCGTGAAATTAGGGAAAAAATCTCCGCCGCCGGTTTTGAAGCCGCATCGATCTCTGCAGCGATCTTGATGGAGGAACACGCCGTCAAACTTTACTCAGAAAGTGCTGAAACCACATCGGACCCCGAAGCCAAAGCATTATATGAATGGCTTGCGCGCTGGGAACGCGAGCATCTCGGCCTGCTTCTTGATATCGACAAAGCTTTGCGGGAAAAAATTTGGTTCGACAATCAATTCTGGCCCTTTTAATCTGAACCGTGTTTTCAAAATAACAACAAAACAAACAGACACCCGGACGTCTACGAATCGCTGGTCTTCTTCACGTCTATGGGAATCGTAGTTACGGGTACCGAAGAATTTTTCAACACCTTTTCAGTGACACTACCAAAGCGAAAATGCCCCTTTTCTCCATGGCTTGCCATAACGACCCAGTCAATCTTTTCTTTGTCGATAAGCTTCAAAATTTCTTGGGCCGGATCGCCGACGGCAATATGCTTTATGTACAATGGGCACCCTTCCAGATACTTTCCGCAAATCTGATCGAGACGTTTTTCGGCCGATTTGTTCGACCATTGCATCAGTTTG
>Ga0307380_10006719_pt1 | contig 15065 bp, 13 predicted proteins | sample UN3MG_FD_202239 | JGI IMG/M metagenome (GOLD analysis project Ga0307380, IMG submission 202239) | Soil microbial communities from Risofladan, Vaasa, Finland - UN-3 | ecosystem: Environmental > Terrestrial > Soil > Coastal area > Acid sulfate soil | place: Finland: Risofladan, Vaasa | collected...
TCTGCTGGCGGTATCCCTGGCTGCGATGAGTGCGCACACGCTGCCTGTGCTTGCGCAGGCAGACGTGTCACCCCTCGCCGTCACCCTCGAATTCAAGGACACCCCGCTCCGACAAGCCCTGGAGATGCTCTTTCAGGACAGCGGCCACCGTTTCCAGATCGAGGAAGGCGCAACCGGCGTCGTGAACGCCCTCCTCAACGAGGTGCCCTGGGAGCAGGCGCTGCGGGTCATCCTGGCCTCGCAGGACCTGCGGTCGCGCCGCCAGGGTGACGTTTATTACATCAGCCGGCGGCCGGGGATCGGGGTGACCGCCGACCCGCGGATTGCGCCGGAGGTGGTGCGCGATGTCAAGGAGGCTGCTGATGCGACAGTTGCCTTTTTCCAGGACACCTACGGCCTGGAACTGACGCGTTTTGTGGGGATTATCCTGGTGACTGATAAGGAGGCCTATCGCCAAGCGCTAACGGATACGGTGAAGATGAGCCCCAAGTGGATCGACAGGACGGTGGAGTATTCCGGCGGAATTTCGTGGGGCAATTACGTCGTCAGTCGCAATGTGGGTCTGCATATCACCAGACCGGAACGCCAGCGGGACATTATCCATGAGATTGTTCACCAGTACCAGAGCGACATTGCGGCCTCCGATGCCCGCGGTATATTGACCTGGGTTCGAGAGGGAATGGCCGATGCGATCGCGGCGCAGGTTCTGGACAAGACAGGTTTGAGGACGATGGAAGACGATCGTCAGGGTTGGCTCAGTTTAGCGCGCAAGTACAAAGCGTTTCCCGAGTTCAGCGCTCTCAACGACCTCAACGGATGGTATGCGGCACAGGACCGCTACGGAAGTTGGTGCCCTGATGCCACCGCTTACCTGGCAGTGGACCTCTTGGTTCAGCGGAAGGGGCATGATGCGCTCATCGCTTATCTACGGAGCGCAAAGACGCAGGATGCAGCATCGGCTTTCCAGGATGCCTTTGGCGTGTCGCTGGACGACTTCACCCGCGATTTCGCCGCATACCTGAATGGACTCCTGGCGCGCGGCGGCCCTTCGTCGCGGTAGCGTTCGCCGTCGGACTCCGGCCGAGGGCGGCCAGGCTCCATCCCTTGGAGCATAGGCGCCCCGCCTGTGATTTCCCCCCGGGGAAGGTGCCTGGCTGCGCGCCCCGAAATAGACATACCCGGGCGTACAGCTCCTCGCAATCGCGGCAGCAAACTCACTCGGGGGCGTCGGCGATGACCAAGTTTATCTTCGTGACGGGCGGGGTCGTGAGCTCCATCGGCAAGGGCATCACCACCGCCTGCCTGGGGCGCCTGATGCGTGACCGCGGCTACCGCGTCACCATGCAGAAGATTGACCCCTACCTCAACGTGGACGCCGGCACCATGAACCCCCACCAGCACGGCGAGGTCTTCGTCACCGACGACGGCGCCGAGACCGACCTCGACCTCGGCCACTACGAGCGCTTCGTGGACCTCAGCCTTACCCGCCGCGCCAATGTCACCACCGGCGGGGTTTACGGCAACGTCATCGCCAAGGAGCGCCGCGGCGACTACCTGGGCAAGACGGTGCAGGTCATCCCCCACATCACCAACGAGATCAAGGAGCGCATCTTCGACGCCGCCGAGTGCGACAACGCCGACATCGCCATCATCGAGATCGGCGGTACCGTCGGCGACATCGAGGGGCTGCCCTTCCTGGAGGCCATCCGCCAGATGAAGGGCGACGTGGGAGCGGGCAACATCATGTACATCCACGTCACCCTCATCCCCTTCGTCGGCCCCGCCGGCGAGTCCAAGACCAAGCCCACCCAGCACAGCGTGCGCGAGCTGCGCAGCATCGGCATTCACCCCGACCTGCTCGTCTGCCGCTCGCGCATGCCCCTGTCGGAGGAGATGCGCGAGAAGATCAGCCTCTTCTGCGACGTCCCCCTGGAGGCCGTGATCGAGGGACTGGACACCGATTCCATCTACGAGTTGCCGCTCATCTTCGAGCGCCAGGGCCTGGCGCGCCTGGTGGAGGAGCGGCTTAACCTGGGCGCGCGCGAGCCGGACCACTCCGAGTGGGAGCAGGTGGTGGAGCGCGTGCGCCACCCCGAGCGGTCATGCACCATCGCGCTGGTGGGCAAGTACATGGTGGTGCCCGACGCCTACATCAGCGTGGTCGAGGCCACCCGCCACGGCGGCATCGCCGAGCGCGCGGCCATCACCATCAAGCGGGTGAATGCCGAGGACATCGTGCAGCACGGCGCGGGAGCCCTGCTCGGCGATGTGGATGGCATCCTGGTGCCGGGGGGTTTCGGCGGTCGCGGCATCGAGGGCAAGATGGAGGCGATCACCTATGCGCGCGAGAACGCGGTGCCATTCCTGGGGTTATGCCTGGGCCTGCACTGCGCAGTGGTCGAGTTCGCGCGCGGCTGCTGCGGCCGGGCCGACGCCCACAGCGCGGAGTTCGAGCCGGAGTCGCCGCACCTGGTGATTGACCTGCTGCCCGAGCAAAAGGCCATCACCGACAAGGGCGCCACCATGCGCTTGGGCGCCATGCCGATGAAGATCACGCCCGGCACGCTCGCCCACCGTCTCTACGCCGCCGAGACCGCACACGAGCGCCACCGCCATCGCTACGAGGTCAACAACGACTACCGCGAGGAGCTGGCCGCCTCCGGCCTGGTCATGAGCGGCGTGTCGCCCGACGGGCGCCTGGTGGAGATGATCGAGCTGCCGGATCATCCCTACTTCATCGCCACCCAGTTCCACCCCGAGTTCAAGTCGCGCCCCAACCGCGCGCATCCGCTGTTTCGGGGGCTGGTGCGGGCGGCGCTCGAACGCAAGGCGGCCCGCGCCGACGCCGAGCGCCAGGCGGCAAGGTAGGCAGGAATTCGGGCGGGGCGCGTAGAACCGCGTCGCCACCATACAGGTGAGGCCCTAGAGGAGAAAGGATTACGGGCATGGCACCCAAGGTTGACAAGGAGTTTCTGAAGAACTACCCGACCGAGAAGCCTTTTCTGGAGATCTGCAAGGAGTTTCTGGACAAGCTGGAGGAAACTCAGGGAGAGAACTTCCGAAAGGCGGGGGAAGTCATCGGTAAGCGTCTCATGCAGGGCCGGGTCATATTCGCCGTGGGAACCGGTGGTCACACCTACATGCCGGTGATGGACATGGTCCACCGAGCCGGCGCGCTGGTGGCGGTGGACGGCATCCTGGACCTGTCCACCTCTCCTTTTGCCGGCGGCACCCGCAGCATTCGCCTGGAGAGGCTGGCCGGATACTATACCGAGCTGATTGACCTCTACCAGATCGGCAAGGACGATGTGGTTATCGTCTTCAACAACATCGGCGTCAACAACGCCTCCATCGAGGCCTGCGTCGCCTCGAGGGAGCGGGGGGCGTTTGTCATCGCAGTGAGCAGCGTCGCCTGGCACGAGGCCATTCCGCTCGACCATGTCACCCGTCATGCCAGCAAGCAGCACATGAGTGAGGTGTGCGATCTCTACCTTGATGACTACAATCCAGTAGGCGACTCGGTGCAGCTTGTGCCCGGCCTGGGGACGCCTATCTCCCCGATTTCCACCATTACCTATGGGTACCTGGTGCGCCGTATCGAGGAGGAGGCCATCCGCTATATCCTCAGCCAGGGAGTGGAGCCCGAGGTGTTCTGGAGCGGCAACCTGAAAGACGGCATGGCGAAAAACCGCCAGTATGAGCGCGCGTATTTCCGCCGCCTGAAGATATTCTGAGGAACCCCGTAACCGCCGGACGATGCCGTGAACGACTAAACGAAGGGATGTCTTGGAGATGCGTACGAAGAGGCCGACGATGTCGCCGTCGCAGCGATACCTCAAACTGGTGAGCAGGCATATCGCGGGCATCCGCAGGGATTTGCCGCACCTGATCGCGATGGGCGAGAAGATGGCGGGCTACCTGCTGGAGGGGGGGAATATCTGCGCGCCGGCGGTGAACCGGTTTTGGCCGCCGGAGTTCCAAGGGCGTGCCGGCGGCCTCATGTGCATCAAGGGCAGCGTGGACAACGGCAAGGATGTGGCCTATTTCGCGCTGACTGATCCGCGCAAGTCCGACCCGGCGAAGAACGAAGAGTTGCACAAGCTGATCAAGGCCAAGGCGCATCTGTTCGTCATCGGGCGGCGGGAGGACCTCGGTGCCCTGGCCGATCATCCCCGGATCGAGATGTGCACCGGCGGGGCCGACCCCGAGGAAGGGCTTTACCAATACGACGGATTCGCGCCGCTCGCCCATGTGCGGGCCTTCGAGCACCTCGTTCGGGGCTGGATTGCCACCGGCGAGATGATCGCGGCGTGCATCCGGGCGGAGAAGATGCCGATCATGTATATGAGCGTCTGGCTGGAGGGGGCTAACCCGCGCAATGCCAGTTTCGCTTATGACGAGCAGAGCAATTACGGCGAGCCGGGGGAATACGGGTGGAGTCATCCGTTGAAGTTCTTCCATCGGGACCGCTTTATCCCGCCGTTAGCGCCGGGGTATGTGGCGCAGGAATTCCTCGCGGGAGCGGAGCTCTTTGTCAACGCCCTGGACCGACAAAGCGCGATTCTCAACCAGGCCGGCGAGTGGATGGCGAATGCCTTTTCGGCCCGAAGGCGGATTTGGGCCGTGGCCACCGGTCACAGCCATCCGCAGATACTGGAGCTGCCCGCAAAGCATAGCTACCCCATCGAATGGGGTGCGCCTATCAGCAGCATCGCCCGGGCGATTCCAGCCGATCTGAAAAAGGGCGATGTCGCCCTGCACCTTGGCTATGCTCCGGTTCATCTGAAGAACCTGGAGAACCTGCTGAAACGCGGGGTGAATTACATTCATACCACCCCCTACGGCAAGCGAGCCGGGATGCCCGAGAGGAAGAACTTTCTCTGGTTTGACCTCCCCTGGCGTCCGACGGATGCCTGGGTGGACGTACCAGGCTACAGCGTGCGGCTGCTGCCTTCCAGCAGTACGGCCCATAACATCGCGTACAACGCCATTCTGTGCGAGATGGCCGAACAGCTCGCCTGGAAATAGGCGAAAGGGGGAGCATAGGCCCGGGGGAGGGCAGGCCCGATCGCGCGGGTTTGTCCGGCGGGCGATAACGCGGCTCAGCCGAGGCGCGGCTTTCGCCAATCCCCCGGTCGTTGACACCGGCCCCTGCGCTTGGTAATATCCGCCCATGCCGGCACGCCAATCCTTCGCCGCTTTCGGGCAGGAACTGTATCCCGAGGACGCAGCGCGCGCCCTGTGCCTGGCGCTGGAGATGGAGACGCGCGCCGAGCTGCACGCGCGCATCGCGGCGGGCCTGCCCCAGGCGTCGGCGAAGACCCGCGGCCGCATCGCCGACAAGCTCATCCAGCGCCTGATCGCCGTCGAGCGCGGCAAGGTCATCGTCTCACCGTTCGTGCGTCTGGCCGCCGGCCTGCGCGATCCCCAGGCGCGCACCGAACTCATCTACTACCGCACCGCTCGCACCGACACCATCATCGCCGCCATCGCTGCCGAGATCTTCTACCCCCATTTCGTCCACGGGCGGCCGCCGCGCGGCTTCTCCCCGGTCCACTTCCGCGCCGCCAACACCGGCGCGCTTTTCGACTACGACCGCGTCATCACGCGCCCGTTCATCTCGACCTACGCACGGCGGGCGTGGGACTTCCACAGCGAGCCGACCCTTACCCGCGCCCTGCGCGTGCTGCGGGAGGCGGGGCTGATCGAGGTGCTGCCGGGGGCGCCGGGGGCGCGGCGTCCCTCCTTCACCGTCGCCCCTCATACCCTGCGCCTGCCGACGTTCGCGTTCTGCCTCTACGAGGAGTTCGCCGCGCGGCGCTCGCCGGCGCTGGCCCTCGACCAGATCCAGAACGCCGACTTCGCGCGCACCTTCATCCTGCGCCCGGTGGAGGTGACCGCGCTGACCGAGGAGGCGCGCCGGCGTAAGCTGGTAGCGCGCAGCGGCGGCGCGGCCCCGCGCTACGCGCCGGCGATGGACAGGGACGCCCTGGTGGACGCGCTGCTGGCCGCGCGGCGGTGACTACGGACACTTGACATGCTGCGGATAGGACGAGGCAGTGAGCGGCCCAAGTTCTTGGCGCTGGCAACGCATAGCTGATGGCATGGAAGCAGCCTTGGTGTCTGCCGTTATGGCTGGGGGGATGACCGTGCCGCTGGTGCGCTGGCTGGTGTGGTCGTATACCGACTCCGAACCCCTGGGCCTGCTATGGATTCTGGCAGTGCCCATAGTGTCTGCGGTCGTCGCTGCGTTTGTAGGTTTCGTGTTGGGATCCACGCGGTCCGTTGCTAGGCCGACGATGCGAAGGGCATTGCTGCTGGCGGTAATGGGGTTCGCAGTGGCTGTGGCCGCGACCGCGGTCCTCGGCCCTGGCGGCATGTTCGGGGTTCTCGCATGGGGGATCGGCTGCGCTTTCGGCGTCGATTATTCCCTCGCGATACGCAGTCCCCGCGCGGTCAAGGTTACCCGCTTGGTAACGGTTGGCATGGCGATGGCGGGGGCAGCGATCGGCATCATATGGTTCGTCAGGACCTCGTGGTAGTCGGGCCCTTGCGCCGCCGGGGGCAGAGCACGACTGCTGGGCGCGTTATCGAAGCGAATCCCGCCAAGACAAGCATCCGCGCGCATTAACTCGGCTTCAACCGGATCCAGAACGCGCATTCTACCCTCACGCTCGTCGTGCGGCTGGTGAACGTCAGCGCCCTGGTTGAGCGGGCGTTGGAGCACGGAGGCCTGACAATCCACGATTTTGAGTCACTGTGTCCAGGGATCAGTCGCAGAAGCCTTCAGCGTGACCTACGGGTGATGGTAGAGAGCGGGCTGCTCGTCGCAGAAGGGGCCACGAATCGGTTCTTCTACCGCCTGGGGAGGAAGGTCTCGTGAACTTGCGACAGTCTTGCGACACAACTTGCGACGGGCTCGCGACGTGGCCGACGACACGCTGTCACTGAGATGCAAATGGTGTCGAATCGCGACAGGACGGCGGCGGCTCGCGGACGAACACCAGTCTCCAGGAGGGATGACATCCCATGACCCCCGATTTCAAGCTGAAGCGCACCGCCATCAGCCTCGAGGCCGACGACATCATGCGCCTGGCCGGCATCGTCACCGACCAGGACAAAGACGAGGCCCTGAGCTTCGTGCGCGAGGTCATCGCCTCCAAGCTGGAGTGCGCCCAGGCGGCGGGACACCACACCGCCTTCGAGGGCGACACCGGCCATTCCCCCGCGCATTACACGCAGAAGGGCGAAGGTATGCACGCCCCCCACGAGCACGGGGAATGACTGAATTGCGCCCGCCCCCATGGGTGGCATCAGGATTGCATCCTGTGGCGTTCGCAGGTTGAGAACCCTGCGGCTTTGCTCAGGGCGGGCTCTACGCCGCCCACCGTCAGGGGTTAGCTTTGGCGCGGGCTGAAATCCAGGAACGCCTGGAACATCGCCGCGACGTTCTCGGGGCGCACATCGGGGCCCACCTCGCCGTGGCCGATGAGGCCGCCGGCAGGCGAGGCGAACAGCTCGCATACCCGCCGCACGTACTCCCGCACCTCGGCGGGCGTGCCGAAGGGCAGCACGTGCTGGCGGTCAATATCGCTGCGGATGCACACCCGGCCGCGGCACTTGTCCGCCAGCTCCTCCAGCGGCATGCACGAGAACTGCGGGTTGAGCACATCCACCCCGATCTCGACGAAATCGTCAATCACCTCCATCGTGTACCCGTCGGTGTGAAAGTGGAAGTGTTTCCCCGCGCTGTGCACCAGGTCCGCGATCTGCTTGTAGGCGGGCTTGAATAGCCGGCGCCACTCGTCGGGGTGGATCATCAGCCGGTCCTGCGTCCCCCAGTCGTCCATGTACCCCACGCCGTCGCACTCGCAGCTCTCGAGCTGGCAGGTCAGGCGCTTCAGCGTATGGTCGAGAACCAGGTCGCGCAGCGTCTCTACCTCCGGCCGGCGCTCGGCGATGTCTATGAGCAGCCGGCCGTAGCCGCGCAGGAAATGCATGCGCTCGAACAGCCGCCCCCAGCCGCTCATGATTAGGTAATGATCCGGATCGCGGAGCTCCTGGCGCTCGGGCCATTCACCGGCATCAGGGTCGGGTGCGCGGTAGTCCGCCAGCGCGCTCCAGTCGGCGAGGGGGTGACGCTTGACCTGGCCCTCGGTGCCCAGGCCCGTGTTGACCCACGTGCAGCCCCATTCATCCGTCTCCTCGCCGCGCTGGTAATGGGAGTTGTTGTCGGTGCCCGCGTACTCGCCGGTCTGGCCCGCGAAATCGCCGGGGTAATGGCGAAGGACCTCCCGCAGGCGCTCGCCGTAGTTATCAATCGCGCCGGGCAAGACCCCATGCGAAAGCGGAATGCGGTCCGGCCCCCGCAGCTCGATCGCTCTCACCACCCGTTCTCTGCTCGTCACCGTTGGGCCCTTTCCTGTGCCCGCGCACCCGCGACGGCCGTACTTCTTCGCGCGGCGGCCGATACCTGTCAGGCGCGCCAATGCCGCTCAAGCTCGCCCCCGTCCGCGCCGAAGCTTATTATTGACGGACGTGCCCCGGCCGTGCGTCCGCCATTCCGCATTGGCGACGGGGGCGGCCGCGCCACATTGTCATGCACCATCATTCGGGATGCCCGATCACCAATGACCGCAGTGGGGAGACCGTCAACGGCGGCAGGGCGGCGCTGCGTCAGCTTCGGCTGCGCTGCTGGTGGTGGCGTTGCTCGTATGCGTTGCGGTGTACTACTACGCCGAAATCGAAGGATGGCCCCTGCTCGACGCGCCGTTCATGGTGGCGATTACCACCAGTACCGTCGGCTGCGGCGAGGTCCATCCCCTGACTCCGAGCGCTCGCGCCCTCAACGGCGACCTCTTCATCGTCGCCCGCTGCGACAGCATGGAGGCCGAGGGCAAGCTGCTGCGCGCGGGCGCCGCCAGCCTCGTCGCCACCGCCAATCGGTCCCCCCGACGCTGCAGGACTGGCACCCGGCCGCGATCAATGATATGTTTAGGGGCGGAATCAGCGACGCGGCGGCGAAATGAGCCGCACCGGGAGCGGCGCGTGCGGGCGGCGCACACGGTCGTCAGGCGGCGGGCGGGGTCGCAGCACACAAGATGAGGATCCTGGATCGCTATATTCTGCGCGAGCTGGCGGCGCCGTTTCTGTTCGGCGTCGCGGCGTTCGCCACCGTGTTCGTCGCCGGCAACCTGCTGTTCAAATTTGCTCGCCTGGTGGCGGAGCAGGGGATGGCGCTGGGAGATGCGCTGCTGGTGTTCGTGTACTGGCTGCCGGGGTACCTGGTGCTGACGTTTCCGATGGCGGCGCTGCTGGCGGCGCTGCTGGCGTTCGGGCGGCTGAGCGGCGAGGGGGAGACGACGGCCATGCGCGCGGGCGGGGTCAGCTTCACGCGGGTGATGGCGCCGGTGATCGCCGCCGGGCTTGCCATCAGCCTCTTCACCGTCGCCTTCAACGAGACGCTGGTGCCCGCCAGCGCGCGCGCGGCCGAGGAGCTGCTGGCGCGCGCCGCCAAAGGGGCCCGCGGAACGCAGGAGCACGTCGTCGTCCCATCATTCGAGCAGGGCCGCATCAGCAGCTTGGTCTATGCCGACGAGTTCAACCGCGCGCGCGGCGAGCTGCGCGGCGTGACCTACATCCAGTACCTGCGCGGGAAGCCCAAAGGCGTCATCCAGGCCGCGCGCGCCGTGTACCGCGCGGGCAATAGGTGGGAGTTCTACGATGGGTTCTCGCAAGCACTTGACCCCTATCGCAGGGTCACCCTGACCTTCCGCGAGGATCACCCGGCGCGTTTCGATCTCGGCCACGATCCCACTGATATCGCCCTGCGCCAGCGCCAGCCGGAGGAGATGACGTGGCGCGAGCTGGGTGACTACCTGGCGTCTCTCAAGCAAGGCGGCGCCGCCGCGCCGGAGCTGCGCGTGCAGTGGCACCACAAGCTGTCGGTGCCCTTCGCCAGCCTCATCTTCGTCTTCATCGGCGCCCCCCTGGGGCTGCGTTCACAGAGGACCGGCTCCACCCTCGGCCTGGGGCTGAGCATTCTCATCATTTTCGCCTACTACGTGGTGTGGAACTACCTCGCCATCCTCGCCGGCAAAGGAGCGCTCCCACCCCTGTGGGCGGCGTGGACGCCCAACCTCGTCGGCCTTGCCGTCGGCGTCGCCCTGGTCCGCCGGGCGGCGAGGTGAGGGCATCCGGAGGCGGCGCCAACTGCGGAAACAGGGCGAAGACGCGTCGCTAACGCCGATCAGGGTCACGACCGCGCTCTTGTCCACATGCAGCGACACCCCCGACAGCGCCCAGCTCGCGCCGCAGCGGACGGCGAGGCCCCCTGTTCGCAGCAGGCGGCGGTCAGTCGCGAGCTGGCGACAATCGTGCAGCGGCGCGGGCGATGCCGACGATTATGGAGAGGTCCACGGTCAGCCTTGTCAAGCCCGCCCGTTCCAAGGCTTCGATTCTCTGCCGCTTGGCCTTCCAGAACAAGGATGTCATTCTGATGATATCACGAATGCAGTCCCTGGGCAGCTCTCGGCCGTAGCTGAGCCGTCGCTGTGCAGCGACGTCGAAGTCGCCTGAGAGCTCGGCCACGGCCTCATCCGCGCCGCAGGGATGTTCCCGCGGGCGCTCGTACAACGCGTGGCGCAACTCCGCCAAGTGATGCCGCATCGGCACGACCTTCAGCAGCACGCCGCCGTCCCCAAGCACGCGCCGGAACTCGGCAGGATTCGACGGCGCCAATATGTTGGTGACAACCTGAAACGCGCCCGTCACGAACGGCAACTGTGTGGCGAGGTTGGCTACGCAACACAGCATGTCGCCCTCGTGCCGACAGGACATGCTTATCGCGTGCCTGGAGATATCCAGGCCAATCGCCAGCGGGCGCATATCTCCATCTGCACGCAGGTGCGACATCACTGCCGACAGGACATGGCCTTCGCCACAGCCGACATCCAGCAGCATGCACGTGCGCGGCGGTCGCGGACTCGCGGTCCTATTCCTTATTAGTTCCGCGATCGCTTGAGATAACGGGTCGAAGAGGCCAAGCTGCATGACCGCCATCCTCGACCGCAGCATCTCCGCGTTGTACCCCGGCGTTGAGGATCTCCTTTGATTCGGCAACAGCAGGTTGATGTAGCCCTTGGCAGAGACATCGAAACAATGGTGGTTCGCACAAGTCAGGCTCCGTTCGCTCGCTGCGCCAACGCGCATGGGGCTGTGACACACCGGGCAGGCGAACACCGGCCCAAGTTGCCGACACAGACCGATCGCCCTATCGATTTGCTTCACGGGCTCCTCCGTCGGACGGTCGCGGTAGCGAGTGCTCCGTGAACATTGTTCTGATGTGTTACGGAAGTAACCGCCGATGAACGCCGAAACACGCCGACAGGATGGTTTGCCGTTTCCGGAGCTCAGTTCGATCATGGATGCGGTTTCGTGCATCAAATAAACATTCACGGCGCGCTAGTCCGCGCCAACCATGCGTGCGATGCCTCGCAGCGTCTCCTCGGCGTTGCGCAGCACCAGCCTTCTCAGCAGCCCCTTGATCAGCGGGCCGATGAGCGGCACCTCGAGCTCGAAATCCAGCTTGATGTAGGCGCGCGTCCCCTGCGAATGCTCCTCGAAGCCCCACACTCCCTCGTACTTGTCCCAGTCCCCCTCGGTGGCGCGGAAGGCGGCGACGCGCGTGTCGTCGTTCCAATCATCCTGCTCAATCCATTTGATGGTGCGGTTGAACTCCTTGACCGGCGCCACCCAGCGGCTGATCACGCGGGAGCCGCTGCGCTCGATGACCTCGACCTCCTGCACGTTGGACATGAACTCGGGGAAGCGCTCGATCTGCTTGGCCGCAGCGTACACGCGCTCCGGCGGCGCGGGGATGAAGGCCTCGGTCTCAATCACGGGCATCGTCGCGTCTCCTACCGGTCAGATGCACGGTACTTTCCGCGCCACCAGCTTGCGTCCTTCATGTGAAGCCTAAGAACGCCCCCCTGCGTGCTGAGCAAGACAAGACTACCAAACCCTCGACCGTGGTCACCGATGCTTCCCTTGTTCGCGCGGCGCGGCCGGGATTGGGCCTGGATCGGGACCTGATCCTCCCTCACCTCGCACACGTCTCAGGGCAAGCGGGGACATTTTCCCTGTGCAGTTGCATGGAGACATAATCGCTATGCTACCAGAATAGCCTGCCGTGGACTTGACACCTCGCCGCGCACGTGGTAGTCTTCGGGCATAGCCTTCGCGCATGACCTGTCGGATGAACCGGACAATGTCGGTTCGTGCGCATCGTGAAGGGGCAATTGAGAGTCGGCCCCATCGGCAGCCAGCAGGGCGCGCCGGCGACACGGCCTCCTCTGGCATGAGAGATACCTAGACATCTTCACCCGCTTCGAGCTGTCCCCTCGAGTCCTGAAAGCAGTTCACCGGTTGGGCTTTGAGACCCCGACCCCCATCCAGTATGAGGCCATACCCCCGGCCTTGTCCGGTCGAGACGTCATCGCCACCGCGGAGACGGGAAGCGGCAAGACGGCGGCCTTCTTGCTGCCCATCATCGAACGGCTGCGGCAACGCCAAGACAGGAGCACGCGAGCACTCATTCTCGCTCCCACGCGCGAGATCGCCGCGCAGACGGCCGGGCAAGCGGTGGCGCTGACGCACGGCACCCCATTGCGCACCGTCGCGGTGTACGGCGGCGTCGGGATGGAGCCCCAGAGCCGCGCGTTGCGCTCCGGCTATGAGATCGTCGTCGCCACCCCGGGCCGGCTGCTCGATCACCACCGCCGCGGTACTGCGCGCCTGGCGTCGCTGGAGGTGCTGGTCGTGGACGAAGCCGACCGCATGATGGATATGGGCTTCCTGCCCGACCTGCGTCGCATCCTGGCGGTGTTGCCCCGCGAGCGCCAGTCAATGCTGTTCTCCGCTACCATGCCGATTGACGTGTTGGAGCTTGCCTACGAGGAGATCCTGCGCGATCCGGTCCACGTGGAAGTGGGCTCTCAGTCGGTGCCGCCCGCAAGCATATCGCAGTCGGTTTACCTGGTTGCGTCCGAGCGCAAGACCGACTTGCTGCTCGATCTGCTGCGACAGGAAGCGATGCGCAGTGTGCTGGTCTTCGCCCGCACGCGACGGCGCGCCGAGCGGCTGGCCAAGCAGCTTCAGCGCTCCAATATGAACGCGACCTGCATTCACGGCGACCGCAGCCAGAGCGACCGGGAGAAGGCGCTCAATGGCTTCCGGCGGCGCTCGGTGCGCGTGCTGGTGGCGACCGACATCGCCGCCCGCGGTTTGGATGTGGAGGGCGTGACGCATGTCGTCAACTATGACATGCCGGCGGCGCCCTTGGACTATCTGCACCGCATTGGCCGCACGGCCCGCGCCGGCTGTGACGGCGACGCGCTCAGCCTGGCCGGGTGGGAGGACACCCTCGTCTTGGCCGACATCGAGCGCACGTTGGGTCGCACCCTCCCGCGGGTATCGGTGCCCGGACTGACCCAACCCGAACCGCAGCGCGCCGCCTCCGTCCCGGCCCGGCCGCGGGCCGGCACCGCGTGGCGCTCCAGGGTGGCGCGACGGTGATAGAAACCGGCGACTAATGGTGACCCCCGGCGTTCTCTCCATAACCCGCGGCCTGGCACGCGGGGGAGAGTCGCCTCAAGAGTTCGCCGCTGAGTGAATCGCACGGAGCCAGGCCGTATCGCAAGGAGGCCATCATGGCCAGCAAGAGTCTGTATGTCGGAAACCTGAGCTACTCCACTACGGAGAGCAAGCTCCGCGAGCTGTTTGCGGAGTACGAGCCGAGCGAGGTCCGGCTGATCGGCGACAAGGGGTTTGGCTTTGTCGACGTCCCGGAGGAGAAGGCCGCCGACGCCATCGCCGCCCTCAACGGTCGCGAGGTGGATGGGCGCGCGCTGACGGTGAACGAGGCACGCCCGCGCACCGAGCGCAGTGGCGGCGGCGGAGGCGGCGGGGGCCGCAGCGGGGGCTTCGGCGGCGGCGGCGGTGGCGGACGCGGACGCGGTTGGTGACGATTCCCGATCCGGAGCTCATCTGCGAGGCCTGCGAGCAGCCGTTCAGCTACTCCGAGGCTGAGCGGGCTCGAGATGAGCGATCGGGGTATCCGCCGCCGCGGGTTTGCCCGAACTGTCTGCGGCAGCGGCGCATGGCAAAGGCTGCCGAGCGCGCCTCGAAGCGTCCTCGGCGGCGGTACTTCCGCCGCTAGGCGGGTTGCGTTAGCGCCGTCGCCAGCGTGCGCGACCCAGGCAGTCTGGAGAGCGCTTGAGGGCTGGGGTAGGGCTCGCGGGTAACCTCGAGGATGTCGCCGGGGACGGTGCGTCCAGTGGACTGCGAGCCCTGCTCAGGCATGCCATCGTCGTCACGGCATGGGCGGCGGGCGCCAGCTTTTCGGAGCGAAGTGCGCATATCCTCATGGCTTACGTCGCGGCCAGAAGCATGCCGGGACCGGGCAGTTCGACGGGTCTGGCAGGCCTTCCCGGCGAGGCTTGGATCCGTCTGCGGTGCAGCACCTCTCACCTCGTCGGCCTGCTCCCTCGCGACGTCCGCCGAGAACCGGTTCCCTGCGCTCGAGATGGCACATCAGGATTGAAGCGCCCCTCGACTCGACGAGCTTGAGGGTGGTGCGCGCGCGGAGCCCACGCCGGCCCCATCACACCCCCATGGCAGGGAAGCAGCCCCCACGCGAGGAAGAATCCGTTGGTGAGGCTAGTGGCGGCCGGAGGGCGGCGGCGCCGGCAGCCGGGGGAGGCCGGTCCGTATCCACAGGCTGGAGCCGCCACAGCGCCGTGATTCACTCCTCGCTGTGCCCCACCGAGAGCAGGCGCTCTGCGGCGGCGGTTGGTGCCAACGGCGCGGGCGAGAGCCGCGTGCGTCGGGCCCGACGTCGTGGGGCCGGGGACGCCTGCGCTCAGCACAGAAGTCGCGCGGACAAGCGGAGACCGAGCGATGAGACCACCGAGGGGATTGCCGGGACTGGGAGACTGGCTGAGCCTCTTGGAGCGGCCCGGCGCCGCGTTGCGGACCGCCTTCGGGCGGACCTATGGGCAAGACGC
>Ga0307380_10006721_pt1 | contig 15063 bp, 12 predicted proteins | sample UN3MG_FD_202239 | JGI IMG/M metagenome (GOLD analysis project Ga0307380, IMG submission 202239) | Soil microbial communities from Risofladan, Vaasa, Finland - UN-3 | ecosystem: Environmental > Terrestrial > Soil > Coastal area > Acid sulfate soil | place: Finland: Risofladan, Vaasa | collected...
AAGCGCTAGAAAGCAAAAGGGCCGGATCTCTCCGGCCCTATCTCCCCCTAAACCAGCCTAAGCTGGATAAACTTTTAAGCCCAGACTGCTTGCGCAGCGGTTGGAGTACGGAAGCTCACGCCACCATCAGCGTTGTACGGAGAAGCAGGATCGTTCTCGCGTAGATGCTGGAGAGGCACGTACTTGACGTAGTCCAGTCGGCCAGCCAGATGCGGGGTTCGCAGTACAACTCGAGGCTCTACCTTCAGTGATAGCTGATAGCACCAACGTTTCTGGTCGACGGCCCAGGAATACATGCCGTTATCTGTCCAGAAGTAGTCAGGCGCACCAGGGAACTGTGCCAGCTGAGAAGTATCAGGCTGTGATTGCCGATAGTCAACGTACTCAATGAACGTGGCAGGAATGTTCCCACCGATAGTTAGAGGCACAAAGTAGATTGAAGAGGCGTACTCGCCAGCAGCGAGGTTGCCGTTATTGATGTTATTGTGCTCGAAGATACCAGTGTCGGTCACGACCTGGATTTCACGTCCATTAATCGTCAGACTCATCGCCCGTCGAATGCGGTCACGTTCAGCAACAACCTCTCGGCCATCAAGGAACATAGTCACACCAGCGGCGGGAATTGAAGAGCTTTTCTCGGTATGATAAACGATAGGCCAGATTGCGCTGAGCTCGTGCCACAGTTGTGGCCGCATAGCCAGCACCCATTTTACAGGATCCAGACCCATAGTTTCGGCATTGTAGTACAAGTAGTACTCAATCATGCTTAGATATTCTACAATATCGAGCGTGCCAGTGCCGTTAACATTGTTATAGTTAAACGATTTAACATCAGAGTCAACCGCTGGACAGGCTGTGCCCGTATCAGCGTCGATATGGCCGGTCGTAATTTGAACATCCAGTCCTGGGAAGGTGCCAGCGGCAACCGTGCCCTGCCAGATGTCAGTGATGAACTTGCGCTCAGCATTAACGCCAGCGATAACCATTTCGCTCATGGTTACGATGTTAAGAATCTGCCCCTGTTGCAAACCAGATGGGACTAGATCGGTCAGCCCAAGCACTTCACCAGCCAGGACAAGATCTTTAAAGTCGCTGCGGTTTAACTTCAGCATGACCTTATCCATCTCGATGGTCTGTGTGTCGCGTCGGATCATCCCGAAGCGGGCTGTAAGATTACAGCCTTTAACATAGCCCGTAGGCGCATCTTCGCAGGCATTCGTTGGCTCGCTACCAGTAGTAGCCGTATAGCCAGTAAGCGTTGCGAAGCGCGGACTTTCATCTACGCTTGGGACCTTGCTCAGCAATGAGCCAAGCGAAGGGCCTGGGCGTACATACGCCGTTACAACCGTGCGGTCCAAACCAGAGGTAGAGAAGATGCCCCCGGTGCCATGAAGCGGAGTGGCGGATTGGAAGTTACCCACGGCCTTTTCTTTAGTCAGTCCAAGCAAGCCCTTGATATGGGGCGGGGCTTGGATTCGCTCGTTCGCGCCAGTGAAATAATTATTGCGCGGTTTTGCGGCTTTCTCGACTGCAGCTGCCTGTGCTTCAAACATGGCAGTCTGCTTTTCGAGGATTGCGGTTAATGTGTTAAGAATTTCGTCAGACATTATTAGGCTCCCCTAAAGCTAATTACCAGCGATGGAAGAACAACCCAGCATTCGGGTCGGGGTTCTCTTCATCAAATTCAGTTTCTTTTGGACTAGCATTCGCCAGTGTCGAGTTACCGTGAACGGCGGTTTCTTTGTTGCCTATCACGGATCTAGCTGGTTCTGCCAGTTGTTTAGCAAGCAATTCTTTCAGGCTAGCCATTGGGACGCTGGCCGCTAGCTCTGTGAGCTGCTCGCTTGCTTGCTGGCTGGCCTTTTTTTCCCTATCGACTGCTTCGATGACATCTATGCGAGCATTTAAGCTCTTGATACCTTCGAGCATGATAGCGTTACTCTCTATTACGTTCGTAACGATAGTTGCCAGTGTTTCTGCAAGTTCATTTTTATTAACAAACATGCTACCGTCAGCAGCTTCTGTGCCGACATCCCCTTCTAGAGTTGCGGCGGGCTCGTCCTTAACGGCTTCCTCATTCGCGGCTTCTTCGGCTTCCGCTTCTTCGGCGGGCGCCTCGGTTTGAGCGAGATCCTCTGTGGCGTCGGTCTCAGTTATTACCTCTGATCCCTCCACAACTTCGGTCTCTACTGCTTGTTCCTTTGACTCGACGTTAGCATCTTCTGCTTCTTTCGCCGTATCAGACAAGCCAGTTTCAAGCCTTGCAGTGAGGTCTTCGCCAAGGAGCGCCGTAATTTGCTGACGCTTGTCAGCGGGAACGATACTCATAGTCGCTTCCTCCTTCAGTATATGAAATGCGGTCCTCTTATTAGCTGCGGCGTACCTAGGCAGCACACTTACCTCTGTGGACACATACGAGGTGATGACTGTTGGGTCTTCCTTGGAACGCTGTATGGATTCTGACGGCATACCATGTGACATCGCTAGGACTTCAGAGGTTTTCTCTAAGGCGAGAGCGAATTCCTCTTCGATTGTTCCTGATGCGATACTAAATCCGGCGTCGTCATATGCGAGTAAGTCGGCTATGCCGATTGGAGACTTTACGTGCCACACATACAGGTCAGGGTATGCTAGCTCGCCTTTCTCTACCCGCTCAATAAATTCGAGATGCGCTTTTTCTGACAGAATTTCTGCTGGTCGGTCGTCGTCACGGTACTTATTTGAATAAGCACCTAGCCAGCGATAGGTTCCATCGGCTTCCTTCCAGATGAAAAATCCGCCCTTATCAGCGCTCTCTACTTTATCTACTTCTTTTACTTCTTCTGGTGAATCTTCCACTATTTCCTCATATGGCATATCAGGTGCGATGGATGAATCTTCTGGCTCTTCCCCCTCTTCGGGCAAGCGCTTCACCATCTCGCTGGCAAGCTCTTTTACTTTCTTTGACTTGCCAGGTCCAGGCCATGAAAACACATTACCAACCAGCGCCATGAAATCGCTAACCACTTTCGTTATTGCTTTCTGCTGATCGTTATGTTCTCTTAAGGCGTCCAGGTCATCGAAGGACTCTGGACCGAACATGAGTGCTTCCTCTAGGCCCTTTTCCTTTATTGCATCTTGAATTTCAGGTTCCAGTTTGGGAAATTGAAGTTGCTTATCGTTAAATGTAGTTGTGTTCTTTATGAGAACACGGTCAGTCGTGACGGCGGCGTCATTTGCGACGCCAGACACGGTCACACTTTCTGTAGTCTTTATCGTATCCATAACTCCCTTCTCCATATTTGCGTTAATGGCTCTAGCGTGGCTATTCGCTTCTTCTTCTGTGCCATGCGTTCCACCAGGAACGGTACTCCCGTCTGGATCTTTAACACACCACTTGCTACCACACCTACCAACGCTAACTGGCACGAGGCTCCCCCCCCATGACACGATTCTAACCCCTCAAGTAGAATAGGTCAACTCGCTTATTTTACGCACACAGTTATGTATTGTCAACTGGACCAATATCTAGCAGCGCATTGAGTATATCCTGGTTCGTGTTGTTAGCATCTATTCTTGCCGGATGAACCTTGTTTAGCTTTGGCTCGTCCCACCGAACGGCGTCATTCTTATAGACCAGTACCCTGAATGTAACAATCGCAAGACCTCTATTATCTTTGCACGACGCCTGAATTGCCCGTATAGGGTTTAACCAAGATGGTTTTATATCGTCAGTCTTGTTCATTACTTTCTCCAGGTGTTGCCCCGCTGCTTATTGAGCATTGTTTTTGCCGCATGGACAATACTCCCCCTCATAGCGGTGTGTATGAATTCATCAAACCTTCTTGCCTGAGTTCCAGGGTGATTGATGAAAAAGGCTACGGTCCACGGTCCGACTTTAGCCCAATTGCCGCCCTGTAATCTTCCTCGGGAAGTGGCGGACATGTATTTCGCCCTAAATATCATTGGGCCACCACCAGAAGCAACCCGTATCAACCTTCTAGATGTTCCCCAGTTAACGTGCGAGTATATCCTATTGTCTGGCGAAGACCTCAGGATGCCAACAATGACCTCTACGTTGCCTTCTGAATTTACTGTCGCTGTAAACTTCTGCGTGATGGTGGGGCTATGGTGATTGAACCCGCTTAAAGATTGTTCGAAGTACTCCCAAACTTCCCCAGCTTCTCCGCTAACAAGGCCTTCCAGCGCTGCTTTCCACCCCTTTATATTTACGGATGCATTAGCTCCGAAGGCCTCTACTGCTATCTTCATGCTTGCCTTGCCAGCCTGCTAGCCGCCAGCCAGCAGCATGCAGTCACAATATCTGCCAGTGCATTCTAATAGACCGCTCTGCGGCAATAAACCACCCTTCATCCACTCCTCTCTTGTTTTCTTCTGCCCAGAAAATGAACCGCAGTCCAGGCAGTGCTCCTCTGTGGCGCCTAGCACCCATTCGACTTCTTCGCCCTGCGCACCCTTTGCGCGGACAAACCCTTCCCAGTACAGACTCTTGATATGGGATTTGATTCTAGTGATTGTTCCACGCATATCGTTTCCGTTTTGCTTTCTTTCAATCATCGTATCTATTTGGTCAAGATACGCCGCCTGCGCGTCGGAAACCATCTTGCTTTCTTCAGCTGTTACGTCGCCGTTGTCAATCTGTGCTCCTTCAAGATACGCCAGAAGGAAGGCAAGGAGAACAATCTCTTTAAGTCGGCTCTTGCTAGGTTCTTCCTTCGCAAATTCCTTCTCGAGCTGGCTCTCTATATCGTCAAGTAAGTCGTCAATTGACGACTCTTTGCGCGACATTTCCTTTGGAGCATTGCCAGGTGCAGTGAGTGTTCCGTCCCTCGCTGCGTTAGGCATGTTAGCTGCCTGCGGCTTGCCTTCTTCGTCCTGCCCAGCGTTATCGGTAGCGTCTTCTTCTTCGTCTTCCCCTTCAAGTTCATTCAGCGCATGTATATCCTGCGCTACTTTCCCAGGGGCGAGCGCCATATCTTCGAACGATATGGGTTCTGCGTAGTTAAAGTACTCATCTTCTAGCCACTTGAGCGCGGCAAGTATTTCTTCAAGCTTGCGTCGCTCTCTGTAGCTGGAAGTACTTGCTAGCTCAATAAGCGTCTTCGCTGATTGCTCATCTATTTTCTCCAGCATTGTGTCTTTATCGTTTAGCCGCATTGATGTCGGATACTCCACACCAAGGTCAAGCAGTGCCTTATATGGTGGCTTCTGTAGATAAAATAGAACGCTGATATGGGAGCCATTCTCAAGGCGCCCGTCCAGTAATTCCATTTCCCTGAACTGCCCCCTGGTAAGGTCTCGCTTCTCTACCATTTGCTCTCTTGCTGCGCGTACTGTTATTGACCCACTACCAAGATCTCGTTCTCGATTCCTTGCGCGGATATCTTCGTTGATTGCTTCGCGCTCGTCCTGATAGTCGTCAGACCAGTCAGATACCATCTCCAAATGTGACGGTAGATATTTCTGCGTGAGTTGTTGGTCTAGCTCTGAATGAAATTCAGCTGGTAACTTTCCTCGTTGCCTGCTCTCCTGCATATCGCCACCGCGCCCAGACTTTCCACCAGCTGAAGGCCATACTTCCTGGATTGGAATGCCAAATGCTGCGGCAAGGCCGTACATGGCAAACGATACACTTGTTTCTTCGTTGAACGGGTCGAAATCGTTCATTGATACAACTTCCATCTTGGCGTTAGTATCATCACTGCCAAGGCCAACAACCCTTCCGTATCTTGATAAGTTCTGGTTGTTCATGGCAGTGTTAGCCGCAACAACGGCCTGCATAATGTGAGATCCCCTAAAACCTGAGCCAACCAATATCTGTGATATAGGCCTACTGCCAAGCTTTTCCTGCTTGTGTACCATAATGTCGTACAGATGCTGCGCAAATTGCAGCGACCTGCTTACTGCACAGAATCCAACGCCATTCATTTCTACAGCAGACGATGTCATCTGTGCCATGTATATGATCCGTGTTCTGTGCAGCTTGTAGCCCTTTCCACCATCATGCGGATCGTGATAGACTACAGGAAACTCCTTGTTGCCCGTCCGCCAGCAATATCTCGAGTCGAGGTGTCTTACAGAGTGTGGCAGTCCTTCAATTGGCCCGGTTGCATTTCCTGGACCTATGACTTCCATGAATCCGCCGTTATCTTGCGTTAAATAGTCCTCAACAAACCGCGTCTTTGCCACCAGCATGCTTTCGCCAAACTCAGACACATTCATCATCATGTATGTTAGTAGTTCTGCTTGCTCCGAGTGTGATACAATGGACGGATCCCTCGGCACAACGCGCATTGGCGTATTAACCAGCATGTTTTGCCCTGTATAAACCATCATAGCTAGATGGCTAGAGCGTTTCCAAAAATTTCTCAAGTACATATCGCGCTGAAAGCTCCACCACGGCGGTACCATAGAGCCAGCTGTCGCCATAAACGGTAGTATTGGTATACCAACGTCGATGCCCTCCGGCAATTCGCCAGTTGCGTCGACAATACTTGCCTCGATTGCATCCATAACCTTAGGATCTGACATATGACTCCTCTACACCAGCACTGCTATACTGACATTTCCACTCTCGTACACACCATATTCGCCTTGATTGTACGTAGAGAATTCCTCAACATATGTTGGTAATTCTACATCGTATATGCTAGCTACGTCCACCTCAGCTGGTCCGCCATGCACAATATCCCATATACCCATCCTTATTGCGTCTGGACCATGGTCAAAATCTTTAACAATTCTTCCAGTTTTAGGGTTATTTTTATATGTAATACATTCGCCACGAAGGAAGATACATCTCGGGTGCATAAGTATTCTGCGCACATTGTTCTGGTCTGCTGCCAGCAACGTATTGACTTCCTTGTTACCGTCGTCGACCGGAACCGCATTGAATACGATGTCACTTGGCGGCGTATTAAATTCAGTCGCCAGTTCTTCGCGAAGATGTTGCCCAAGGCTTGGCGACGCCTTGTCGTAGAGAACTCGCGACGGTCCTGGCCATCGCATTGCTTTGCACAAATGCGCCACTTCTCTGATATGATCTGGGGCTAGCATTTTGACCTGGTAGCTCTCTGCAAATATGTGTATTGAGCCATCGCCAATAAGCTGCGCCAATAGAAACACCCTTGGATGGCTGCTTGCCTTAAATGCCATACCGCTGGGCGCCATCTCGCCAGAGTACCCATCATCCACCCACCAGATTACTGGCCCGGCGCCGTGAGTGTACTCCGCAGTTAGCCTTACGTTACCCACTACCCTGTAGTTATCTTTCTCTAGCGAATTATCATAATCGTCGACAAATGTATCTAGGACAAGGCCACCCGCCATCGTCCACTTGCCATCGCGCAGCCTATCTCTTTCCAGGCCTTGCATGGTATCTAGTTGGTTTATCTGGTAATCGTCTGGATTGTGGAAGTTGTCAGCTGCCTTGCTATTGAAAATCCTGGCTTCCTTGCCGATGATAAGCCGCTGATAAATCCAATGTGTCGGAGCATCCGGGTTTGTTGTTAGTACAATCTGTCGCCATGGACCAGCCTGTCCGCGCATGCGGCCTTTGATTTCGTTGAAGTCGGCTTCCGTAAACTGAGTTGCCTCTTCTAGCCACGCGATATCTATTCCACCATCTTGTCCTACTGAGCGGATAGCCTCTTTCTGGTCCTCATTAGCCATGCCGCCATATACAATAACGCTGCCATTCCAGTATTCAAAGCGCTGCTCTGTTGAATGATGATTAATCTGGCCTGTCGTAATCATGCGCCCAAACACTGTGCCCTTTAAAAAGGCTATTGTTGAGTTGTGCATGGACGTTTTTGTTTTTCTTACTATGAGAGCCGTGGCGCCAGGATACCTCAAACAGAAAGCATGTATCTTTTCTGCAGCGGTTCGGCTTTTTCCACCACCAGCGCTACCCGTAAGCAGCATGACCGGTCCTGTGTAGTTAAGCGGATCGATTTGCCAGTCTAGCGGTGAAAATATATTAGAGAACTTGTACCTGCTATCCTCTTCCGCGTTTCCAACCCTGGCTGCATATGCGCGCTTAGAACGCCCATTGTTGTGGGTTACATCCAGCATGACTCTCCCCAGACTGCGCTATTACACAATCGTACTTTGAAGAAGGTTGACGCCACCAACATCCCATTGCTGCGCCAACCTTACTTCACCCTTCACGCGGTAACTGAGCTCGCCACGATTTCCGTCGACATTATCGACTTCTATGTAGCGCACCGTGATCATACCCTCCCCCGTAGCAGGGTTTCTTACAACGGTTACCTGGTTATCGAGCAGGATGACATCTGTCTTATCAAGACCAAGTCTTTTGACTTCAAAGATAGATGGCGTTGATATCCACGTAACTTCGTTGTCGATCCAGGCAGCTCGCTTACCGCGCATATTTATTGACCTCGTAAAGCGACCGTCTTCTGAGTCTCGCGACCAACAGAAGCCAGGCCGTATCCAGCTATAATTGCTCCCGCGTAGCCGAGCGCGCCAAGTGTCGTCATGAAATCTGCTTTCGTCATTGCCTGGAAGACGATGCCAGCTAAACCTACAGCAGCAGCAATCATCTGTCCCTTTGCCATGTTCCAGTCAAATGCCTGCGGCTCAGTAACATATGCAATAATATACGGCCATAATATTCTTCCCGCAACGCCTACTAGATAGGCCGCTATTAGCAACGCGTTTGCAGCTTCCGGTGATAAATTTATTCCAAACATTTCCCCACTCCTATGTAAAACGATATTATCTGTTGCCCACAACTACAGGAACATCAGAGCCAAGCCACACTTCTCCAGTGCCGGACGACCATCCCCACGATGGGTTGCTGGCCGATCCAACGAAGTATGTAACGCCAAGGACCTCTAGCCTGCGTTGCAGCTCGCGCCAGAACGCTATGTATTCCGCACCCTTCACACTGGCAGATGTCGAAGCGCGGTTATTGCTGGCCTCTGTTATCAATATGGGCTTATCAGGGAACAGCCTGCGGTACATATCAAGCTGATCCAGAGCCATATTCATAGGCCATAAATCTTTTTGCCAGTAGACATGAACTCCAAGAACATTACATAAGGCTATTGCCTGTGCAGCTTCCTGGACAAACCTGTAACTATCATACCTGATCCCAGCCACATCACCGCCAGGTGATAGACCCGGAAATACAAGGCTCTTCGTAGGAAATGTTTTCCTAAAGTCTGCAATCACAGGCATAAGCCAATCTGAGAATTCCCTACCATTCCCCCACACATGCGTCAATCCCTCATCGACGAGGTTTGGCTCATTGTGTAGCTCTATGTGAACGGTACGTCCATCTAGCAACGGCATATATCTTACCACATCAGTGGTGTTCCAATCAATGAACTGGCTTGGGCTAATACCACCAGGCCTGTCCCAGCCATCCTGGTACACTCTGATAACGAACGGAGCACCGGGAGTTTTGTCTCGCAACGCGGCACAATGTTCCGGCGGCATGTTACTTAAAATCTTCACCATCTCTATCTTGGCGGTAGCAAACATGCTTGCCTCGCCGCTGGCTATGCCAGCATCTGCGCTAGCATGCAAGCCAAGGCGAGCATTGCCAGCTGGTGCTGGCGGCGCGCCTGGAAAGCAAGCTGGGCAGAACTTGGTTAGAAACGGCGTCGGATCAAATAAATTGTATGGCCACACGTTGCCATTGGCGTCAGTGAAGGTGAATCCTTCTCTCTTTAGGCCGAGGTGCAAGTGAGCACCAAAGCTATTCCCAGTATTACCTGAGTAACCTATAATGTCTCCCGCGCTTACAGTCTTGTTCAGAAATATTCCATCTGCAACGCGAGAGAAGTGTCCGTAAATGGTTTTGTATCCGTCTTGGTGCAGCAAGCGAACGTGGATACCGTAGTTGCTTGCGCTGGGATTAACATCTACCCTGTACACCGTACCATCTGCAGCAGCTAAAATTGGCGTTCCCTCAGGCGCCCGCATGTCAACCCCGTCGTGTCCTGGCAGTCCGAATTGGTTGTAGTTCTGCGGGTTAGCGCCAAAATATTGTGTTACATATGGTGGTAGAGCAACTGGCCAGGACTTAAACTCAAAAGGGCCGGGGATACCCCCAACGCTCTCAATCCATAAGGTGTACGGTAGTAGTAGCGGGCAATTGTCTGCCATCCACTGGGAGTTGAGCCCAGTTCCAATCTGGTCTCCATCCATAACTATCAGCCTACTGTCGGAAAACCCAGCTGCAACGGCGCGCTTTACGGCATCCATTGAGTCCGTATGCGTCCAGCCCTCATATCCGACGATAACGTGCCCGATACCAGGTATCTGCATGCCGCCAGTCATTTTGTTGTGCAAGAAATTCCATTGCGCCGTACTCATATTTCTTGGGCGCAGCAGGTGGTATCTTGTATTGGCGCTTGTGTCGATGCATTCATCTGTCGGCGGCTCTGGTGGTGGCTCTGTATCGCCTGCCACAGCTTCCAGCGTCCAGTTGTCTGCGAAAATACCATTGTTTTGCAGTGCGAATGGCAGCATTATCTCGACGCCTACCGTTACTATACCGGGATTCTGCACGGTTCGCTGGGCGACAATGTTGTTCCACGCTCCTGGCGTCAGTGAAATCCATTCCTGTGGAGAGTACCCATCGACAATAAACTTGTATAGGCCGTCGCGCTGTTGTGGATCGTTTGCCCATATCTTTTGACCATCATTTGTGTATCCTTTGATGAGGTCAGCATAAACCGGCATTGTTAATCTGAGCGTTGTTGGCTCTGTAACGGTAACACTTTGGGTTAATCTAAACTTAATTGCTCCGCCGCCCTTGAATATCTTTAGCGTGCGCTCTCCGTCCAGTATAAAAAGTGCCTGCTCATGCGGCGGTAAATTTACCGCGCTTGGGTTAACGACTTCTGGCGGCTTGAACTCTGACCACGGATTACCGTCAATTGGATTCGTTTCTGTCGGTGGTGCGAATGCCCATTCCCAGTCATCTGGAATGTTAAACTCGTCGACGCCACCCCATTTATACGTCCCATTTTCAAAACTACCATTCTTTAACATATTATCTCCTACTGGTGTTGGTGGCTCCGGTGGTGGAGTTGTCCCTTGCCAGTCGATATAGTGCTCCCAGTTGAGAGCAATCTGACCGAGCGGTGCGATATAGGGCTGAAATTGGTTAGCTATGTTGCCGAATTGTTCGCCACCACCAAGGTACCATCCAGCAGCGCCATAATTTTCCTGTAGTCTAACATACTCTTCCGCAATGTCCTGCATATCCTGCAACCCATCTGGCAATGGCGGAACATTTTGATACTCCCAACCCCACTCTGTAATAGCAAACGGTACTCTATGTATCCCAAGTGCGTCACATGCCTGCATTAGCAATCTATATCTGCCAACAAGCGATGGATACCACCTGTATATATCGTCTACACTATAGCTGTATTCATGGATCATGACAAGTGCGTGGTCTCTATTGTTTGAGACGAGACGAAGATAGGCTGCCATTCCCGGCTCGAGCCAGTGTTCGTATTCCGGTTCGCCAGACGAAAAGCCAAGCATAGCTGGCCTGTATCCATCAGCCAGTGCATTTTCAGACCATCGCTCGCAGAACCAACCCAGCCAATCTGCGCGGTTCTTATCAACCTCATTCAGCCCGCCGATATAAACGATGTTCTTGTCTAGTTCCGGTGGAACAACGCTCATTGTTGCCGAGTAATGTGTGTCAGCAGCTGTTATCGGATTTTCGTCATACCCATTGATGGGCGTATCTATGCCTGTCGGTCGCCATATGATTGTATGCTTTATGCCACTGGCTTTAGCAATCTGCGCAGCGTCGAACGGATATGCGTCAGCAGACACAACGATAAAGCGTATACCAGCAGCGTCCAGTAGGCGCAGAAAATTCTCTGTCAGGCCAGTCTGGTTTCCGCCCATTCCAACATGAAAGCCAAGTGGAAATATTTTCCCTGACCGCAATATATTAGCCATGTAGTTCTACTCCATCTGAGAAATAACGCCACGGAAGTGGCTTAAATTCATCCATTGGATATTCGCTTGACATCTTCCACCTCGCCATCTATGGGTTCTGGCCAGTCATCTGGAGACCAACCGCCCCTATATCCTTTAACTTCAATCTTCTGTTCCACTCTAATCGCGTGAAGTTCTGGCGAATACACGCCAAGTATCTTACGCCTATCCTGTTGTATCTTATGGATCTGGGCTAGGTACTGCGGGTTACCAGAGCTGCCTTCAGTCGTGTTTATTATTTTGCTGATAAACGTCTCTTCATCCTCTCCGGCGTCCAGGCTGGCCTCTATGGCGTTATGGATAATAGTCTCAAGCACCTCTTCTGTGACGTACTCGTTCTTATCCGACAGCTCTTTTGCAAGTGAGCCAGCAATCTCGGCTCGCGTTGCGTGCGCTATTTGCTGGCTAAGCCGCTCGATAACTTCTTTCTCTCTGGGCTTAAGGCTAAGACGCCAGGCGTGCCACACTTCTTGCTCGAAGTAGTCAATGCGCTGCAATTCAATGGCGCGTGATTGCGCTATATCGTTCTCAGCGCTCTTGACCCACTGCTTCTTTAGTTGTTCCAGGTCGTAACGAACAGTACGGTCCGGTATGCGCTTACCGTACTGTTCGTGGTACATAAGCGCTAGGTCCTTGGACGATGCGCCAGGGTTTTTAAGAGCTATCGAGGCTAGTTTCTGTCTGTCGTCCAGTAACTCCAGCTCTCCCCTTCGCCGCGTTCCTTTCATAATGGTTACTCCACATAAACTTGGATGCATCTTCTACAGTCTGAAACGCGATTATAGAGTTTTCTGGTGTAAATACAAGTGGAACGGTAATTGACTCGTTCGACTTGGGCAAGCCGAGGTAGTCTGCGAAGTCATCTTCTTCCTTCGGAGAGCCACACAATACTGCCCAGCCAGTCTTTCCAGCGCTAACAAACGGCCTGCACAAACCTGCCGTATGCGTGTGTCCGCCTACTCCTATATCAAAATCGCCATCTAGCCTTGCCGCCCGCTCTATTCCAAGAGTCGGGTTGTGTATGCTGACGCCTCGCCATTTGTGGCGAGCCTTTATTCTCCATTCTGCGTTTCCTACTTTCAGGTGGAATAGCACCTCATGCATTCCATATAAGGCGTCTGGAGACATTTGTGAAACAATATCCTTGAAGTAATCAATGCCGACCAACATATTGGTCCAGTTATCATGGTTTCCGGCCACGGTAACTACGATCTTGTGAGCCAATAACTCGAGGAGTCCCCTCGCTATAGCCCATTCTTCCGGTACGGTCAGGCTCGTATGGAACCTGATTTGACTCATGCTCTGAAGAACAAACTGATCTACTAAATCTCCAACATATACTACCGATGTATTCGGGGTGTTGCCGATCATATCAGCTTCCTCGAACAATCTATCGTAGTTTACGCCAGCGCTACCCGCGTGGCTATCTGCCATGAACATAATACATTGCGGCCCCTCGCCAGAGAATGTCACCGCCTGCCTTTTCCGTCGCTCTCGTTCGATTAGCGTTTCTCGCCATTGCGCCTTTGCGCGTGCTATTGCTTTATCTACAGAAACGGATTCGCGTGCTTGCACACCGTAGATATCAGGCACTGAGCTGCTTTGATGCGCGCTACTATGTCTGTAATACCTTCCACGGATAGCTGGTTCAGATAGGTCTAGGTGCGGGTAGTCACCTTTTACGATTGTGTAAACCGTTTGCCAATCATAGCCCTCGTCCTTAAGGTCTACTATTGCTTGGTTTATTTCGTCCATGGGGTTCAATTGTATCAGGGTTGAAACGTTAAGCAAGGGTTAATTATTTTGCTATTGGCTTGTAGGGGGAACATGCTATAATCACTCTTGTCAATACCGTACACAGAGGAGAGATAATATGCTAAGTATCATACTAAGAAAACACGGCAAAGAGCTACTTGTCCCAGGGGGCAGGAATATTGAGATCCCGGTAAACCTACACAACCCCATGGTCAGCATGGTCTCATACGATGACCAGGACATATGGGCTGCATACCCGGAAGAGCTTACGCACATTACCATCGAGATGTATGGTACGTTAGCCGATGCGGTAGAGACAAAGAATTTTATAGAATGCTCGGCGCCAGCACCTACTGATCTGCCGAGCTACCGCCCGCCAGCTTGGCCAGCTCGCAGGCCAGCCAGCGGGCGAGCGCTGCTCGCGCTAGCTGCGCTGCTTGTGCTAGCAACGCTAGCGATAGGAGTTTCATTATGACCAACCCATGGAGTGCTCTCTGTGACTACGCACCAGTCAGGAACCGCATTGAAAGTGGTGAAATCGTGCCATTGTTTGCCTGTGAATCTGGCAGCAGGACGTGGGGTTTCGCCAGCAAAGACTCCGATTACGATTTGCGCTGGGTTTATCGCCACACAACCGACTGGTACCTATCTCTGGCGGAGCACCGCGACGTTATCGAGAGCGAGACGGAGTATGACGGCATCAAGGTAGACGCAGTTGGCTGGGACTTGAGGAAGTTTTTGCAGCTTACAAAGAAGAGCAACGCCATGCCATTCGAGTGGGTATACATGTGTGGCGTCTACTATTCGGATCCATTGTTTCAGGGAGCATCTGCAAAGTACATGCCAGATTACTTCAGCCCAATCCAGATGGCGTATCACTACCGCGGCATGGCTGCCAAGCACTTTATGCGTTACATGGAAGACCGCGACGAGGTCACGCACAAGAAGTACCTGTATATCCTACGCGCATTGTGGCTTATGGAGTGGTACCTGGAGAACGACACATTTGCTAACCCGCACTTCATGTATCTGATGGACAACTCCAATGCACCAGAGGTTGTCAAGGATGCTGCTGGGGAACTATATTTGGACAAGATATCTGGTGAAGAGGTTGGCATGGCGCCGCCGAACTACATTCTCGATCTATACCTGGCAGAGCGCATTGATCACTGGAAGAGAGGGTTCGGTGTTGGAGTCAGCGGTTCGCCAAGCTGGGACGGACTGGATAAATTTTTCATATCGTGCCTGGGTCCTGCCAAGAAAGTCAGGCGCCAGGATCAGAGGACGCACGACGCATACAAAGCTTTGGAC
>Ga0307380_10006725_pt1 | contig 15054 bp, 12 predicted proteins | sample UN3MG_FD_202239 | JGI IMG/M metagenome (GOLD analysis project Ga0307380, IMG submission 202239) | Soil microbial communities from Risofladan, Vaasa, Finland - UN-3 | ecosystem: Environmental > Terrestrial > Soil > Coastal area > Acid sulfate soil | place: Finland: Risofladan, Vaasa | collected...
CCAGGGCAGTCTTCGGCCCGATAGACAGGCGGTCCTGAAGGAACATGCCTCGGTTGATGATATTCCTGCGCTGGGCAACCGAGCCGCCCTCCATGTCCCGGTAGTCTTCTTTGCGATACTCGGTGCCCGCGATCCACTGGTTCGTCCCCGTCTGCCAATGGTAGTTCACCTCGCCGACATTGGATGTTCCGGTGATTCGCGAATCCAGCGACCAGTCGGGGTTCTTCTCGCCCAACGCCTGCTTCGTCTGATAGAGATGGCATTCGAGTTGACCGGCCCCCATCTCCCGATTCGCGCCCAGGTTGAGAGTAGTGCGATCCCACCACTGATGGTCATTCAGGCTTGGGAACGCCGGCGTACCCGGCAGACCGAGGCTGTCCCGATAGTTGTCCCCACGTAGTGAGACCTGCCACCCCTTCACCGATGGGAGAATCATGCGCGCGGACATGTTCGTCGCCGAGTAATCGCTGTTCGCCTGCATTCCAGAGTAGGCGGGGACTGAGCCGGTGAACTGCCAAGTCATACGGTCGCTTCCACCATTGAGGGAAAGGGAGCGCTCGGATCTCCCGTGCGAGCCGTAGCCCAGGGCAGCGCCTCCGGCATTGCCGGCCTTCTGCTTAGTGATGATATTGATGACTCCGCCGATTGCATCCGACCCATAGAGGCTGGATACCGGCCCTCGAATGATCTCGATCCGGGCGACATCGTTGACCGAAAACTTCGATAGATCCGCTCCGCCGATGAATGCCGGGCTCGACACTCGCTGGCCGTCAACTAGTACCAGCGTCTGCCTGGCCTCCGTGCCGCGAGTCCTTACTGAGGCGGCTGCTCCCACCTGCCCCGACTGCCGCAGAGTGACGCCCGGCACGAGCCGCAGAACGTCCGCCACCGTTTGAGCGCCTTGCTCGCGAATTGTCTTGGCGGTGATCACTGTTGATGTTGAAATGGATTGGCTCGCCGGTTGGGGGGTCCTTTCGGCGGTCACGACGACGGTCACGTCGGCCTGGTCTGATTGGGCGAATAAGGGGGTTGAAAGTGAGACTGCCAGCAGTGAGATGAGTAAAACCTTGTACATCTGCGTTCGATCCTCCTTTTGTGGCCGGTATCAGCCGCCCTGAAAGCAAAACACCCTGCCACTGGACAGGGGATGAGGGTCGAACACTGATTGCCCGAGCCACTTTTCCCGCGAAGTGGTTTTCGTTCCAGGTGGGCCCGGTCTCCTGGCTCTCGCTTCATCCTCGGCACACGCCTTCCCATCCGATTGAACAGTGGCCTATTGTGCGCCTCGTCCACGATTACAGTTGCGGGGCAGCGCCGGATTCTCACCGGCTTCCCAAAATGCCTGCCTGGCAAGTATTAAGTTCGCGACAATATCCTACACCGCCCAAACCGCCATGTCAATAGCCAATCGCCGATTTTTTTCGCCACAGTTTGTTCACAGCCTCGCATTGGGAAGAATCATGATGGTGATGAAGATGACCGACGTATCAATGGAAGAACCCGGCGCCGAGGAGCCTTTAATCCTCGAAAAACTGAGCGACCTGGAGGACGAGGAGGAGTACCTAGTCCATTTCCCCGATATCCGAGGCCGAGCGGTCGTGAATCCGAAGGGCGATGAGGTCGGTTTCGTGGACGATCTTTACGTGAATCCCAGGGTCCAGCGGGTCGAGATGGCGGCGATCACGTTCTCAGGGCCGGTCGGCTCCGGAGGAAGGACCGTGCTGGTGCCGATCGAGGAGATTCAGGTGCTCGATGGCGAGGTGCGCATCATCACACATGAAGAGCGCATCCGCCTCGCTCCCGAGTTCCATGAGGGCGCGCCGATGTACGAGCCCTACTACGAATACTGGTCCAGGGCTGGTGGGGCAAGCGATGCACTCAATGAGGCAGCCCCACCTCCCGGCCGCCTCGAACTCGCCGAAGAGCAGGAAGACCTCGAGCGGCTGTCTTAGGGATTCCTCCACTCCCACACCCCATACTCCCACACTCCCACACGCTTGGATACTTGCCAATACTCCCGCCCACGGCTATAATCCATGACAGTGGAGGAGCTTATGGCGAAGATAGCGTGCGTTACCGGGGCGGCTTCGGGAATTGGGCTGGCGATCGCGAAGGGCCTGGCAGGCATTGGATATAGAGTGGTCATCGCCGACATTCAGAAGGCGGACCTCTCTCAGCTCGAGGGCCAGGGGCATATGTTCGTCCGAACCGACGTCAGCAGAGCGGAAGATCGCCGGGCGCTCCTCAACGCGATCAAGCAGATCGGTGGGCTGGACCTCCTGGTGAACAATGCCGGCGTAGCACCCAAGGAGCGCAAGGATGTCCTCGAAACGACCGTGGAAAGCTATGACCGCCTGATGGCCATCAACCTCAAAGGCCCGTTCTTCCTCACCCAATTGCTAGCGAACTACATGATCGAGCAGAAGGTCGAGGGGGCGAAGATCATCAACATCTCCTCGATCTCGGCGTATGCCTCGTCCACCTCGCGGGCCGAGTACTGCATCTCCAAGGCAGGCGTGAGCATGGTGACGATCCTATTTGCCGACAGACTTGCCGAGCACGGGATCAATGTGTATGAGATCCGCCCGGGGATCATCAAGACTCCGATGACTGAGTCGGTCACGGCGAAATACGACAAGATGATCGAGGAAGGCCTCCTTCCCATCAAGCGCTGGGGATACCCCGAGGACGTGGCGTTGGCGGTGAAGGCGATTGTGTCCGGCGGGTTCGAGTATTCGAGCGGCCAGGTGTTCGATGTGGACGGGGGGTTTCATATCAGGCGGCTTTAGGCGGAGTATGGGAGTATGGGAGTGTGGGAGTGACAGAAACCAAGCGCATCGCTATAGACAAACTCTCCCTGCCAGTCATCCGAACCGGCACTATCATCGTCGGCAGCGGGGCGGCGGGGCTGAATTGTGCTGAGCGGCTGTTCGATATGGGAGTGAGGGATATTCTCATCATCACCTCGCACCTCCATGGCGGGACGTCCTATTGCTCCGGGTCGGATAAGCAGACCTACTACAAGATGAGCAACTTCGGCGACACCGCCGACAGCCCGATTGACATGGCGCACAGCCTCTTCGACGGCGGCTGCATGCACGGCGACCTGGCCTACATCGAGAGCCTCTACTCCCTGCCGGCGTTCTACCATCTGGTGGCGAACGGCGTGCCCTTCCCGTATAACGAGTTCGGCGCATTCGTGGGCTACAAGACCGATCACGACCCCCGCCAGCGGGCAACCAGCGCAGGCCCGAGGACCAGCCGGTTCATGGTCGAGACTTCCCTCGCCAAGTTGCGGGAAAAGGGCATCCGCATCACGGACAAGATGACGGTCGTGAAGATCGTCACCGCCGATGGGAAGGCCTGCGGGCTGGTGGCGATCAACGAGGCGGAAATCAAGCAGCCGAACCTGGGCATAACCCTCTTCCAGGCGGAGAACATCATTCTCGCGACCGGTGGGCCCGGGGAGCTTTATGCTTCCTCGGTCTATCCGGCGGGTCAGGTAAGTCTGCATGGAGTCGCGCTCGAGGCGGGTGCGAGCGCAGTCAACCTCGGCGAATCGCAGTTCGGCCTGACCTCGACCAAGTTCCGATGGAATCTCTCGGGGACCTATCAGCAGGTGGTCCCCTCCTATTTCAGCGAACCGGGGCACAGGAACTTCCTGGCGGAGTACTTCCGCAGCCTGCCCGAGATGGCCTCGAACATCTTCCTCAAGGGCTATCAATGGCCGTTCAGCGCGAATCGGGCGTGCGACTTCGGCTCTTCGCTGGTGGACATCGCGGTTGATGCCGAGAGGAAGGCAGGCCGGCGAGTCTTCATGGACTTCACTAGGAATCCATCCTTCGGCGACGAGACCTTCGATATCCAGGTCCTCACGCCCGATGCCAGAGACTATCTTAATCGGTCGCAAGCCTTGCAAGACACTCCCTACGAGCGGCTGGCGTTCATGAACCCGGACAGCGTCGAGATCTACGCCGAGCACGGGATTGACCTGCATGAGCCGCTGGAGATCGCCGTCTCCTTTCAGCACAACAACGGCGGCCTGTGGATTGACGGTAACTACCAGACGAGCATCCAGGGCCTGTTCGCCATCGGGGAGGTCGCGGGCTCTCATGGGGTGGCCAGGCCCGGTGGGTCGGCGCTCAATTCGGGTCAGGTCGGTGGGATTCGCGTGGCCCAGCACCTCAGCCGGCGAAAAGGAAGTTCGGCGGGAGATCGCTCGTCGCTGCTTCGGGAGGCGGCGATTTCCGTCATGAGCGAGAGCGCGAAGATGATGACCTCGGTTTGGAATCAGGCGGATTTCAGACGTGAGCTTCAGAAGAGGATGACTGAATCGGCGGGCTTCATCCGACAGGCAGAGACGGTGAAGAAGTCATTGGATGAGGCATTGGCGGCCAAGGATGCCATCCCCGGGGCGAAGAGCCGGGCGGACCTCGTCCATGCCTGGGAGACCCGGAATCTGCTCCTCACCCACGCGGCATTTCTCAAGTCAATCCACGCCTATCTCGAAGCAGGCGGCGGGAGTAGGGGAGCGTATCTTGTCACCGGAGAGGGCGACGGCCAGGTGGATTCGGCGAAAGGGGTCCTTTACTCATTCGTCAAGGAACGTCTCGAAGACCGCACTCGCCGGGTAATGATGACCGGCCCGAACCTGGACGTTTCCTGGGAAGACATCCGCCCCCTCCCCACCGACGACTCATGGTTCGAGACCACCTGGGCGGAGTGGAGGAAGCATGGCAGCTTACCTGGAGAAACCGAATGACCGTTGCTGCTATCTTGTTTGATGCTTATGGTACCCTCATAGACACGAAGAATGGGTCCGTACTCGCCACGGAGGCTATTCTGAGAAAGAACAATAGCAGCCTTGATGCAGCCGAAGTCTACACGATATGGAAGCGGTATCACAGGCAGCACATAGACGCCCTCACATCTTTCATTCCTGAGAGTGAAGTGTTCCTCCTGGTTCTGAAACGGATATACCGGGACTAAGGCATCAACGGCAATCCGGAAGAGGACGTCAAGATAATGCTGTCCATCCTGGGGGCGAGGGAGGTGTTCCCGGAGACCTTGCGTGTAGTGGGCAAGCTAAGGGAGCGCTATCGGATATATATAGCCTCTACCTCTGATCATGAGCCGCTCATGTCCGATCTGGAGCGGAATCGCCTGGTTGTAGACAGGTCTTTCACGTCTGAATCGCTGCGTGCGTATAAGCCGAAAGCGGAATTCTATACGAGCATACTGGAAGAGACCGGCTTACGCCCTGAAGAGGCCGTGTTCGTAGGCGACTCACCGGTTGATGATGTCTTGGGGCCGAAATCGGTTGGGATGAAGGCAGCTTGGATCAACAGGAATAACCGGCGATTCCCGGACGAGATACCTGCTCCTGACTACCAGCTCGTTGACCTGAATGGTCTGCTATCTATCCTCTAAGCTGCAACTATCTTCTCTTGACTCCGGATGCATCTTGGGCAGGAGGGCATGGAGAGAGAAGCCTAGGCTGCCTTGTATTCCCGGATGTCCACCTGTGCGCCTTCCGAGGCCTCTTCCTCCGCAGTTTTCAACAGGTGCTCGGCGGTTTCCTCGTCAACGTACTCTTCGCCGCAATTCCGGCACACCATCGCCGGTACACCTTTGACAACCATGGTCAGGCCGTCTCTCTCAAGGGTGACGGTCGCCTTCCCTGGTTCCGTTTCGCCTACTTTACATACCAGGCACTTCATTGTTTTCTCCTCTTAAAGTCAGACTCCCACAGGTTAGGATCTGGCTCATATACCGTGATAATGATCGTTTCTCCGTTTTCCTTGTTATCAGCAACTACTATATGAATCGGCCGATCACCATGTGAACCCATTACCAATCGGCTCGGGTATGGCTTGTCATTAGGATAGTCCTCAATTGTCTCTCCAACAGCGAGCATGCAGCTTACCTCTTGTACTGTTATGCGCCGCTCGAACATCCGTTGGATGGCATGCACCCGAAACACGAGATGGTCAGTGCTCATGTGCCCATTATACCATATGCTCCCTCTGTGCTCTCAGTGCTCTCTGTGGTGAAGCTTATCTGCGCATCCCCACCGATTCCTCAAGCTCCCGGTGGAGGACCCCCAGCCGATGGAGGAGCGCTCGGAGCTCGCGCATGTCGGGCGGGGTGATCGCCTTCTTGAGGAACGAGCAGATGAACCGCGTGCACTCGAAGGGGCGGAGGTCGTCCGGGAAGACACAGCCCCCGGGACCCAGGTAGTCACAAGGCACGGGCTCGACTTCCTCCTCGACGCCCGCAAGGGAGTCCAGCCCCGCCTGGACATACTCGGCGACCGAGTCATTGACCGAAGGCAGGGAACACCCGCATGCATTCGCAAGTAGCACGTCGAACTCCCTGACCTTCGTGGGCTTCCGGCAGCAGGGCTCGGGGCATTCGGGGCACAGCTCAGCCGTGTAAGGCTCGAATATCCGCCTGATCCGGCGCTGGGTCGCGCGGTACTTGACCAAGAGATTCGCCATATTAGCTGATGGCCTCCCATTCGGCGTATAGCTGCTCGATGCGGGCGCAGACTTCGTGGTACTCCGCCTGAGTGGCGGCGGCGGTTTCTCCATTGGAGTAGGTTTCCGGTCTGCCAAGGAGATCAGTCAGTTCCGCGAGCCGACCCTCGGCGGCCTCGATCTCTTTTTCCAGGTCGGCGGCGGTCGGACCTGTCGGACCGGTCGGACCAGTCTGACGGGTCGGAGTTTTGGGTTTGGGCTTCTTCTTGGGAGGCTTCGGTCGGAGCTTATGCGCCCGCTCGATGAAGAAGTCATAGTTGCCTCGAAAGACCCTCGCCGAGCCGTCGGAGACTTCCAGGATCTTGTTCGTGATCGAGTTGAGCAGATAGCGGTCGTGGGACGAGACGATGATCGTGCCCTCGAAGTCCCTCAGCGCCTCGTCCAACGCCTGCCGAGCGCCGATGTCCAGGTGGTTCGTGGGCTCGTCCAGCACCAGGACGTTCGGCTTCTTGAGCATCAGCTTGGCCAGGATGAGCCTGTTTCGCTCGCCACCGCTGAGTTTGGTGACCGACTTATAGACGTCGTCGCCGGTGAACAGGAACCTCGCCAGGACGTTCCTTGCCTCGCCGGGAGTGAGATCGGCCGATTCGAGCAATTCTTCCAGCACCGAGTTCGCTGGATCGAGGTCGGTCAGGTCCTGGGCGAAGTAGCCGATGTCAACCCCGTATCCCAGGCTGAGCGTCCCCGAGGAAGGCTCTTCGTCGCCGACGATGATCCTGAGGAGCGTGGTCTTGCCCGCCCCATTTGGTCCGATGAGGCCGATCCGGTCGCCCCGCTCGACGAGGAGATCTAGATTCTGAAAGAGGGCCTTTTCGTCGAACGACTTGCCCAGGCCGCGGATGTCCATGACGATGTGCCCGCTGGATGAGGCGGCATCCAGCTTGACCCGCATACGGGATTCCGCATGAGGCTTCTCCAGCCGGACCATCTTCTTCAGCACTTTCTGGCGGCTTTTCGCCTCCTGATGTCGCTGGCCCGCATGATACCGCTGGATGAAGTCCTGCAGCCGCTTGATCTCCTCCTGCTGGCGCTCGTACTGCTCCAGTTGCTGCCGGATGAACTCCCGCTTCTGTTTCGCATAAGAGGTGTAGTTGCCGGGATACGACCTGGTGCACCCATCCTGGAGGTCAACGATCTTGGTGACGATGCGGTCGAGGAAATACCGGTCGTGCGAGACGACGAGCACTGCACCGGGGAAGTCGTGCAGGAAATCCTCCAGCCACTCGCACGCCTGGATGTCGAGATGGTTCGTGGGCTCGTCGAGGAGGAGGACATCCGGCTTCTGCAGAAGCAGCCTCGCGAGCGCCGCCCTAGTTTTCTGCCCGCCGCTGAGGATCTTGACCGGCTTCTCCCAATGCTCCGGCCCGAGACCCAGGCCATCCAGCGCCGACTTCACCTCAGCCTCGAACGAGTATCCTCCCAGCCGCTCGAACTCATGCCGGGCCTCGCCATATTCGGCCAGCAGGGCATCGAGGTCTTCGCCCTCGGCGGCCGACATGGCGGATTCGAGGCGTCGAAGCTCTCGCTCCAGGTGCTGGACTTCCACTGAGGCGTTCGAGACCTCCTCAACGAGGGTCCGATCGCCATCCAATTCACTATCCTGGGGCATGAACCCGATCGAAGTGCCAGGGAGTACTTGCAGGAAGCCGGTGTTCGGCTCATCGAGGCCCATGATCAGCCGAAGGATGGTCGTCTTCCCCGACCCGTTCGGCCCGACGAGCGCGACCTTTTCCCCCGCCCCGATGGTGAACGTCACCTCATCCAGGGCCTGGAAAGCGCCGAAGGACTTTCTTATTCCCGTTAACGTGATCAGTGCCATGCTTGCGTATGGGAGTGTGAGAGTATGGGGGTTGCCTCTTACTCATACTCCTACTCTTACTCTCCCATTATAAACGATTCGGGCCGTAGGCGAATACCGCCCACGGCCCGGTGTGGGCTTCATGCGTCTGTGCGACGGCTTCAAGATGACCGGACCGAAAGCCATAACGTGCAAGCGACCAATCGGCATATCTGTCAGTGGTCAGTTCCTGGGCGTTCATCCTGATTTCCCACACATGGTACGGAGGACGAATGCTTTCCCCAAGAGCGCTGCCCTGTAGATTCCAACACCTATGCAAAGCCGATTTCGGGGTGTTGCCACAGCCTGTAGGGCTTCACCCTCATCGAGTTGCTCGTTGTAATAGCCATCATTGAGCGGCTCTTCTTCTCCTTTCTGCCTAGCTATCCATGCCTTGGGAACGAACCAACAGGCGAATAACCCAGCGCGTCACGCACATATCACTGACTGTTCATGACCTCTTCACAGAACGGACTCAGATCAATGAACTATGCGGCATAACTAGTCAGAGTATGGAGTTAGCTGGTACGTGTGGCGAAAGAACACTCTCACTGCCGAGCATGGAGAGCACAAACTGCAACTTACTAGATAATGTGTTGCACCTGAATCAGCTAGGTATAAGACCTATCCTTCTGCTAGATGCCCTCGAGCGTGCTATTGGGCGCTATAAGACTAGCGCTCGAGAATCATGGTTGCGCACGTTCAATCCATTGTTCTGGCTTGAGGAACTGGTGCGATTTATCGAGCGACTGTTCAGATTACTGGTTGGGGAGAGAGGTCTAGACAAGTTCACCTCCATGGTGCTCATAGCAATGATCTCAGCCGTGTCTGCGACCATACTAGCTTTACTGAAGATGTGCTCACATTGACCTTCTTGAAGGGGGCAGCTTAGTTCCCTAGCCGCCCCCAATCATGCCGCAATGTACATCTCATCCTCACGCTGCCAGGGCCAGCTCCTCCTGCCTCACTGCCTCCCAGGTCGAGAAGAGTTCCAGCATCGCCTTGTTGAATGCTGGGAGGTCCTGGGGCTTGCGGCTCGAAATCCAGTTTCGGTCAACGACTACTTCGGCATCGAGCCAGTGACCGCCCGCATTTCGAATGTCATCCTGGAGGCTCGGCCAACTCGTGAGCGTCCGCCCATTCACCAGGCCGGCGGATACCAGCGTCCACGGCCCATGACAGATCACAGCGATCGGCTTGTCTTTTTCATCGAACCCTCGGACGAAGACCAACGCCTCCCACATGGTCCTAAGCTTGTCGGGATTGAGCGCCCCGCCGGGGAGCAGGAGGGCGTCGAAATCATCCGAGTTTGCCTGATCCAGGGGAACATCCACGTGATACCTCGCCGACTTCTCATGATGGCGGACCGCCTGGACCTCCCCCTCCGCGGGCGAAACGATGAGGGTCTCGGCGCCCGCCTCCCGCAACGCCATACACGGCCCGGTCAACTCCACCTCCTCGAACTCGTCGGCTACCAGGATTGCGATTCTCTTGCCGTTCAGATCATTCACTTTTCATGCCTCCTTGCCTATGCTGCGACTTTTTCCACCAGGTCACACATATACAGGTCCGGCGTGTCCATCACCCCGCCTACCCGCATTGCCTCCTTCAGCTTGGGAGATTGGGAGAATTGTCTCATCCCTTGGATGCTGTCCCACTCCAGAACGATCACAACCTCGTTCGGGTCATCGGCATTTCGCAGGAGATAGCCGCCCTTCGAGCCGTGTGCCTTTCGATTGTCGGCATCCCCATCGAACGCCGGCTTCCATTTCTCGAAATCCTCAACCTTATGTCGGATCACCCAGAAAGCCATTTCCATCACCTCCTTTTGGGTCATACCCGCAGGTGAACGGAGGATAACGCCCGGCGGGCAATGAAGTTAATGGCACATACTGATCGGAGGTTTGAATCGTTGGCAGTTTCAAGGCGCAAGTTCATCCAGGGTTCAATGGCAGGCATGGCCGTCGCCGGCCTGCCGGTTTGGTTTTCGGATTCGGCGGAGGCATCCTCGGGCCGAAAGATAGGCCCGAACGATACGATCCAGTTCGGCGTAATAGGCCCGGGCGGCAGTAAGGGCGGTTACAGAATGGGACTGGGGGACGCCAGGGCGATCCACGGCATCGAAGGCTGCAAGGTCATCGCGGCCTGCGACGTTGACGCCGTACATCTACAGGAAGCAGTCAAGGCGTTCGGTCCGGACTGCAAGGGCTACAAGGATTTCCGCGACCTTCTTGCGCGCAAGGACATAGATGCAGTAGTCATTGGTACGCCGGATCACTGGCATACCATAATCTGCATCGAGGCGATGAAGGCAGGCAAGGACGTGTACTGCGAGAAACCGCTGACCCTGACCATTGATGAGGGCAAGAGGCTCGTGAAGGTCTGGCGGGATACGAAGCGAGTCTTCCAGACGGGAAGCCAACAGCGTTCTGAGGGGAACTTCCGCCATGCGTGTGAATTGGTCCGCAACGGCCGGATTGGGAGAATCAAGCGCGTGCAGACGAACCTGCCGACGGGACCAACCGGCGGGCCGTTCGAGGTCAAGCCGGTGCCTGAGGATCTGGATTGGGACATGTGGCTTGGGCCGGCATTCAAGACCGACTATGTGTGGGAGCGAACTCACGGCAACTTCCGATGGTGGCTGGAATACTCCGGCGGCATGATGACCGATTGGGGCGCGCACCACAATGACATCGCCCAATGGGGGCTCGGGACAGATCGCTCCGGCCCGCTTCGGGTGGAGGCTTCCGGCCAAGCGCCGAATCCCGGCTATAACTGCTATAACACCTATCCCGACTTCGACATAGACTACGTCTACCCCGGCGGCATAACCCTTCGTTGCACGAACAAAGGCGAGAACGGCATCCACTTCGAGGGTGAGGAGGGCTGGATATTCGTGAAGCGAGGAGGAATCAGCGCCAGCGACCAGCGCCTCCTGGACGATCCTCTGCCTGATGATGCGACAAGGCTCTACAAATCCGACAACCACAGGAAGGATTTCGTGGATTGCATCCGCTCGCGGAAGCAGCCGATTTGCGATCCTGAGATCGGCCATCGGTCGGTGAGCGTCTGCCACCTGGGGAATATCTCCCTCCGACTCGGCGGCCGGCGGCTCGATTGGGACCCGGTGAAAGAGGAGTTCGTCAACGACGATGAGGCGAATACCTACCTCTCTCGCCCGGCTCGGAAGCCGTGGACGGTCTGAGGAGTATGGGAGTGTGGGAGTATGGGAGTCAACAACCCCCATACCCCCACACTCCCACACCCCCACACGTTCCTACCCCCCCTGACTAATCCGCGGCGAATTCGGGGTATTATGAATTGCGATTCTTGTCTTAAGGCATCAAGATGGCTTCGATAGCTAGGACTGTATCCAACCGGCTGTCCGGGGTGAGCATCAGGACTCGGCTGATTGCCTACCTGCTGATCGGTATCATCCCGATCCTGTTGATAACCTTGTACTTCTTTTGGGAAGCCTACCAGGTCAGGGAGCAGCGCGTCCTTCTCGGCCACATGGCAACCGCCCAGGCAACTGCCGGCAGCGTCAAAGAGTTCATCGAGGGTTTGTCCCGGGCACAGGAAGTGATAGCCCTCACTGTTGAGCGCGAGAACCTCAGCTACGAGCAAATGAGCTCTTACTTTCAGGCAGCCCATCAGGAGATCCCTATCGTAGAGACGCTTGGATTCGCGCTGCCTTCCGGTCTGGTCGTCGCAGGGACCCCCGCCGAACTTGTGGGAATGAACGTCGCAGATCGCAAGTGGTTCCAGGATGTTAGTCGCGGACAGCAATCGGCCGTGAGCCGACTTCTCGAGACACGGCCGGCAGGCATCCAGGCCTTTGTTGTAGCCATACGCGCCGGGCGAGAGGGCCGGTTTGCCAGCGTTCTGTTTTCCGCCGTCCCTCCCGAAGTTCTTCAGCGCTTCGTCAAAATTGGAGCTTCTCCTGGTGTGGGGTACAGCATTCTGGATGCCAGAGGGCGCGTCATAATCTCGAATGTCCTGTTGGGCGCGAGAGGTACGGACAGGTCCAAGATTCCCAGCGTGCGGCAGGCATTGCAGGGGACGCCTGCCTTTGCAGAGCCTTTTGTTGATCCCGCTGACGGCGTGCGAAGGATGGGCGCCTCGGTTCCTGTGAGCGAGATCGGCTGGGTCGTAAACGTTCTCGAGCCGGTCTCGACCGCCATGGCTCCGGTCCGACGAGCAGTCTACATAGACCTTGCTCTCCAATTGCCTGTGATGGCGGCGCTGATCTTGGCCGCCTGGATCGTGGGGACGAACCTCGCGCGGCCGATCCGTTCTCTGGCGAGGAAGGCCGATGCCGTCGCCCGAGGGGATTTGACTCAGCGCGTGGATACAAAGGATAGGGCCGAATTGGGCATGCTGGCAAACGCGTTTAACAATATGACTGAGCAGCTTGATAAATTCCGAACCGAAATCCAGAGGGACCGGGAGCGTGCCCTCTTCCTTGCGGATGTCGGTGAACTGCTAACCTCAAGCCTGGATCCTCAGGTCATACTCCAGACAATCACGGAAAAGGCGGTAGGTTTCATTGCCGACATAGCCATCATCTTCCGTTGGGGAACCGAGGGATTGCTCAAACCCGTTGCTTTGCATGCCGCCAACCCGGAACTCTTGGAGCACACCAGTCGAATTGTCTCCGAGCTTCCGCCGGCACCCGGGGTCGGTACAGTCGGGATGGCTGTGAAAGAAGAGCGCACGGTTGTGGTCCATCACATCTCTGAGGTAGAAAGACCCGAAGTCCGCGTCTATATGGAGAAAGTGGGCGTTATCTCGGCCATTGCAGTTCCCATGCGGGTACATGGTGAGATAATCGGAGCTTTCCTGGTTGCTGCTACCAATAGATCTTTCGGTGACGAAGACGTCTCTATTGTTGAAGACCTATCTCGACGGCTTGGGACCGCAATGGAGAACATTAGACTCTATCAGGAGGCATTGGAGCGCGAGAGCTTTCAGCGGGGGCTCACGGACCTTGCTGCCGCAGTGAGTCTGACCCTTGAACCGGAGGTCGTGTTGGAGGTGATATGCACGAGAGCGCAAAGCTTGCTCGGCGTACACGGAGTCTATGTCTGGATACTTCAGGAGGAAGAGCGGCAGTTGGTGGGTAGGGCGGCTTGCGGCTACAATGCCAAGGAATTCCTGGGGGTTACCATGCCCCTGGAGCAGACCAGGCTCAGTCCGGTTCGAGCCATCACGTCGAAGCAGGGCTTCTTCAGGCACAATGTGCCCGCATGGGAAGACTCGCCGCTGGCTGAGCGATTCCAAGTTCAGGCGGATATGTTCCAGCCGCTGATAACCGGCGGGATACCTCTTGGAGTCATGGTCTTCACGGATACCGAAGACCCCAATCGCTTTGATGAACTCGCCTTGACGAGATCGGGCCTGGTATCCGGCTACGCTGCAACCGCACTTGCGAACGCCCGAACCTATGAGCGCGAGCGCCGGATCGCAGAGACCCTGCAGAGGGGGCTGCTCCCCGAAGTACCCGAGAAGGTGGACGGCCTGGAGATCGCGCATTTCTACAGCCCGGCCCGCAGGGAAGCCGCAATCGGGGGCGACTTCTACGACTTCATCGAACTGGATACCGAGGAGTGCAGCGGGATCGTGGTGGGCGACGTTTCGGGCAAGGGATTGGAGGCCGCGGTCGTCACTGCCATGGCGAAGTACGCGGTGAGGGCTTATGCCGCCGAAGACGCTGAGCCTTACGAAGTCCTGGCCAGGGCGAACAATGCCATAGAGAAATACACCGTCCCCGAGATGTTCGTCACTATGATCTACGGATTGCTCTTCACGAAGAAGAGACAGTTCAGGTATGCCAGCGCGGGCCACGAGCCCATATTGATCTATCGTGCGAAGGAGAAGAAGGCTGAGTTCGAGATTGCCGAAGGCGTCGCCGCGGGGGTAATCCGAGACGAGGAATTCCTCACTCATGAGGTTACCTTGTCTGCAGGCGATATGCTGATACTCTACACGGACGGCCTGACGGATGCCCGCTCACCCGATGGGGCCTTCCTCGACCCCGAAGGATTGGCATTGCTGGTTGTGGAATTGGCAGGACCTCCAGCGCAGGAGTTCCTAAGGAAACTGATCCAGCGGGTGAGAACCTTAACTGCGGGCGAATGGGCGGATGACGTGGCGGTGATGACCATCCGGGCGCAAGCAGTGAACAGTGAGCAGCAAACAGTTATCAGTGCCTATCCGTCCTATCTATCCTATCGGTCCAATGACTGTAGAAGACCAGGCTCACAATGATTGCCGCGAGCGAGCAGCCGGCGATGACTAGATACGGCGCTCGCAGGCTGATGAATTGGGCGGCCGCGCCTCCGGCGAAACTGCCGACGAAGTTCCCCGACGCGACAAGCGATTCGTGGATGCCCGTGTTCCGGCCCATTTTCGTTCTCGCCTGAAGCCCGTAGTAGAGAGCGCCGGTATACGCAATCCCCAGCGCCGTTCCCTGCATCAGGAATGCCGCCGCAAACAGCAGTGGGCTGCTCACCAGGAACGCCATCACTCCCGAGGCTAGCGCCATTGACTGGGACAAGATTTGGGGCCAGAGCTTCCCTCGCCACCATGGACCTGCTCCCGCGATGAAGATTCCCGCCGCCTGCCCGACGAGCATTAGGCCTATCAGGAGGCCCACCGTCCCCTCGGACATCCCCA
>Ga0307380_10006726_pt1 | contig 15052 bp, 10 predicted proteins | sample UN3MG_FD_202239 | JGI IMG/M metagenome (GOLD analysis project Ga0307380, IMG submission 202239) | Soil microbial communities from Risofladan, Vaasa, Finland - UN-3 | ecosystem: Environmental > Terrestrial > Soil > Coastal area > Acid sulfate soil | place: Finland: Risofladan, Vaasa | collected...
TTCAGAAAGTGATTACTGCACGGCTGAACGCGATTGTTCGAACGTAATCTAAAACCAAGGGGAGGAAATTAAATGCCCACGAAACTGACCGAACGCTTTTCCTGCTATGTGCGTGGAACGATGTTGTTGCTACTTTCCGTCGTGTTTATCTTATCCGCTTCCGGCTGCGGCGGGAACGACGGCACCTCTTGCACCGTCATGGATAACGGCGACGACACGATGACCATCTCGTGCACCGACGGAACCTCGGTCACGGTCAACAACGGCCAGGATGGACAAGACGGCAATTCCTGCACTGTCCAGGACAACGGCGACGGCACAAAGACCATCTCATGCACCGACGGCACGACGGTCACGGTCAACAACGGCCAAGATGGCGCTTCCTGCACCGTCCAGGACAACGGCGACGGCACCAAGACGATCTCCTGCACCGACGGCACGACGGTCACGGTCAACGACGGTCAGGACGGCAGTGCGACGCTCGTCGTCAACGAGATTCTTCAGGATGGTGACTCCAACTGTCCCAATGGCGGCATTGCTGTTCATACAGGCATTGACAGCGACGGCAACGGCCTGCTCGAAGGAGACGAGATTGAAAGCACGTCCTACCTGTGCAACGGACAGGACGGTGAAAACGCCCGCCCGACTGGGATTCTGCAGGGCAACTACACAATCAACAACAGCCTGGATGCATATTTGATCTCGGCCATTACCACCATCACAGGAAATCTGATAGTCGATGCTCCTGGCCTGACGAGTCTGACCCTGCCCGCCCTCACGTCCGTCGGGGGAGACCTGAACATCTCTGGCAACTACGCACTGACGAACCTGGCCCTTCCTTCCCTCACGTCCGTCGAGGGGGACCTGTACATCCAAAACGACGACGCCCTGACGAGCCTGTCCCTGCCGGCCCTCACGACCGTCGAGGGTTTGCTGGGCATCGTAGGCAACACAGACATTACGAACCTGTATCTGACGGCACTCACGTCCGTCGGGGGGTATCTTATCATTGAAAACAACGACGTCCTTACGAGTCTGGGTGGGCTCGAAAACATCACGTCCGTCGGTGGGGACCTGAGCATCAACGGCAACGCCGCCCTGACAAGCCTGGCACTGCCGGCCCTCACTTCCGTCGTAGGGGACCTGAACATCACCAGCAACGTCGCCCTGACGAGTCTGGACCTGTCGGCCCTCTCGTCCGTCGGGGGAAGCCTGAACATTGGCGGCAACGCCGCCCTGACAAGCCTGGACCTGCCAGACCTTACGTCCGTCGGGGGTGTCCTGGACATCCACAGCAACACCGCCCTGTCGAACCTGTCCTTGCCGGCCCTCACTTCCGTCGTGGGGAACCTGAACATCACCAACAACGCCGCCCTGACGAGCCTGACTGGGCTCGAAGCCCTCGCGACAGTCGGGGGGGGTCTGAGCATCAGCACAAACACCGCCCTGACGAGCCTGTCTGGACTCGATGGCCTCACGTCCGTCGAAGGGATCCTGAGCATCAGAATCAACGCCGCCCTGACAAGTCTGTCCCTGCCGGCCCTCACGTCCGGAGGGTACTTGAACATCACCGCCAACGCCGCACTGACGAGCCTGGACATGCCGGTACTCGCGATCGTCGGGGGGAACCTGAGCATCTACAGCAACGGCGCATTGACAAGCCTGGCCCTGCCGGCCCTCACAACCGTTGATGCTAACATGGACATCTCCAGCAACTCTGCCATGACGAGCCTGGACCTGCCGGCTCTCACGTCCGTTCGGGGGTTCCTGGAAATCTACAGCAACGACGCCCTGACGAGCCTGGCAATGACAGCCCTCACTTTCGTCGGGGGCCTGTACATCGAAAGCAACGCCGCCCTTTGCATTTCCCTGGCAGTCGCTTTACTTGACCAGCTAATTGCCGCCGGCTGGAGTGGACTCTCTAATATTTCCGGCAACGACGACTCTTGTTGATGCCCGAAGTGGATCTTGCTGCGCTACGAGCGGGCTAACCCGACCCCTACCCTTCACCAGTGATCAATGACTTACGTGATCCGGCGGCTGCCACGGTGTGCGTGGCACCCGGTGTGCAGTGGTTACCGACCAGTGTCACCGCAGCCGCTAGTTTCCTGGATCTGGCCGCTTTCAACCTCCAGGTTTACATTCCTACCTTAGCGCCACGCCAAGCACCTTCCAGCATGTACCCACTACCTTATCAGCCAGGTTTTTCTTGGTCTTGACGACCGCTCTGCAGAAGTTCCGCACACCTCGTAAAGCCAAATAGATCCTTGACCGCGAAAAGCATTTGCAACATTGAATCGCCGCCGCAATACCCTTCCCCCTTCGTGGATACCAATGGGCACGGCTACACTTCGTTCCGCCGCTGCCGTGCCTCTCAACGGCCCTCGCACTCAGAGGGCTTCGCAGCCAAAAATCCGCCCGCCGGGCTAGCCCGCTACTGAGAATCTTCGCGTCCCGCGATGATTCTCATGATTAGGCGTGCGTTCAGCCGCGCCGACGACGGAACAGCAGCGCAAACAGGGCCAGCAGCACCGGACCGGCCGATACGGGCGTGGCGCCCGTCGCACATCCGCAGCCGCTGCTGGCAGGAGTGGTTATCTGCCGGCATTCGCCTTCTACGCACTCGTAGCCGGAGATGCACTGTGTGTTGTCGCTGCAGCTACCGAGGCAGGAGGCGGCCGAGCCGCAGATGTAGGGCGCGCAGGAGACGGGCTCCGGCTCCTGGCAGCGGCCCTGACCGTCGCACAGGCCCTCGACGCTCGCGGCTCCCGCCGAGCAGTCGGCCTCGGCGCAGACGGTGTCCTCGCCGGGAAACACGCACTCCGTCCGGTCGCTTCCGTCGCAGCTTCCCTGGCAGTCGCCGCCTCCCTCGCAGGCCGCCCGCCCGCCGTGAGGCGCGCCGGTCACGGGGGCGCAGATTCCCTCGCCGCCGGAGACGTTGCAAGCCTCGCACTGGCTGTTGCAGGCGCCGTCGCAGCAGAAGCCGTCTACACAGTAGCCGCTCAGGCACTGGTTGCCGCCGGCGCACTCGGTGCCGTCAGCGAGCTTGGTAACGCAGATGCCCGCGGCGCAGAACTCATCTGCGGCGCAATCGCCGTCCTGCTGGCAGCTCGCCACGCCGCAGCGGTCGCTATCGCAGCCGGCATCGCCGCAGTCGACAGTCTGCTCGGCCGGGCAGGCGCCGTCTCCCTGGCAAAAAGCTTCGAGAACCGCCACCGAGTCGCTGCACGAGGCGTCCCGGCACTTGGTCTCCTGGTCGGGATAGGCGCAGGCGTCGGGGTCGGTGCCGTCGCAGCTTCCAGCGCAGGCGCTTCCGTCGGAAGCGCACGGGGTGCGCTCGCCGTGGGGCGCGCCGGTCACGGTGGCGCAGCTTCCCTCGCCGCCGGAGACGTCGCAAGCCTCGCACTGGCCGCCGCAGGCTCTATCGCAACAGAAGCCGTCGGTACAGAAGCCGGAGGCGCACTCGACGTCGGCATTACAAGGATCTCCCTGGTTGCCCGGGGAGTGGCACAGGTTGTTTTCGCAGATGAAGCCTGCCGCGCAGTCGGTGTTAGATGAGCAGCTTGCCAGGCAGGAGTCCTGGCCGCAGACGTAGGGCAAGCATTGCTGGGTTTGGGGTTGCGGGCAATCCGCCGACGAGCCCGAACAGTTCGCGGGCATGGTCCAGGTGCCGTCCGTGCATGTGCCCGGGCTGCACCCGGTGTTAGCCTGTGCGAAAGCGTCTGCAGGACAGGCCGCCGATGAGCCGTCGCAGCTCTCGGCGACATCGCAGGCCCCGGCCGCCGCCCGGCATTCGGTCGACGGCGGTGCGAAAGCGTCCGCGGGACAGCTCGCAGAGCTTCCGCTGCAGTTTTCGGAGACGTCGCAGGTGCCGTTGGCCGCCCGGCACTCCGTGCCCGCGGAAGCGAGCGCGTCCGCTGGGCAGTCCGCAGAGCTTCCGCTGCAGCTCTCGGAGACGTCGCAGGTGCCATTGGCCGCCCGGCACTCCGTGCCCGCGGAAGCGAGCGCGTCTGCAGGACAGGCCGCAGAGCTTCCGCTGCAATTCTCGGAGACGTCGCAGGTACCGTTGGCCGCCCGGCACTCAGTCGACGGCGTTGCAAAAGCGTCCGCGGGACAGCTCGCAGAGCTTCCGGTGCAATTCTCGGAGACGTCGCAGGTACCGTTGGCCGCCCGGCATTCGGTCGACGGCGGAGCTAAGACGTCCGCTGGGCAGTCCGCAGAGCTTCCGCTGCAACTCTCGGCCACGTCGCAGGAACCAGCCGAGGCACTGCAGACGGTTCCTGAAATGACAAACGAACATGTCCCGTTCGCCTCCCCGGTTAGCGCATTGCTGCAAGCTTGACAGTCATCCAGCGACCCTGCGCCGCACTCCGAGTCGCAACATACGCTGTCAACGCAGAAGCCGCTGGCACACTGAGTCGCCGAGGCGCAAAGCTCACCGTTCCCAAACAATTCCACGTAGCGGAAAACGTAGGCTGAACCCTGGTCCACATTCGCACCGATGTCGTCCCTGTCCGCGCCGACTAGGATCGTGTCGCCTGAAATGGCGATCGATCTTCCGAACAGGTCGTCGGCCGCACCGTCGGAAGCCATGAGCTTCGCCTGCTGTGTCCATGTAGTCCCACTTCGGATAAAAACGTAAGCCGAACCTTGATCCAGGTTTGTGTCGATGTCGCAATAAAGCGCACCGACGACCGCCGTGTCCCCGGAAATGTCAACCGAGAAGCCGAACCAGTCGATGTCCACGCCGTCGGAAGCCACGAGCTTCGCCTGCTGCGTCCAGGTGACCCCACTCCGCACGAAAACGTAGGCTGAACCCTGACTAGAGTTCGCACCGATCTCGGATGAGAACGCACCTGCGACCGTAGTGTCCCCGGAAATAGCAACCGAGTAGCCGAAGAAGTCGTTGGCCGCGCCATCGGAAGCCACTAGCTTCGCTTGCTGCGTCCAGGTGACCCCACTCCGCACGAAAACGTAGGCCGAACCCTGTTTAAAGTTCGCACCAACATCGTCGTAAACTGCACCGATAACCGCCGTTTCCCCGGAAATGGCGACCGAAATGCCGAAATAGGCCATCCACACGCCGTCGGGGGCCACGAGCTTTTCTTGCTGCGTCCAGGTTCCCCCGCTCCGCACGAAAACGTAGGCTGAACCCTGCTCCTCCACAACACCAATGTCCGAGCCGATCGCGCCGACTATGGCAGTGTCCTCGGAAACAGCGACGGCGCGGCCGAAGAAGTCGCCAGCCGCGCCGTCGGAGGCCACGAGCTTCGCTTGCTGCGCCCAGGTTCCCCCGCTCCGCACGAAAACGTACGCCGAACCCTGCATTGTGTTTGGACTAATGGTGTTATAGTACGCACCGACGACCACCGTGTCCCCGGAAATGGCGACCGACATGCCGAAGCTGTCACTGGCAGCGCCGTCGGAGGCGGTGAGCTTCTGCTGCTGTGCCCAGGTAGTGCCCGAGCGCACGAACACATATGCAGAGCCCTGTTCGGAGTTCGAGCCGATGTCGTCATAGAATGCCCCCACCACAGCGGTGTCTCCGGAGATGGCGACGGAACCGCCGAACAAGTCACCAGCCGCGCCGTCGGAGGCGGTGAGCTTCTGCTGAAGCTGCCAGACGAGCGGGTCGACGGTGACTGGGTACTGCGCCCCGGCGTCGTCCACAAAGAGCGCGATTTGCCCCTGTTCGACCCCCAACCAGGCATCCAGCATGCGTCCGGCCGAGTCGTAGGCTTCCAGATCGCTGTAGGCGAGAAGATCGCGGCCGTCTTTTTCAAGCACTATCCGCCCAGGAACCCGATCCAGCCGGGCCGTCACATCGCCGCCCACCGCCACCCGGATGGTGAGCGGACCGTCGCCGGCAGGCCTGCGCGCTACATCGAACCCCTGCTCGAAACCCGGCGGGCCGTTTTTGTACCACTCGGTAACCGGGCCCCGGTCTAACGTCACTTGATTCTTCTCGGCCCGCAAAACCGCGGCCGCCACCGGCCTGATATCCCCCGGCCGGCCCACTCCGGCCAGCGCAAGCTCGGCGCTGAAGTCTTCGCCCGTCGAGGGCGCCAGCCTCACTGCCCGCTCGCCTATCTCCATAGACAACTTCTGCCCGGCACAGCGGGCCTCGAAGCCGCCCTCCGCCCGACGCGTAAAGGCGTAGCCGGGAGCGGCGTCTTTCATGCGGGCCTCGATGTAGGCTCGGCGCAGCCCGGCTGGCATTCTGTCGCTCTCGTCCCGGCGCGGCTCCTGCCGCTGCAAGGTGCCCTGTGGCGTCACCTGGGCCGAAGACAGCGGTTGCGGTAGATCGCCGCGGCCAGGATCACCCCCCCCGCAGCCGAACGCAACCGGCACAAGACCCGCAATTACAATAATCAAACGCATGAGCGACGACATCGTATACTCCTTTCAAATGAGTTCATCTACGCACCCCTGGCGGCTTATCCCGCCCGAACCGTCTCCTAAACCAAGAATTCGCCACGTTCTAGAAAATCCAAGCTGCCTTGTCAAACTCGGGAACCACCCGCCGGCCCCTCGCCGCAGTACTCGAAGAGTGTCGTTCCGTGTAACAAGGAGTGACCGCCGCCATTTTTCAAAATCGCGCCAAGTGTACCACCAAGGCGCCCAGGGCGGGGAATTATTATCGGCCGTTGTATTTCTGATCAACCTGGCCCTAGGCTTTGCGGTCGGGACGGGTTTGACATCGCATTGGGTCCGGCAGCAACAGGAAAACGCGCTACAGATGAGGCAGGCAGGTATTGAGCGCGAGCTGGGAGAAGTTTTGATAAGCGGCTTTCAGACACGTCGAGCTGTTGGCTCGAGTGCAGCCCTACAAACCAGGACGGCACAAACCGCCGCAAACTGCGCTGAGGCCGGCGATCGGGACCGCAAGACGCTTGAGAAGATCCTGCTGACAGGACAACGGAATGAGAGCTACTGGAAGAACGTATTCAGCACGATCGGAGACATCGCGGAGGAAAAGAAAAAGAAGAAGTGATTGTTTGTCTGATCACTAGCACTGATCCTTAGCGTACGATTTTTTCCGTTTCGTGAGTGGGCCCTCAAAAGGGATCGAGGGTTCGGGATGGAGATGTAGAAAGGCAAATAGCATAAGCCTACCATCCCAGGTTCCGGCAGTAGGTCTGATCGGGGTGACGGGTTCGATCTTGTTGTTGAGTCAGTCGTTCTCTGTCTCCGTCAGGATTTCACTGCCGGACGGTGGGTCAGCCGAATTCGTGATGAGATCGAATGCCGGTGGTGTTACATTCACATCCGGCGTGTTCCCAGCAGGCTCAGGCGCGGCTGGCGCTGGGTCTTGTTGTTCTGGTGTTGGTTCATTGGGCTCGTCTGGCATCATGTCCTCCTCTCGCTACGGATTAGGTACAGTATGGATCCACGAATGGGCACCGAACAGCATGCACAGAAGCAACAGCAGGATTACCATGATCCGCATGAGATCATAGGCACGATCCAGCATCCGCCCCTTTACGTCACCGTGTTTCCGATTGATCTGAAGATTATCTCGCATTCCTTTCGCCATGCCGTAGTATACGGTCGCCAAGGTGTTCTTGTGGAAAAACTCGAGGGGTATGGGGAGGTTGGCATAACGATACAGGCGGAGAATTTGGAAGAGGATAAACCATGTTGAAATGATCAATCCAAGGAATACGGTGAGGCCGATAATCAGAAGCCATGACAGGCAATCACGTGGCGGAAGGACCGTCGATAATACCTGCCTGCTGAAGAAACCGAAGATACCAAGGATAAAGGTGTGTATGGATAGGTAGATGGAGGCTTTCTGCTCGATACTTGCGGAGCGCGCAATTTCTTGCGCGAAGACGTCCTTTGCCAGAGCGTAGAGTTCCCGGTATTTCGTCAACCGGTTTTCAGGTGTTTCATTCGTTTGTGCCATTGTGTGTGTCCCAACGCCGCTCTTCAGCGGACGCGGTTTTTGCGATCCGCTGCAAGAGCAGGTTATATCTTTAAATATAGCATCTTAACGCCAGGATACTTCCAACTGAGGCCCTCAATATATTCTTTGGAAATACCGCTTGCATTCCAAACAGCTAAACCATGAAGATTCACCATGGCAATAGGATTTATGAAGTCTAGTATAAAAGAAAATGGTGTCTCATAGTTCCACTCAGAAAGATACGAATCCTCGGATTTTAGTTGCACCCAAGATATAAACTTCTTAACGACAAGGTTTTTCTCTCCTGTAATAAATAAGAGTTCACGGAGTATACCCCGTCGCTTATGCCATTCCAGAATATCGGTTCTTGGCAAATCATTCAATTTCTTATCTGAACGAAGCAGGTATGAATAAATATTAGTATAAAACAGATCGAAAAATGCCAGAAAGTCTAGCCACTCTTTGACAAAGTTCACAATTCGAACTTCCTTGTCATCTCTAAGATACTTCTCCTCTTGGATAGGAACATCCCAGCCAGGAAAACCATGTAGAGATTCACGAACCCAGTCCTCGTGCTCTTGCTTTATCATATGGAGGCGCTCAATTGGAAAATCTGTTGGGGCTTTATCAATTTCGGTATGATGTGTCGGGCATAAGAGTATTAGATTCCGATATGATGCACGCTCCTTTTGTAAGAGAATGCTTTTTCCTCGGGGGCCACCTTCATTCTCTGCTACAATATGAGCTTGTTCACCGATGGGATAAGACATGGTATCATGCTTCTTGTCAGCTGAAAGCTCCTTTCGACATATCGAGCATCGATTCGCTGCACGCCCCCAGAGAATTTTCAAATCCTTTTTAGGTATTTCCATTAAATCACTATCCGCGATTGGACATAACAATGATTGTTAGGCGTCTCTCCCCTCGCTGGGCGGAAGCTTGACCTTTGGAATATCTGAACCCGGAAAGTTGTCGATCTCCGCATCTCGAACTCGTCGCCGAATTTCCTCGACTTGTAGGAAGTACGTTTCGAGTTGCGCATCCTCGGTTTCTCCGAAGCTTCGTGGTCGGTCTAACATCTGCCTGCGAAGGTCATAGTAGGCCGACTCACCTAGTCGGAAAGCCTTGTAGTTCTGCTCGGCTTTGAGCCACTTCTGAAATGACAGGAGAACGGCGGAGAACGCTGCTACCACCGATAAAAACCATTTCGAGTAGGGATCCTGAGTAATCGCCTGTGCAAGGAAGGGCAGCAAGACGGAGGACGGGATCACCCATCCGAGCGAGTAGAAATGAAAGCGTTTGTAGAATTCCGCTTTCTTCTTCCAGAAGCTCAACGTCCCGAGCAGTCGCGAGTGATTCTGCTGAAGACGTGTTTTCGCGTCTTCCGAAAACAGTGGCGATTGATCTGGGCCAGGACCACCATCGTGAAGTTCGATCTTTCGAAGCAGTACCGCGGCTACCGGTAGAAAGGTGATCGCGACCAACCCGAGATACCCCAGCATCGCGATGAGCCACGGATTCATCGGTCGCCTCTTGTGAGACAAACGCCCCGGCTGAATGGTGCCGAGCAGCGTTGAGAACTGCATGCCGTTAGGTGTGTGCTCACGGCGGTCACAGAATGCACATTCGCACCGCGAGCAACATGGCGGCAAGTAGGGAGTAGAAAGGCCACACGGACACGGACCCGCAGGCCATCAAAGCAGCTTTCATGGTCCCACGGACGCCGTCGCCGGGAGTAACTATGAATACATCTTCCACCTCCGCACGACCATTGTGTAATTTTCCGATGAAGTCATTGTATCGATCACGAAACTGTCGTTCGAGGCCGAGGTAGTACGCATCAAGGAGAAAGAAGAGGACGACTGGCACGAGCGCAATCCACACGAATCCAGCTTCTCCCTTGTCCGATACCACAACAATGATCGCTGAAACGAGCGCGATACACCATGTCTTGGCGCTGGCGCTATTCGAAGCCATGCGACCGATTACGCCCTGAAGGATCGTAAGGTAGCCTTGGACCGCTGGTGAATCGATATCGACGGTCTTGCTCATCGCGTCACTTGAGAAGTTTCTTCAAGTTCTCCCAGTCCCACTTGTAGACACGTCCCGCGTCGGGAACCGCCCATGTCTCGGAACCGTCCTTGTAGCCGATGATCTGGAACTTAGTCTTCTTTAGTGTGTTGGCAAGCTTGACCTCCTTGAGGACACCCGGAGCATTCCGGGTCTTCGAACCAAGCATCACGATGAAGACCTCCGAACGCGAGATTACTGTACGAGCCTTGTCGAGCCAGGTCTTCTCAGGAGCCGCCTCCTTTAGCGAAAAGTCGATCACTTCGAACGGCGCGTCATCGAGCTTCGCCTGGCCGATGAGGAAGTCCTTGAGGGTCTTGTCGTTGTCGAAGTCGAAGCTCACGAACACTTTCTTCTTGGCCATTTGTTCCTCCTGTAGTTGTTGTCAGACGTCTAAAAATGAATATATGGTTTCTGTATAACACGCCGGGCCATCTCCTTTGAAAATTGTCCACGTGACTCTTGACGAGATGCCCCCGGTTGGCACGAAGAGAAAGGCCTGGGTCTGACCGATGACATCGCCAGACGTGGGATTGAAGGGCACCCCTTTCGAGTTCGTCGTGCCCGTGTCCGATACTTGGAACTCAGAGAGTACCGCCCCTGCCGCCGACATCGCGGCGATAATTTGTGGCGTGGCGATACTCGGCACCACCTTTGCGGTCTTCTCCACAATTGCTAGCCCCCTCACGAACTTGTCAGCCAGGTTCTCCTCGATTGCGCTCGCCCTCAGCACACCATCGAAACTGTCTTCGACTGCATGACCGGCTCCATTTTTCAGAAACGTGCAAAGTGTAACAAAAAGCCGCCCGGTTAGGGGAAGTTTTTTTCAACCGTTGTTTTTAGGTTGATTCCGGTTCCTTAATAAAATCTCTCTTTTATTAACAAACTCCCCTCTTCCGCCCCCCGCAACGGCTTCCAAGATCGCCCTTGACAACCAGGCCCCCGGTATTGAATAATCCATCCCTAATAGCAGCCTTTTATTAACTTCTGGAGGCCTCCAATATGGCCGGCAGACCCAAGGGAACCGGCGGCCGCGCCGAGGAATTAACGCCGGATCAGATCCACCGAATCGACAAGTGCCTCGCCGGCGCCAGGCACGAGCTGCGCAACAGGGCCATTTTCTACCTGGGCCTGGGGTCGGGAATGCGGATCTCGGAAATCATCGGGCTCGAGGTCGGCGACGTCGCCGACCGGCACAGGGTGCGTGGCCGGATCGTCCTGGAGCACCCGGCGCCGCGGCTACGCGGCGCTCGGGCACGGCACAAATCGCCGAAGCACAGCACGAAGTCAGGTCGATCCAGGACGGTTGCCGTCTCGAAGCAGGCCGTCAAGCACCTCCAGGATTACCTGGACAGCCGAGGCCCGAGTCTAGCCCCCACCGAACCGCTCTTCCCGTCCCAGACGCGGCCCAGGCGGCCAATGACGAGCACGAACGCTATCATGATTCTCAAGCGGATGTTCCAGGTCGCCGGCGTCGAGAACGCCTCAAGTCATTCCCTCCGCCGAACGCACGCGAATACTCTCCGGAGAAACGGCGTGGACCTGAAGGTTATTCAAGAACAGTTGGGTCACTCCAGCTTAGCGATCACCGAGAGGTACTTCCAGGTTGACCCGTTAGAAGCCCAGCGGGCCGTCGAGCAGCTGCGTTTCTAAGTAACCAATTCGCACTTAATCGTTCGAGGGAGGATACCATGGATATTCTGCTTATTGTCGGAGGCTGGCTTGTAACACTCCTTGTCGCATTCCTTTCTGCCCGCTTTGGCGCCGAAACCACCATGCGGTCTGTAAGGGAACATCAGAAGGGTATCACCATCAGAGAGCGAAAGAAGGAGCTTTCGGAATTTGGTACTGAAGTTCTTGAATCTACTTATATTGCAACAAAGAATCACGTCTTCACAAACGAAGAAAGGAATGCCGACCACCTCATTTCGATGGTTCAACAAATGGGAAATTCGAGTACGCCGGGCATTAGAGAAATGATAAGGGGAAATCCAACCCTTTTGGAAAGAACACGTGAGTCTGAGAAAGACAGAGACCGGTTTCGCTGTTTCACGGCGAGATGTGATTTCATTGTTTCAGACGAAGAATCGAAAAGTGCCTTTGACCAACTGAGACAGACCTTACTATTTAGCGAGTTCACATCTGCAGATAAAGACGAGTACCACAACAGTGTCGCAGCAGTAGCAGAAGAATTTAAAAAGGCAATCCAGAACTCGAAATCCGATGAGTCTCTTGAGAACTGGTACAGAGATACCTACAGAAGAAGCTCCCCATCCCACAACTGAACGAATCGTTTTGAAACCCCATGAGGCCTCCTCCGGGGCTGAGGATACACGACATCGCCGCCGTCTCGGGCGCGAGTGCGTCCATTATTATGTGGCGCTGACGTAGCACTGCGCAGAGCAGGTCCGATAGTCATCGATACTGCACCCGGACACGGTCTGGCGATTCTGGATCCTGAGAGGCTCCATCGCCGATCGCCAGTTTGGGATCAGTTATGTGAAAAGAACATGAATCGGTTGAGGAAGAGATACAAACCTGTGTTTCTCAAAATCATTTAATAATTGAAGTCAAAGCTACAAGCACTGGCACTTGGGAATCTTGACTTGAGCCGCCATCCCCGAGCTGACCAAAATCATCTCTACCCCAGCAGTATGCCTTGCCGTCCATCGTCAACCCACATGTGTGATACTGCCCGGCGGAAAGCTGCGTGAATGAGGGGCTGCCGACTTCCGTTGTATCCACCGGCATCGGAACTTGGGACGAGTCTAAATCCGCACCGTTCCCCAGTTGGCCATAAACGTCCCAACCCCAACAGTATGCTTGCCCTGTCTCAACCAGCCCGCATGTATGACCTTCGCCATTTGTTAGTTGTGAGAAAATCGGGTTATTGATTCCTGTAGTATCGACCAACACAGGGACTTGGGAGCATGGACTGCTATTGCATTCGTCCATAACCGCATCCTCGCTACCGAGCTGGCCATAGTGGTCATTACCCCAGCAGTAAGGCACCCCCCCTGTAGTCAGGCCACAGGTGTACATCCAGCCAGCAGAGACCTGAGAGAATGTAAAGTTTTCTAAGCCAGAAACATCAACTGCCACCGGAACTTCAGAGCATGGGTTGTTTGCGCAAATTCCGGGGGTCGCACCCCCATCCCCAAGTTGTCCAGAATCATCCAAACCCATGCAATAAATAAGGCCATCTTCAGTCAATTCACATGCATGCGCACCTCCTGCGGAAAGACTCAGGATCTCTGACTGGCCTATTGGACCCCTTTCCACCTTTACTGGTAGCTGAGAACAAGGAACATTGTTTTGGGATCCGCATGTATCTATTATCCCTGCACCATTTCCAAGTTGGCCATAGTTGTCGTATCCCCAACAATAGATTTCATTATTCGAGGCTAGTCCGCAAGAAAACCCTCCTCCCGACGAAATTTGTGCGAATTCTGGATTACCTATGCCGGAGCAGTCGACAGCTACTGGGGTGCGGGCGCAGGGATGAACGCCACAATTATCTATTGCCCTATTCCCATCTCCAAGTTGGCCATCAGAATCAATACCCCAGCAGTAGATCTCACCATCTGTTGTCAATCCACAGGTGTGATCGTGACCAGCTGAAAGGTGCGTGAAAGTTGGTCCGTTAATTCCAGAAACATTCACCTCAACAGGCACCTGAGAACAAGAGTTATCATTGCAAATATCTTGAACTTCGACTCCATTCCCAAGTTGTCCATAAATATCCCACCCCCAGCAGTAAGCAGTGCCGGTGGTTGACAATCCACAGGTGTGTAATCCTCCTGCTGTAATCTGCTTAAAACCAAAACACCTTCCATTAATGCAATGTAGACCAGCTGCACAACCTCCGCAGTTCATGGTGCCGCATACGGGATCCCAGCCGCACTCTCTACCGACACAACTAGGTGTGCAACTGGTAACGCATTGACCTTGAGCATTGCAGGTATCGCCCCCGGTACATGTGCCGCATGTGCCGCCGCACCCGTTCGCCCCACATTCCTTCCCGCTGCAAGACGGTGTGCAATCGCATGGCGTCTTGCATCCGGTGAATTCGGCATTGCAACCGCAATCGCAGTCCCCTGCCTTGTTTCCTTCGTTGCCGCAGCTATCGACCCAATAGGTTGCACCTTCCCTGCATAGGGTCTTAGCGTTTGGCGTGCAGTCATTACCTCCGCTGCCGCAACCCTGCAACGCCAATGCCACGAAAAACATACCCACCACAACGATCAGCCTCGTCTTCATTTCTGACCCCCAAAATTTGTCTGAGCCTCGAAACCAGCGTTTTTTCGCTGGATGCTCAGATCGTAGCATGAGACACAAATGAAGATGAAGATATCTGCACTCGAAGTCTTCCTCGAAACCCCGACGTCCCCAAACGCACCCTTCCCATGCTGGTGCGGTTCAGTCTTTGGGTTCACTTGCAGGTGTTCACCGCCTCAAAAACGGCTCACCCCGGTCCCCGGATCTGAAACGCGGAAAACTAATCCATAGGAATCACCAGGATCGCTCCGACCAGGTCGACCCGACCTTTACCCTTCACCTGTTTACTAGACTTACGCGATCCCACGGCCGCGCCAGCCATCGGGTTGCACCCTTCGGGTACGCCTCTGAGGCAGCCTGACGAATACGCGCCCGCCGTCACGGTCCCCATGTTGACTCTTCCGAAGCCACTTTCAGCATGAGCCACGCCACGCGCACCGAGCGTGTCACGTCTCCTGCACCGCGCTTAGCTCCCTGCGGTGTTCCGTACTTGAGCGTTGTCAGCGTTTTGTGCAGCCCCTTTTGGGGTTGCTCAAGTGCCCGCCCTCTATCTCTCCCTTCCTCCTGGTCGCTCCTTTTCTCCCCTCCGCCCCGCGCTTGGGCTCCAGCCTTTGTGAGAGCCCAAGCACGGGCCGGAAAGGAGAAGGATATGGAAACCGCGAACCAGATGAAGAAGGAAACCCCGAAGATTTACGTGGCGGATCTCGCAGCCTACGTCAATGGACGCTTGCATGGCCGCTGGATTGAGGCCAACCAGCCGCCCGAGGACATCCACGAAGAGATCCAGGAGATGCT
>Ga0307380_10006727_pt1 | contig 15052 bp, 24 predicted proteins | sample UN3MG_FD_202239 | JGI IMG/M metagenome (GOLD analysis project Ga0307380, IMG submission 202239) | Soil microbial communities from Risofladan, Vaasa, Finland - UN-3 | ecosystem: Environmental > Terrestrial > Soil > Coastal area > Acid sulfate soil | place: Finland: Risofladan, Vaasa | collected...
TATTATGTCAAGACGAGAAAGAAATAAGTTAAATATTTTAATATGGGCAGGTAGCTCAGTTGGTTAGAGCACTCGGCTGATATCCGAGAGGTTCGAGCCCCTCCTTGCCCACTTTTTTTACTTTAAATTTTTTAAAATTTTCGTGTATTTATCTTCAGATTTATTCTTAGACTTATTCTCTTCGTTGATATCTACGGTATCTTCAATTTTTTCTTCAACTTTATCTTCTTCATCTAAAGATTCGACATAGGATTCTCCTAGCGTATAGAAATTTTCTACTGACATAGGATTATCTTTCCAAGGAGAAATCAACTTTATAGATTTATCCTCCTCTGAAATAGCTGTATTAGTTTTTACATTTAATACTTTAGCAGGAGCCATAATAACTTTATAATTTTTTATATATAGTATATATCTGTAAGTTAGAATGTAGAATATATATTTAAACATTATGCCAATATCTCTTTGGGGAAATGAAGATAGCCTTTGGGGGTCTTTTAGTTTAAGCTGGGAAGAGGCTAGTGGTGTTGATGTTGCTGAATTTTCTTTAGTACCAAATTTTCGCTATTGGAATTGGGAAGAAGTCAATATGAATTGGGAAGAGGTTGGGGCTGAAGGCGATTTTTATTATTGGAATTGGGAAGATATTAATGTAAATTGGGAAAGTCTTAATGTAAATTGGGAGGATCTTGGCGGAACATTTGATTATTGGAATTGGGAAGAGATAGGTGTATTAATTGAAGATGTAATACCTATTATATCTGGTGCTCCTCTTTTTATAGGGCATAAAGAAATTTCAAATAATAAATGGTGGTATGAGTTAAAAAGACTTAATGAATTACCAGAAGAGAAAAAGAGAAAAATAATAAAAATTGCTTATAAAATTGAAGGAGTAGAATTTGAAGAATATAAATATAAATTTGATAAGAATATTAATATAACAGTAGATCATATTGATATAATTGTCGATAAATTTTTAGATAAGAAGAGTATTAAAGTTAAGGTAGAAAATATTTATTAATCATTAATATAAGAAAACATGGCGTGGGAATTATATGGAAATACAGTTTTATCAACATTTGCTCGGTTGGTTCAATATGTAGGAGGTAATTATTATGATGGATCCGGTAATTTATTAAGTATTGGTAGCAAGGTTTCAGCTGCTTATGTTGATGGTTCAATAGCTGTTGCTGTAGATGCAGTTGATACAAGTTTGGTAACTTATATAGATGCATATAATAGCATTCAAGATACTTCAGTTTATGCTGAGGTAAATCAAATAGAAGCTTCGTTAGCTTTAATAACTATAACAACAGATTATGTTGATGGTTCTATAGCAACAGCAGTTGATGCAGTTGATACGAGTTTAATTACTTATACAGATGCTGCAATAACAACAGCTTTGGATGCTTCATTTCCTTTATATGAAACCAAACTTAATATAAATAGTTCCTTAAATAACAAAATAAGCTATGGTGCAGATGCCTCAAGTTTGACAAATATACAGGAAGAGAATGTTATCATATCAGAGGTTGGAACAACAACATATCAAACTTTAGAAGATTTTATTGATTTAACTGCTTCTGCTGGTAAACTAACCGGTGGTGGATTTACTGATTTAGGGGATGGTTCTTTATATGTTGGAGCAGGAACAGGATTGATACGATCAAGTAATGATCCATCTGCTGAATTATTCTTCTTTGATTGGGATGCATCTACATTAAATGATTTAACTGATAATACGACAAATTATATTCATGTAGACTACAATTCTGGAAATCCTATGATAGGTTCAGCTACAAGTTTAACCGCGAATAACAGAAACACTATTGCTTTAGGAAAAGCATTTAGAGAAGATGATGCTGTGCATCCATATCCGGCAGGTATGGTTATTTCTGAAGCTACTAAAAATATACTATCTAGATTTGTACAAACAGAAGGAGAAATAACAAGAGCAAGTGGTGCTGTTGTTAGTGATTATGGAGACTTAATGTTTGCGGTAACAGCAGGTGTTATATGGGGAGGATTAACGAGATTTGTTACAAGTGAATATGACCCAACTGCTACTGATTTTGAATACTATTATACTTCAGATAGTGGTAGCACTTGGACAGAAACTGATGCAAGTTTATTAGATAGTGCAAATTATAATGATATTACTTCAGGATTAACTGCAATAGCTTCTCAACAATATGGAATTAACTGGATTTATGCTGATGGAGGTGGAGATATATTAGTAGTTTATGGACAAGATACTTACAAACTTGGTGAAGCTCAGGATGCTCAACCGCCAGCAACTTTACCAAATCACGTATCTCAGTTTGCATTTTTAGCTGCTAAAATTATTACAGCAAAAGATGGAACTTCATTTATAGAAATAGAAAATGCTTATGATATTGGATTTACAAGTTCAACTGCAGGAGTTCATAATGATTTAGGAGGACTTCAAGGAGGAACTTCTGATCAATATCAGCATTTAACAACTGCAGAACATACCAGTTTACTCGCTGGAGAAACAATAACAGGTTCTTTACGAATAGATAGTTCTTTACAAGTAGATGGGTCTGTAATAATACAAACAAGTAATGATGCTTCTTTATATTGGTTAGATGTAGATATAACAGGTTCTCTCGTTGCAAATATTATATCATAATAAAAATTTTATAATATATAATGCGAATATATATTTAAATAATATAACTGTAGATAAATGTACAAAATATTCATTGATAAAGCGAAACTATTTGAATGCGACATAAAAATAGAAGGAGCATCTTTAGATCAAAGTGAAGTAAGACTTTGCTTAGAAGCTGAAAACTTTAATTTAACCTTTAAAGGAGAAATTAATAGAAATGGTGATGTAAAAATTCCTATTAGAAAATTAAAAGGAATACTTAAAGAGGATTTTATTGGAAAAATATCTTTAGAGGTAATAGCTGAAGATACGCTTTTTATACCTTGGAAAAGTGAATATCAAACTTCTATATCTAAAAAAGTAGAGGTCTCAGTTAATGAATCCCTAACAGAATCAAAAACCATTGAAGAAAAACCAAAAATGTCTTTTAATTTAAAAGAAGAAAAATTTGATCCAACTGAACACATAAATGAAATTTTTAATATATTAAAAAATAATAATGTAAATTATAAAAAATTATATAAGAATTCAGATATATTAAATGAATTAATAAAGGCATATTGTGAATCAAATAATATATTGAAACATTTCAACGAAGTTAAAAAAGAAACAGTACGTAGTATAGGATTAATATAATAAAAAAAATTCTGTATTCTTATTCCTTTCCAAATTACTTAAATTCATTAGATTTATTGGTAAAAAAATGAATTTTTTTTAAAAAAAGTGCTAATAATTTTTTTTATTAGGATCTTTTTTGTATATTAGCGCTATAAATAGACACTAATTATGAGTTTTAAGAGAGGACAAGATCCAAAAAAAGCTTTGAGGATAGGTAGAACTGTTTTGGATGAGCTTAAAGATCATCCTATATGTAAACCTATGAATGATCCATGGAAGGATGCTGATCCCCATAAAGATCCAGATTTTCAAGTTCGGATTAATCCTCATAATCAATTTTGTTTTAACTCTATGTGGTGTTCTGAAAAAGATCTTGAAGATTGGATGGAGGGTAGAGGAAAAATGGTTAAGGGAACGACTAAAGCAGAGAAGAAAAAATATTGGGATTATGCTGTTTTTGAGGGAGGAGATCATGATCGTTGGCTAATTAAATATACTTGGAAATGGTTTGATAGAATGGTAACTGATTTTAATCCTTGGGTAAGAGACATGTATGGTTTGAATATGTTTATGAAAACTCCTATAAAAATTAAACGTAAAACTAAAGAGGAATTACAAAATCAAAAGAATGCGGAAAATGTTATAGTTGCTATGTTTGCTCCTTTTGTTGATGAAATTAAGGCAGAGTTGGAATATAGAGATTTTTCAAGTATTCGAAATGAATATGATAAATATTTTCTGGGTATTAAAAGAGCTCTTTTTTGTATGGGGGTTGGATTTATTGGTGCTTGTAATCTTCCAGAAGAAATTGAAAATTTGAGTTGGGTAACAGATATAGTTTATGCAAAAGCTCTTTATCTTTATTTGAAAGAAAAGGGGAAAGTTGAATTACCTGATTTTGAATGGCTTTGTAATAGAAATTATTATAACGATTAATAAAATATATAAAATTCATCAATATGAAAAATTGCCCAGATTGTGAATGTAAATTAAAGCTAATCCAAATATTAGAAACGGATTGGTATGGAATTCTTACTTATTATTATTGTAAATGCTGTAAAGAAAAATTCGTAAGTCGAGATGCCGGTGAATTAGAAATAGCAGCTTAAAATAAATTAAAATGGGAATGGTAGAAGGATATCTGGCGGTAGGGAAGAAGGGAGATATAAAACATTATTTTTTACCTTCTATTGAGATATGGACCCCAGATTTTAAAAAAGTATCTTTAGCAGACATTAAAGCTTTTAAAATAGAAATAGATATGTCTGATTATCCTATAATGGATAAGGAATATACTCATGAAAAAATTGAAATTAATGGAAATTTTTATGAATAAGTAAACTAAAAGATTATGAGTCAACTAGATGAAATTCTTAAGAACTATGATGTTGGAAATGCAATTTTTGAAAAATTATTTGCTTTATCTGATAAAAAATTGAGGGAAAAGCTTCAATCGATATGCAAACATACTTATATTGATATTCCTGACCGCGATTTTATTTTAAAGGATGGGAGAATTCAGAGAACTATTGTTGATGAAAAGCCAGATGAAATAATGATTTCTAATTATGACTCTATTAGTCTTGGAGCATTTGGAATTACATATCATCCAGAACATGGGCTTCCAGAGAAATTTATAAATTTTGATGAACATTTTAAACTTTAACGGAAACTTAACATAGTATCTGGTTTTTTTTGTATATTAACACTATAAATATTAAAATATGATGTTCGAAGTATCCCCCGAAATATTAAGGAAAAGTTTACAAGGATCTACCCCTGTAAACTTTTCTTATTTTAAAAAAGATGGAACATTAAGAAATGCATATGGAACCCTTTATGAAAAATTTATACCTGAAAATATGAGGTCTAAGGATCTATCAGCAAATAATGGGGATAATTTAAAATATTATGATCTTGATAAAAAAAATTGGCGTTCTTTACCTAAAGGATGCTTATTGGTAACATTGATAGAATAATAAATTAACACTATTTTAATATGAGATACGTATTATATTTTATAGCATTTATATTAATGTTTATTGCATTTTGTTTATGGACGATGGGTTATATTTTATGGACATTTCGTCCTGTTCCAACTATAAAAATCAAAGCAGCTTGGTTTGAAATGAAACATGTTTTGAATCATGGAGTGTTTCCAGATGATAAGGAATATCCGAGAGAATGTGACTATTGGATAAAATGGATATTTTTATGTCCAGTAGATTAATTATAAAAAAAGGATTCGTCGCACTACGGTGAGGAAACTCGGGATATACAAGGAGAACGCAGGAGATCTAAAAAATCATTTGTACTGCAAAAGAGTATACAACATAAACAGAACCTGGAGCTTGTTCCCTCTCTATAAGGTTCGGGTAATGGCAACAAGAGAAATGGCGAAAAAAAACAGAATCCCGGTTACACTTATTTATAATAAATTTAAAAATGAAAAAACTATGTTTAAAGGGGGAAATAAAAAATTCAAACAAACAAAAAATGTATTTTGGTTAAATACTCCAATAGATACTATTTGGAAGAATACAGGGCCTGAAAATTATATTCAACCGGAAAACTTGGATTTTTGGGACACTCTATTTGGTGTGGATTTAGACCTTTTAGATGAAGAAGAGTTAGAAATTTTTGAAGAACTTTAAATATAAATTAAAAATTAAAAACTATGCAAACATTTTTACCTTACGAAGGATATTTAGAATCTGCGACTATTTTGGATAAAAAACGTTGTTGGAAACAAGTTGTAGAAGCAGCGCAAATTTTAGATGCTCTTGAGGGTCGAAGTATTGGATGGGCAAATCACCCAGCAGTTAAAATGTGGGTTGGTTTTACAAATGAGATTAAAGTTTATTTCGATACATTCTTAAGGGTTTCTAAAGTAAAACATGGAATTAATACAAAATATGAGTACTTTAAAGCTGAAAGTGATGGTAATAAACCTTGGTGGCTTGGAAATGAAAATTTTCATAGAGGCATGAGAGCTCGTTTAATTGAAAAGGATAGAGATTTTTATCTTCCTAAATTTCCTGACGATGAAGGATTTAATGATGCTAAATATTTCTGGCCAGTAATGGAATCACAAACATTTAGGACTATATGAAAAAAGTGTTTTCGACAGGAAGGATTGTTATTTAGACCTAATAGATCTGATGATGATTAAAAACAATAAAGTTGTGATAAATTTAACTCAAGAACAACGAATTAAGGTGATATTGGCGTTAATGAGTCAAAGAAATGATCTTAAAGATATGGTAAGGGATCGTAAACACAGAAAAGTGCAAGAGTATTTTCTTCCGGAATTGATACAGATTAGGCATATATTAAAACTTTTAAGGAAAGAATTATGAATAAAAGACAGTCTTTTCATCGAGTAAATGATAAAATTGAAGAATCCGAAGTTAGAATAACTGGAGATAATGTAGAAGGAGGAGTAATATCTATAGAAGAGGCTCTTCAATTAGCAAATAAAATGGATTTAGATCTTATTGAAATTAGTAGAAAAACTACTCCTACAATCTGTAAAATAATGGATTATCAAAAATTTCTCTATAACGAGAAAAAAAGAAAAAAAGAGCAGGAAAAGAAAAATCGAGAAAGCCAGATAGTTTTAAAAGAAATGAGATTTGGAGTTAATACTGGAAATCATGATTTTGAATTTAAGAAGAGACATATAATTAATTTTCTTCAAAATGGGAATAAGGTTAAAGCTTATGTTTTCTTTAAAGGCCGAGAAATAAATTTTCAGGAAAAAGGAGAAACTCTTTTATTAAGATTAGTAAGTGATTTGGAAAAATATGGGATTCCTGAATCTATGCCAAAATTAGAAGGAAAACGATTAATGGTTTGCATAAAACCAAAGAAAAACAAAGCTAAGATATGAAAATAAGGATAATAAAAATAATACTTAAAATTTTACTTATATTAATGGGTATAGTTGTATGTTTTCTGATATATCATTTTGTGTGGATAGTAAGATATCTAAATGCAATAAATTAATAATTTTTTTTAGAATATTTGATTTTGAAACTAATAGGCTTTATATAGTATAATTAATATGAACAAACGTATAATTTTGGTAGGGCCTTCTTGTAGCGGAAAATCCTTCCTTCGAAAAAAATTAGAGGGTAGGGGATTTAAGTGTGATGTTTCTTATACATCAAGAAAACCAAGAAAAGGAGAAATTGATGGGGTTCATTATCATTTCATAGGACCGAGACAGTTTGAAACTTTACGAGAAGGTGATTTTTTCTATGAATGGATAGAATATAATGGAAATTATTATGGAACGGGTTTAAAGGAATGGAATGAATTTCCTCTCTTCATTATGGAAACAGGGGGGATTAAACATATCAAGCCAGAGGATAGGAAAACTTGTTTTATTATTTATTTGAATCCCCCTTTTGCTGATAGATATTTAAGAATGAGGGATGAAAGATTATGGGATGAAGATAAAATAAACGATAGAATATATACAGATAACAAAAAATTTAATGATTTTAAGGATTATGATATGATAATTACAAATCCAAGATTTTAAGATATGATTTTTTATAATGCTAAAACAAGTAGACAGAATGAGTGTCCATTTTCAGGAGAAAGGGGGGAAGGACAAAATTTTATGGGCTTTTATAGATGAATACGGCCACACTATTATACAAGTATACTCAGAAAAATATCCAAAATATATAGAAGAATTTCTAAAAGAAGAATAAAATGATCAGGCCAATTGTATTATATGGGGACCCAATTTTAATGAAAACCTCAGATGAGATAATTAAAGAATCTAAATTTGATATAAAATATCTTGTAAATGATATGTTTGAAACTATGCACAAGGCAAATGGAGTAGGCTTAGCTGCAATTCAAATAGGCATTCCTCTTCGATTATTTGTTATTGAAGCTCATATTGAAGCAGATAATTTTCATTTTAGAGGGGCTTTTATAAATCCAAAAATTCTAAAAGAAGGTGGAAATTTTGTAAAACATCCAGAAGGATGTTTATCAGTTCCTCAGTTAGCTGCTCCGGTCGAACGTTTTGAAGATATTGAGTTAGAGTGGTATGATGAGAGATGGAATTATCATAAAGAAAAATTCTCAGGTTATGAAGCAAGGATGATTCAACATGAATATGATCATTTAGAAGGTAAACTTTATATTGATTATCTTAGTTATATGTGGGCAGAGACTTTTAAAGTATCTTTACAACTTATTAAAGAACGTAAAATGGAGATTCCTTACTTATGGAAATGATAACTGCTAATGATCTTTATTATCTCCCACGCGTAAAAAATTTGGAGAGGGAAGCTCTGAAATGCTATCAGGAATTGATTGAGCTAACGAATGAGTTTAATAACTATCTTCATTTTGAAATTTTTGATATAATGGTTATTAATGTCTTAAATGATAGAAGACAAACTGTAAGAGATACTATAGAAGCTCTTGAAAATCAGATCGAACGTCTTAAATTAGAAACTCTTAATTAATATTAATATGGAAAAAAAACTATTTGTTATTACTTTTATGGATGATTATCCATATTCAAGTTATGAGAAGATATGGGCTAATGATAAAGATGAAGCTTTAGATCTTTTTGAAGCTAAGATAGGAATTTCTAGAGAATGTGTTGCTTTTGTTGAAACTGAATTAGATTGGATAAGTAAAAATGAATAAACAAATTATGATTATTAAAATTCTTTTAAGAATATGTAATGAAAAAATTAAGAAAAAATGAACAAGGTCTTTTCATTTGTGAAGAATGTGAAAAAATATTTAACACTAGAATAAGTATAGGGAATCATCTAGGAAAAAATCACGAAAAAAAGGATTATTATGATAAATGGCTGAAAGATGAAAGTGAAGGATTGTGTAAAATATGTAAAAAAGAAACAAAATTTAAATCTATATATAAAGGATATAAAAATTGTTGTTCTAAAGAATGTTCGATAATATATACTTATAATAGAACAAAGAAATCTAATTTAGAAAAATATGGAGTTTTTAATCCATATCAGAGAAATGATGTAAAAGAAAAATCTAAAAAAACTTGTTTAAAAAATTATGGGGTTAAATATAGTATGCAATCCGAAGAAATTAGAAAAAAAGGAAAGAAAACAAAAGAAAGGAAATATAATAATGAAAATTATATAAATTTAGAAAAAAGAAAGCAAACATGTTTAGAAAAATATGGAGTTGATCATATTTTTAAAGATAAAAATTGCAAAGAAAAAAGAAAACAAACATGGATAAAAAAATATGGAGTTGAATATCCTTCTCAAAATAAAGAAGTAAAATTAAAAACAAAACGAACAAATTTAAAAAAATTAGGGGTGGAATATCCAATGCAAAATAAACTTGTATTGGAAAAAAGCCAAAAAAGTGGATATAAATTAAAACAATTTAAAAATACAAATCTTTGGTATCAGGGAACTTTTGAATTAGATTTTTTAAATAGTTTTTATAATCTTTTTCCAGATATTCAGAGAGGGCCTACTGTTAAATATAAATTACAAGGAAATAATCATTATTATTTCCCGGATTTTTATATTCCATCTTTAAATCTCATAATAGAAATAAAAAATTTATATAGATATAAATTAAATTTATTAAAAATTAAAATTCAAGAAAAATTTGTTAAAGAAAATAATTTTAATTATATTTTAATATTAGATAAGAATTATAAACAATTTAATAATTTAATAAATGGCTAGAATGCTGGGACATAGAGTTCTGTTTATAGGGGATCTTCACGGTTTAACGGAATGGAGGGAATTAGTTCTTGATGGTTTAAAAAGTTTTCATGAAGTAGTTTTTCTTGGGGATTATATAGATTCTTTTCATGTTAGACCTGTTGTGCAGTTAGAAAATTTAAAAGCTCTTATTTCATTTGTTCGTAAAAAAGCAAAGGGAAAAGCTACGCTCCTTTTGGGAAATCATGATTACGCAGTTATTCATAGCTATTCAGGTATTTCTGGGTATCAGCATCAACATGCTCATGAGTATCGTAAAATTTTTCAAGATAATATAGATCTGTTTCAGATTGCTTGGGGATATATTAACTCTATTACAAAAAAATATACTATTGCAACTCATGCAGGTCTTACAAAATCCTATTATTATAAATATATTTTACCATTAATGGAAGATAAAACAAATTTTCTATATCAGATTATTAAGGATAATAAAAATATTTCTATTCATGAAACTCTTAATTTTTTAAAAGATAAAAAAGATCTTTTATGGAAAGTTGGTTCAATGCGCGGAGGAGCTGGAACTCCCGGTCCTTTGTGGGCAGATTATCAAGAACTCATAGAAGATCCTTATCCCGGTATCAATCAAGTGTTTGGACATACTCCTAAAGTTTCTATAACTATAGATCATATAGGTAATGAATTTTATGCTTGTGTTGATTCTTGGAGAAATAAAAAAATTGCAAGTTTAATCCTTTCCTTGTCAAATATATAATGAAAAAGGATGTATGAAGATAATACTATCAATTGATGGTGGAGGAATACGTGGAATTGTATCCGCTGCCATTTTAAATTATCTTGAAAAGAAAATACAAGAAATACAAGGAAATCCTCGAATTAAAATTGGGAGTCTTGTTGATCTTGTTGCTGGAACTTCTAGCGGATCTATTATTGGGTCTATGATGCTTCTTCCTTGCGATGATAAAAAACCAATACCTCGATATTTTATGCAAGAAATTATAGATTTATATGTTGATATGGGGCAGAAAGTTTTTAAAAAAACTCTTGGATATAATTTAAAAACTTTATGGGGTCTTTTTGGATCAAGATATTCAGCTTCTAATATCGAAGATTTTCTTCTTCAATCAGTAGGTCATTATAAGCTTCAGGACCTTATTAAACCTTGTTTATTTACTGGTTATGACATTGAAAAGAGGAAAGCTAATATTTATACTAATAAAGATAAAGATGAAGAATATGGACATTATTATGTTAAGGATATAATAAAAGGCTCTGCATCTATTCCTGGATATTTCCCTCCAGCATATTTTAGGGATGGAATAGATATTCATACAATTGTCGATGGTGGGGTTTTTGTTAATAATCCTGCAATGATAGCTTATATAGAAGCTTTTAAAACCCTTTTTAATCTTGAAGAAGGAATAAAAGATATTAATCTTCATAAAGTAATGGTTATTTCTATTGGAACTGGTAAGTTTAAAAATAAAAATTTTTCATATAATAAAATAAAAAGATGGGGAAGAGCTAAATGGTTTTTTTCAATTTTAGATATTATCGTATCAGGAACTTCAGATATTGTAGATTATGAAATGAAGAAATTATTTAAAGTTTTTGGAAGATCAGATAATTATAAAAGAATAGATCCACCTCTTTATCTTTCTTCGTTTTCCATGACTGATGCATCAAAAGAAAATATAACAAATCTTTTGAAAGATGTATCTGTTTATATTAATGAAAATAAAATGTTTTTAAATATTTTAGCAAGAGAAATTTGTGATTTAAATTATTTAATTAAATATTAGATAAATTTATTATTATATTCTTATTTTTTATAAATCCATTTAAGATTACCTGTTCCCCATATCTTATAATAACCTCTTTCATGCATTATTTCATCTGCAGTTTTAAAAGAATCCCATCCTTCTTTTATTAATTTATGTTTCATAAAATTGCTTCGATGATATTTGATTCCTTTTTTTACCCACCAGAAATTTAATCTAATATCTTTAGATTTTTCAAATTCTAAAATTTTATATAATTTTCCATTACTTATATCAAGATTAGCATATGAAATAATCTCAGAAGGATTATAATTATTTATAAAATATTTAAATAATTTAGAAGCTCCCCCAATGATAGAAGTATTTAATTTATTGCAAAATCTTAATAATTCATATTTATTTAGGTCTGTAGTTTTAGAATTTAAAATCATTCTTTTAGGGCCAAATGTCATTACAGATACTAATTCATCATCATAAAAAAGGCCTATATTCACTTTTGATAAACATTCACTTTGTAAATGATTTTTTTGTAGAAAAGATTTAGTTTTATAATAGTTAATTTCTTTAATATTACATTTTCTGCCAGGGATTCTATATAGATTTTTCCCTAATTTATTTCTAATGATCGATTTTATAATGTCTTTTTTGTAATTCCAATCATCTTCCCATATAGTTAATAAATTTATATTATTTTCATTACAATTTTTTGCCTTTTTATGGTGATAATCTTTATCTTTATAAATTTCTCCATGCCAATAAAGTCCATTGAATTCTATACCTATATTTAATTCAGGAATAAAAATATCAATTTCGCCAAAATTAAATCTATAATTTCTTTCAATTTTTCCTATATATAAATTTTTTATAAAAGCATAAATTTCTTTTTCTTGATTAGATGTAAATACTATGAATTTGTGTTTATCGCAGTTAATATTATATCTTTGATTACTTGAGGAAAAAGAAACAGGGTTATTACAAATTTGACATTTTGGAATTTCTTGGATTTTATTTTTAACTAAAAATTTTAATTCATTAAAATTATTAAGATGATATTTTTCTTTATTTATAATATCTAATGATTTCCATACAAATGGATATCTATATTTGATAGTTTTTTCATCTAAATTTTTATAAAAATTCCATTTATTTCTTAATTCTTTTGTATAAAAATCTATTTCATTTAATGATAGAGATTTAATAGAATCTGCATTTAAAATTCCCCCCTTTCTTAAATGATGTATTCTTTTTTTGGATATTTCTATTTCTTCATTATTTATTTTTATTAAAATATTATATTTGTCTTTATTTTTAAATTCTGGGTTTTTTATATTGAAATCTTCTTCAAATATGGACTGCCATTTTTTAAAACTTTTTTCTTGGCTATCTTTTTTTGTTGCATTTGATCTATTACACTTTTCACATTTATTTTTAAATTGATTTTTTTTATTATCAAAAGATATAAAATTTCCACAAGAACATTTAGGGGGATTATTTATTTTATTTAAAAACATATAAATTTTTTGTCTCCAATATTTTCCTTTCTTTTGATCTATTATTTTATATAAATATGGATACCATAAAGCTAATTTATTTTTTGCTATTTTAGTTGATGGATTTTTTAATATATTAATTACTTTTTCATATTTTAATAAATTTTTAGTGTTTTTATCGGAGTTAATTATTTCTTCTGAACATTTCAAACATAAATTTCTGGAATCTTTCGCATATTCCATCTTTCTTGTCGTTGTTTCTAAATCTCCATGTTTACAATAATTTAATACTTTTATCTTATTTTTTGAGAGATATATTTTTTTATAGTCTTTGTAATTCTTCATAGATAAATAGTTCTTATAGTAATTAGAAATCGTCCTTTTTATGTATATATTATATAATTAATATTATAATATGTTCTTATAAATTTATTTTTAACATCAAATTAACATCAAATTCTATTTTCTCTTTATTTTTTACAATACCCCTAGATTTGAAAGATTTTTAATGAAATAAATAGAATAAAATAAATATATTCCGTAAAATGAGTCAAAGAAATGTATTGATCTTAGAAAGATCTAGTCAAAACCTTAAGAAGCTCGACGATAAAGGAAAGGTCGTACTTGAAGGTGTCTTTGCTGAATTCGGAGTGGAAAATAGGAATGGAAGAGTCTATGAAGAGAAGGAATATCTTCCACACTTAGAATATCTTAAGAAGGATATGGCCAACGGCAGTTTACTTGGGGAATTAGATCATCCCGAAAGATTTGAAGTTGCCCTTGGAAATGTCTCTCACCGTATTACTGAATTGTGGTATGATCAATCTGTTAGACAAATTAAAGGACGTATTGAAGTACTTGATACACCTAAGGGAGTTATTGTTAAGTCCCTTTTGGACGCTGGTGTCCCTCTATCAATTTCTTCAAGAGCAGCTGGTACTGTAAATGAAGATAAAACCGTACAAATCCAGCAGATTTATACTTATGACTTAGTTGCTAAGCCAGGGTTTCCATCTGCTCAACTTAAAACGGTAAATGAGAGTGTAAAAGCTCGTATCAACGATCAAGTCATTAAACTTAATGAGTCTGCTATTTCTAGACAAAGCCATGACCTTTCAGCCGAATTAGGCATAGTGAATGAAAATGTCTCTATTTTGGATCTTACTGATAAATATCCATCAGTTAAGATTCGTGAAGAAGCTTTAGCTCTTCAAAATGAATCATCCGATTCAAACGTTAAAAATAAAAACGAAGAAAATCAAATGGAAAAAAAAGTTAATGAAAATGCACTTCAGCAATGGACAGTATTCTTCAAAAACGAACTTAGTAAAATTAACGAAACGGTAACTGCTTTAAAAGAAGGCGGAGACCAGGTCGAAGAGTTAAAACTTATTAAACAATATGTAGAAAAATTGCGTAAAGTTCAAGAAGATTCTCTTAATTGGCAAGGTGAAATTGCTAAAGCAGTAAATGAAGTCGCATCGTATGCAGATACTTTAGCTGAAAAGAATAATAAGCATTATAAGCTTACTGAAAAAATTATTGAAACAGTAGATGAGAATGCTAAAGTTCTTAATTATACTCAAGATTGGGTAGGTAATAATGCTAAGGTTTTAAATGTTACTGCTGAAACAGTTGATCATAATGCTAAAATGCTAAATGGCATTAATGAATGGAACACCGAAATTTCAAGAGGTGTTAATGAACTCCATGAATGGGGTACTGAAAAGGCAAAAGCTATTAATGGAATTCATGAATGGACTTCCTCTATAGCTAAAAATCTTAACCATACTGCTAATTGGACAGAAG
>Ga0307380_10006728_pt1 | contig 15051 bp, 8 predicted proteins | sample UN3MG_FD_202239 | JGI IMG/M metagenome (GOLD analysis project Ga0307380, IMG submission 202239) | Soil microbial communities from Risofladan, Vaasa, Finland - UN-3 | ecosystem: Environmental > Terrestrial > Soil > Coastal area > Acid sulfate soil | place: Finland: Risofladan, Vaasa | collected...
ACGCCTACCGTAAACGTCGCGGGCTGCCCTTGCGGTACGGTCTGGGACACGGGTTGCTGGGTGATAGTGGGGGGTGCCAACATCCGGCTGAACTGGGTTGCCTCGTCGTTGCCGTTGCCTGCGGCATCCGTCGCAACATCCGCCGCAATGTCCGCCGTCACCGGGCTTTCGCCCGTGGGAGTGAGGTCAAACGTATAAACGCCGCCGCCCACATCCACAAGGTTACCCACCGTACCGTTGCCCACGACAATGTCCGTATCCGTGAATCCGATCACCGCTTCGCTGAACGTTGCCGTCACCGGGATCGGCGACACGTCCGTCGGTTCCGGAGCACCGGAGGTCATCGCCACGGTCGGCCGCACACTGTCGTAGACCCGTGAAAACTGCACCGCTGCTTCGTTGCCGTTGCCATCAAGATCCGTCACGACATCCCCCGCGATGTCCGCCGTCACAAGACCTTCGCCCACAGGGGTAAGATTAAACAAACCGAACGCCCCTTCGGCGACGAAGTCGCTCACCACGGCGTTGACCGCGACGATATCCGTCTCCGTAAAACCGACCACGGGTTTGCTGAATGCCACTACAACCAGGATCGGACTCGCGTTCGTCGGGTCCGGGGCGGGGGACCACATTGTAACCGTCGGCGGATCGTTCACGGTCAAAACCGCCACGCTTGACGTGACCGACCCAACCACGTTCATCACCACGCAATCATAATTTGCCTCATCGCTTTGTGCTGCCACAGGAATCGTGTACGAAGTCTCCGTGGCGCCCGGAATATTGGCGGCATATTTACGCCATTGATAGCCTAACGGCTCCGTACCCGAGGCCACCACCATAAACGTCGCCGCTGCTCCAGGATTCACGGTTTGCGACACCGGCTGAACCAAGATAGATGGGGGCTCATCCGGAGTCATCGCCATTGCTTCATTACTGTAGACTGAGTTTCCGGTTGCGTTGTAGGCACGATCCCGATACGTATAATCCGTCGCACCTTCCACGGTGATATCCGGGAAACTCGTCTGGTCCGTCACTGCGATCTGCCGCCAAATCGGGTCTGTAGACGACATCCGCTCGATCTTGATCCCAAAATACTCCGCAACCGGGGGCGTCCATGTGAGATCTACCTGATTCCAGGCCCCAGGTGTTGCTACTAGACCTGTTGGCGCATCTGGGACCGGCACCGGTTCGGTGAAGAAATAGAGGACGCCACCCGATGTTGTGACACCCTCGGCATCCTTTGCGACAAGCTCGACGAAGTAAAAAGTACTGTATTCAAGCGGGGGTAAGTCCGCTGAGCCATCCGCGACATCCGCCTCCAACAGCGGAGGAGGCGAAGTTGTTCCAAAGTAAACATCTACCGTTACCGCTTGACCGGGGTCCGGGTCAGTAGCGGCAAAGGTCAACGTACTGGTGCTGACAGGTACATCGGTGGCGGCACTTGCGGGACTCGTCAGCGTCGGCACATCCGGCGGCTGATTTATTATCTCCACCGTCTTCGTCGCGAAGTCCACGAACCCACCCCGGTCCATGACCTCCAACCGGACAGTATAGACCCCGGAAGTCGGGAACGAAGTCTGCGCCGTTGGCGTCGTACTGTACGCCGTATCGAACAGCCCGTCATTCTCATAGTCCCACCGGAAATACATTTCGTCCAACGGGCTTTCGCAATCGCCTGACAAACCCGCATAAAGCGTTACAGCCGCGCCCACACTCGCCAGGGAAGGACTCAGCACAAAGTCAGCCACCGGATACGTGTTTGCACACGGCCCACCAGTGTAACCGCGGTCGTTGGGACTGCCATCGGCGTCATTAAATCGAGCATCAGGATTGCCGGAGTTGATGCACGGTGAGGTCGATTGCAACGAGTAGTCGTCGCCAACTGGATCGACGAATACCGGATCCGCATCAAAGCATCCTGGGCCAAACAGGTCATTCCCCGAGGATCGTCCCCCAGCATTTCCGTCCGTATTTTGCCAATACCCATTGAAGCCCGTCGTGAATAGTATATGCGTTCGGTCGGGGTTGTTGTCGTAGATGCCATAGGTGTTCAATGCCATTATGTTGTTCGCCACCAAGCTCAGCGGTTCGGCGACCTGGGCATCCTGGAGAATTACACCCTCCTCGTAATTGCAGATCGTGTTATTCACAATCGTAGCTCGACTAGGTGGCACGGAGTCGAAATCAGCCACTATCACTGCATACACGGACGGGAAGTCATCAACGAAGAGGTTGTTCCGAATGATCACCCTGCCACCGGAAAAGGCTTTTGCGCCCATGCCGTCGAAGGCACAGTTTGAGATGACCCCGACAGTTCCTGCGCAAGAGACGTTCCCAGTAGTGAAGCCATCGAACATCGCGTCCTCGCCCAGATCGACATTTCTGACCGTTGCGTGCGCCGGGCCGGCGCCTTGCAGTCGAACACCCGCCGGTACGGCTATACCTGAATAATCGACGTGTCCGGGTTCGACATGGACCATATCGCCGGCATTGGCAGACAGAAAGGCGGTGGAGACTGATGCGTAGTCGTCGGGGACGACTAGGATCTGTCTGTCCAGCGCAAAGAGAATATCATCCGTCAACGGCGGGTCGGTCCAGTTTCCAAATGCATCGGACACTCGTGCATAGACCGTCTTTGTGCCAGGCGTAAGGTCGCCACCGTAGGACGAGAGATCCCAATCCCGTTTCAGGCTGCTGTAAGGTTCGACCGGCGACCAAGTGGCTCCGTCGTTGCTGAACTGCATTTCAGCGCCAGCGCCCAACCCGGCCACAGGATCCGTGAGATCCAGCGTGATGTCCACCCTTGGAAAAGCGGACGCAAAGAGGTCGTGATGCACCGAGACGGTCCCCTCCGGAGCAACAGTGTCTGCTGGATAAGTCCCATCAAACGTTAGCGTTTCACCGTGTCCAAGGATTCCTGCTTGGTATGGAGGAGAATAACGCCCGTCGATTCCTGTGAACGACACGGACCAGATTCCGGCTGTGGCGGATACAACTGACCAGGAACTGCCGGAGCCCGCGTACGAGCCATCAGGACCCAGAACTGAAAATGCCGCATCAGCCCTGTTGCCGTTCACCTCCACAGTTCCAACCGCGCCGTATTCATGTGCCCCGATGTCTGGGATGCCATTCGAAGCGTATCCCAAATCCGTCCCGTTGTTCCGGCACGGTGACCCGGATCCAATTTGGTAATCACCCACGAATTGTGGGTCTGCGCTAATGTTCCCATTGATTCCCGTCCAGTTTGTCATCTCGTAATCCATGGTATTCCCAAAGACATCGTTGAAGCGAATCGTGGCATTTGACTCGTCACCACCTATTCCGCCTTCGTTGGCATAGCAAATATTGTTGGCAATATCGCAGGGGACACCAAAGAGGAGGATACCTGAGTAGCCGTTGCCGCGGATAGTGTTGTTCCATACCTGTATGTTAGAACTTCCCGTATAGACGTGGACGCCTCTGTTGCAGTCGTGAATGTAGTTCCCATATATTGTCGCATTTGTGGCGCCTATCCACACACCAGCACCTCCCGCCAAAAGCTCACAGTTGCGGACAACAGCTCCATCCGAGTACAGGTAGACGGCGTCTCCCGCACCGGTATCGTATTGCAGTGTAAGCCCAACAATCTCGCAGTTGTCCGCATCTGAAACCAATGCGCGTGCGCCCGTGTAAATTATCAATTTTGTCTTTCCTGGTCCCGCCCCCATTAGCGTCACGCCTGGCTTCATTTCGACGCATACATCTCCCGAGGGCTCCGGTCCCGAAGGACTGTGGTGCGGCGGATAAAAAGTCCCCTCAGTAAGATACACGGTCTCTCCCGGCAACGCCGCATCCACGGCATCTTGAATAGTCTCATAGAGCTCCCCATTCAGGAGGATGAACCCTGGCGAACCGATAGCAAGATCAATATCATCTTGATACACACCAGACACGTTACCTTCCGCATCCCTATACTGCACGTAAACGGTATAGGTTGCTTGCAGCACGTAGGTGCCCCCGTATTGCGATTCTGCTAGATTCCAGTTTGGATAGACGGACTGGTATCCATAGAATCCAGTCCAATGACTTCCGTCATTGCTGAACCGCATGTAACTCACTCCTGACTCACCGTCAGATGCTGATAGATTCAGGGTCACCCTCAACCGGTCCGTGTCCGCCGCTCCATTGTTGATGAGGATCGAACCCGTCGGAGAAGTAGAATCCTCCACCGTCCAGAAATGCCATGTGGGGCCCTGTCTACGATTGCCGGTCTCATCCTCCGCATAGATGCGCCAGGAATACTCCTCGCCGTACTCAAGGTCAAACACGGTATACGTCTTCTCGCTTTGGCCGACTGAGACCATCGCACTGGGCGAGTAGCCGTCGCCACCATCCAAATGGCCGTGATAGAACACGACATCGAAAGTCTGTGCTTCTCCGGCGGGGTGAACGCAGTCCCAACTCAAAGTCAGGGTTCGAGCCTGGCCCGTAGCACCCTCGGATGGGAACGGATTCGTGATATCACCGGGCCATACTTCCGTTTGAACTATCACGGACACCGTATTCGACCACGCGCCATCGACACCGCTTACAACGCCCGCTACGCGGTAGTAGTAGGTGCCGTAGGGCTGGTACTCATAATAATAACTCGTGCCGCCACAGTATGGGCCGGTTGGTGATGTGAAACCGGGGTTATCGTCCTCCTGGAGGTGATACGAATCCACGCCCGGCACAACGGACCATTCCACCGAATAATCCTTTTCGCCCGCCGCCAAGGAAATCGGGTACAGCGTGGGCGCGTCCGGCGGGACCACGGCGGACTGAATCGCGAACGGGGGCGAATAGTACGTCGCCGTGTTGCCGCCCGCGTCAGATACGGCTAGACGCAAGCAGGCATCCGGCGATTCGGCACCTGGGACGGACCAATCGTAACTGCCGGAAACGCTTGTGCCGGACTTCGCGCCCGCAAGATTGCCTCCAATGGGTTCGAAGGGCGGCAGACCGTTCAGCGAATACGAAAGATAGGCATGGGTGAGCGCTTCGTCGTCGCTGGAATTGTAGAGAATTGGAACTGTCGAATTGGCATGCACAGCCGGCATTGACCCCAGCGAAGAAAACGGGGGAATAATGTCGATTATCGGAGAGATGACCTCTTCAGGCCGGATCATCTCGCCCACGGTCGGCGCACTTAACGCCAGGACTGCGTCCGAATAGTCGTGCCGGTTATCGAAGTCGTAACCCAGCATATAGAACGTCGGCTCATCAAGAATCGGGCGGCGAATCCCGTCCTCAACCATGACATAGACCGTTGCCGCGGACCCCTTGACGAGCATACCCGGTCTCAGGAATAGTGGCCTCCCTTCCGTTGTGGCGCTGAACTTGGCGTCGTCAATAGGAACGGACCCCAGGTTTACATACCCCCACGAATCGAACACCTCCTCGGACACGATGCCCTTTCTCACGCTGGGCGCCTCAAGATTGTCCACAACCCACACCGTCGCCGGGTTGTCCGACAGGTTCGAGAGGAACAGGTAATGATCGCGATTCACCAAGAAAGGCGTGCCAACACCGTATCGCGACATTTCCTCGTTGGCAATCGTCACGACCGTCGAAAAATCATCGTAACCGTAGCTGTTGAACACGGGCCAATTCTCAAACTTTCGCTTCCTCCCATGGTCCACAAGATACACATCGGGGCTGTCGAAGGTCTTCACCAACGTCCCGTTGGGATGCCACATTGCCGCCATCCCGACCATGTTATAAGCCGCTTCAATCGCATCAACAATCGTTTGCCCCAAGTTAAGCTCGGATGCAACTTCAATTGCGGCGAACCGAGCCGTAAGGAAATCCGGATGATAAATGAGATAATCATTGGCAAGAGCAACATAATAGACACGCGCCATCATGTCTCTGTCCCCATTCACAGCAGCGCTCGTTGTCCAGAGATAAGCCGCGTGATTATGTATCTTGCAGTTGTTGTAGTAATCCGAATTCCAATCGCCCATTGTGATTTCCGTGCTGAAATCACGAGCATTGCCTTCAAGAACATTCTCCCCCATAATCCACGCGTTGGGATCGTTTGGCTCGCTGGCAGTATCTATGGAGACGGCGAATATATCACAAAGAGACTCTATGAGAGATTGCGTCTCCAATGTCTCATACAATAAGGTTTCAGCTTCGCAGATGCCGTGATAATATTCGTGGGCAAAGGCGTCATCAGTTATTTGGTTTGTACCCTGAATATTTGTCTCGTGAAAAAGGATGAAATTATGGGTTAGCCCTGTATCACGGATTGAGCATATCGGATTCCCCCAGTGATTCCATTCACATCCCCCCGACGGAAACCTGATCTTCACATCGATGGCACCATCACTCCCATTCCATCCTTGGCGGCCGAACTGGTCTTCGACATACAACTCCACAATATTCCGTATTCTTTCTACTATTTGATATTCTGCTGATCCAGGTGTTATTAACGTCTCTCCTACACATTCATAATCAGAATCGGTCACGGTCAGCACCCCAAGGCCAGTAGTTGTGGAGTATTTGAACAATATTGCTCCAGTGTGCGCATCAACGAGATAGCGATCGACGCTCAATCGGAAATCATATGCGAGTGTGGGAATCCCGGACTGATTCACGGATCTCGGGTCAAACACCCCAAGGATTGGCGGTTCCAAAAGGGCTGAGGAGTAATCAAGGTTGGGAAAGGCAATGGCAGAAGTTTCTTCAGGGGTCAGCGAGGGCTTGATGTCAAGATCAATACCAGGCAAGAAAGCGCCATTGACAGCCCGGACACTTCCGGAAGCGTCACTGTGTACCACGAGCCCCGCCCCGAAGACGGGTAGCCCGGCATACATCTGTTCCAGGCGCAAGTGCTGGAATCCTGTGGGGCCAACCGTCTTGCGGGCTATCTTGAATTCCTTTCGCGCATCTTTCAATTTGAACAGGGTCTTGTGCTCGTTGAGAAAATCAAAAGCCTGATCCTCGAGCTTGGCGCTCTTCTTTGCAGTTTCAGAAGGGAGTTCATCCGCGGCAACGAAATCAGGTATTCCTGTGGTGTCATTCCAGTGAAACGTGCGTAGATTCTTGGCGGTCGCACGCAGCTTGTCTCCTGCGTCGCGTTGCTCCTTGGCAATTTTTGCTTGTTCTGGGATAGTGGATTCGGCACATGCATCGAGGCAGCAAACGTGCAGGAGCAAGAAGATGCCTGTAGCGAAACACAGGAAACACGAGGCCAAACGATATCTACGCGAGTACTTGGTATCCACTTTATCTCTCCTCAATTCGGTATTCCTCAACCGTTTCCCGTTTTGGAAATCGCGGCATTACATCAGTCCCTTTTCCTATTCACGTTCTTTCATCCCGTGCCTATGGCGCCGCCACCACCGTATTGCTTGTGACGCTCGTTCCGGCAGCGTTGACGGCTGCTACTCGATATTCGAGTTCGATGTTGCCTTTTCCTTCGTGGACGGCAGCGAGGTGGCGCGTCATTCTGTCACCCCCTCTTTCTTCTTCTTAACATGGATGGACAGGATTTGCAGGATTATTTCCTTGCATCTCTTCATATCCTGCTTATCCTCCTGTCCATCCATGTTCGTTTTCTTACGCTCTCACACGCTTACGGTGCAGATTGCTGGGTCGCTGAATGGGCCGTGCTTTAGTTTTTTGCTGACGTATCGGGCGCGGTAGGCGTAGGTTGTTGATGTGGTTTCGTCTACTACGTGGATCAGAGGGGATTGGGTGTCGACATCGAAGGGGATCCACAGGGACTCGTCCGTCGGGATGCCGCCGCGGGCGGCCTGGACCTCGCAGCCGATGGTTCCGGCGGGCCGTCCGTTGTGGCGCTCGTCGCCTGGGTTCGGCCCCCAATGGACGCTGACTTGGCGGCGTACGCTGAAATTGAGCTTGAGGAGCGGCGCCGGGGTCGTCAAGATGTCGTCGAGGGCCTCGGGCGTTCTGGTGGTGTCGCGGATGGTGATGCCTGCCGCGGCGCGGTCGGCGTCGGTGGTGTTGGGGTCGTTCTGTAGCCGCTGTGCGAAGTCGCGGGCTTCTACGATGGCCGTGTGGACGGCGGTGTTCTTGGTGACGAGCGCGGCGCGTACGGCGGCCTGCTGGGCCACGCTGTTGTCGGCGGCCAACTTCGCCTGGAAGACCGTAAAGTAGAACTCACAAATCTCCTCGATGGTGAAGCCGTGCGACAGGCCGTTGACGGCGCCGTTGTCGGCCAGCCACACCATCAAGTTCCACAGCCACCGGATCCGGGCGGTTTCCTTGCTTGGAATGTAGTCAGGCATTGTCTATTGTTCCTTGCGCGAGGAGGCACCCACGTAGATGCGGCATCTTGCCGCATCGAAGCGGCTGGAAGCCGCTTCTACATTGCGGACAGATTCTTGCCTCATTCTCACAGCCTACACGGTGACGGTGCATACGGCGGGATCGCCGAAGGGTCCGTGCTTGAGTCTTTTGCTGACGTAGCGTGCGCGGTAGGCGTACGTTTTGGGCGTGGTCTCGTCGACGACGTGGATCAGAGGGGATTGGGTGTCGACGTCGAACGGGACCCACAGCGACTCGTCCGTCGGGATACCGCCGAGGGCGGCCTGGACTTCGCAGCCGATGGTTCCGGCGGGGCGTCCGTTGTGGCGCTCGTCGCCTGGGTTCGGCCCCCAATGGATGGTGACTTGGCGTCGTACGCTGAAATTGAGCTTGAGGAGCGGCGCCGGGGTCGTCAAGATGTCATTCTCGTCGGACTTCGTCGGTTCGGTGTCGCGGATGGTGATGCCTGCCGCGGCGCGGTCGGCGTCGGTCGTGTTGGGGTCGTTCTGTAGCCGCTGTGCGAAGTCGCGGGCCTGTTCGATGGCCGTGTTGATGGCGGTGTGCTTGGTGGCAAGCGCAGTGCGGGCAGCGGCCTGCGCGTTCAGGTAGTTATCGACCTCCACCGGAGCCAGCGCAGCCGTCGCGACAAAATCGGTGATCTCAGCGGGTGAAAATCCATGGGTCGCGCCGTTGGCGCCGATCCATGGCGCGAAGACGCCCAGCCAGTGAATCTTTCCTGCCTCATCTCCTGGAATATAATCAGCCATTGTGTCTACCTCCTCGATAAGTTGTTTGTCTCATACGGGTTATCCGTGCTTCTGCGTGTCTGGAATGAGCCAAATGGCCCTCGGCGAGACGGCGACTCCCCTCGGCATGACGGCGACTCGCTTCGGCGTGACGGCGACAGCCCTCGGCATGACGGCGACTCGCTTCGGCGTGACGGCGACAGCCCTCGGCATGACGGCTACTCCCCTCGGCATGACGGCTACTCCCCTCAGCATGACGGTGACAGCCCTCGGGGTGACGGTGACAGCCCTCGGGGTGACGGTGACAGCCCTCGGGGTGACGGTCACTGCCCTCGGGGTGACGGCCATAGCCCTGGTGCTTGGCCCCTGACGGGTGTCGAAATGGAAGTGCGGCATAGGCGAAGCGGCGCGTGGCATTCCCCCCGGGTTATCCTTCGTGCCTTGCTGCGTTCGTGGCAATGAAGCTCCGCCACAAAGATTCAGGGACAGAGCGAAAGAGATGAGACGTGAACTGCGTCTTACCGTTTTTGCGTGAGACACCATCGCGCCCACTTCCGCAACGGCAAACTACACCCGCTGTTCGAACCGTGTTAACCACGCCGGGTGGCTTCCTACGTGCAGCCACCGTGAACGTGCCCCAACTACTTAGCACGTCTTTTTACAGACTACTTCGTTAGACGTACTATACCCACACGCCTACCCCTAATGTCAAGGAAGATTCTTTTCGGGTTGTAACCGTTCAGTTATCGATGGCACCCGCGGAATCCATTTGGAGTGCGACGGCAACGACGCCGCTTTTCCTGGAATTGTGTGAAGTCCTCGATGGAAGCGGAGGAAAAGCGGCGTCGTTGCCGCCGCACTCCAAACAGTCACACTCCCGTGACTGAATGGTTACTTCGGGTTCGTAATCATTCTTTCGCGAGAATGACGCGTTTCTTGTATTTGTTCACAAGTTCTCGGACTCTCGGCGCAGTGACGCGACGGTTTGGATCTGCTCGATGATCAGTTGGATCTCGGCGCGTTCTTTTTCGAAGCCGAAGCCGGCGTCTTTCAATCCTCCTTCGATGTCGCGTAGGCAACGCTTTCGCAACCTTCGGCCTGCGGAACGGACTAGGTAGGTGAAGAAGATGAGTTCGACGAATATGACGGTGGCGAAGAGGGCGAGGGTTTGTTCGAGGTAGAAGCCTTCGGGTGGGACGCCTTGTTGCCAATGGGCGAACGTGTTCCAGTAGTGGCGGATGATCGGGCCGCCGACGGTGATGAGGAATGGGGCGAGCCATGCCAGTTCGAGGAGGGCGAGCCCGTAACTGAGGGCGCGTGCCCAGCGTTCGAGACGTTGTTGCAGCGGGCTTAGGTAGGTGTCGAGACGCCGGCGCAGTTCTCCGATGTAGTTGTCTTTCCAGTCGGCGAATCCGGGGGCGTGAAAACCGCTGCGCGCGAGGTACGCGCTGGCTTCGGCGTGTTCCTTGCCAAAACGATCCGCTAGAACCCCGAGGAAATCTTCGCTCGCGCCGGCCCATTTCGCGGATACGCCGGTGGCGTCGCCGCGCGCCGTGGCGGAGCGAAGCAGTCCGGCGGGCGATAGGGAACCGATGATCTTGCCCGGCGCCATCCGGGTCCAGTGGAGCACGCGGTAGAGCGTTCCGACAAGACCGAAGGCGCGTTCGCTTACGGCGTCGGCCAGTGCGGTGATCCATACCGGCGGTGCGTCGAGTACGCGGCGGCGTAGTTCGGCGAGGGTCGAATCGGCGATCTCCAGTTCAAGCCCGGCCAGGCGTTCGTGCAGCGCGTTGAGGTCGGCGTCTTTGCCTTCGAGTTGTGCATCGAGCGTGTCGAGGGTGCCCTGGATAGCGCCGGCAAGGTTGCGTTCCTTGATGCTTCTTCGTTCGGGCGGGAGTTTCTCTTTGAGATAGCGTTCGAGATCGGCGAACTCAAAACCATCTCCCGCGCGGGCAAAGGCCGCCGTGGCGCTGATGCGAAAACAGGACTCGACCGCAAAGCCTTCTTGTTCGAGCGTGTTCAACCAATCCTCGCGGATATCCTGTTCCTCATCGGCGTGCGTTTGCACGCATACGATCGTGCGCTCGCCTCGAATCGGCCGGAGGAGGCGGAGACTCTTTTCGTCTTTGTACTTCTCCTGGGTCGCGCAGAAGAGAATGACGTCCGCGTGGCTCAGCAAGGTTTCGACGAGCGCGCGGTGTTCGGTCTTGATCGAATCCGTGTCGGGCGTGTCGATCAACACGAGTTCATGCAGTGCGGGACTCTCAACGTAGTCCGCAGGCCCGAAGGGCCGTGCCGCGCCCGGCGGGAGATATACCGTGGGCGTCTCCGTGGTTGGCCGCTCATCGCCACACGTGGCGATGGCGCTGCCCGCGAGTGCGTTGAGCAAGGTCGATTTCCCCACGCCTGTGCCGCCGACCAATACGACCACCAGCGGTGCGGGCAGACGACGCCATTGCGCGTCGAGATCGGCGAGGCGCTCGCGCAGCTCCGGCATCGCGTTCTCGAACGGCCGCCATGCCGCGCCTTCTTCGTCCAGATCATGAAGCCTGTTGATGAGGTCTTTTAACGTGCGTTCCGGCATTGCTCGTTTAACTCCTTCATCCGTGAGACGTTTTCATCCAACGACCGCGCGGCATCGGGTAGGCCGCCGAGCGCGGGGTGGGCGAGATGCGTGAGCATGGCCCGGCCGAGGGCTTCGCGTTGCAGGGATTGCCATTTGCCGACGAGGCCCGAGAGTTTGTCGCCCCAGAGGTAGGCGGCGGCGTGCGTGACGGTATGATGAAAGAACGGCACGCCCAGCGACGCGAAGATTTCCGAGAGCGCTAGGCCTGGAGCCCAGCCCGCTACCGAGAGCAACACCAGTACGCCAGCCCACGATCCCAGCAGCCCGAGGTCGTAGAAGAACCGCACTTTCCAGCGGAACGCGCGCTCGGTCCAGCGTTGTTCGAGTTCTTGGAAGGCATACGTGCGATACGCCTCGATGTAGGTCTCGGTGCTGAGCGTATCCGCTACGATCTTCTCCGCCACCGGGCCCGGTTCCAGACGTTTCAGCGCATCCTCGACATACGCGCCCACGCCTGCGACGGGATCCCGAAGGCTGCCCAAGGCCGCCTCGACATACTCCCGGTAGAGGCCGGCCGCGATTTGCTTGAGAGTGCTTTCCTGTTCCCTGTTGAAGTCGCTTTCCAACAGACCGCCCTCGAACTTCCCCGCGATCACCTCGCGCAACCGCTTGAGGGTCCATCCCGGCGCCTTGAACACCGCTACGGTCGCTTTCCCGAGCATCTTGTCCGGCCACGTGGCGTGTTCTTGGATAAAGTCGTACACAACGGTCACCGTTTCGCGGCTGGGTCTCGGGCTATAGGCGGCGCTGGCCTCGGTGGCTTTTCCTTCGACGAACGCGATGCACTGGTGCAAGGCCGTCGCGAGACGGTCCGCCTGCTCGAAGAAACCTTTGGCTTGGTCCGTGAACTTTGTAAGATTCGCGGCCAGCACACCCCGCTTTACCGCTACGGCGTCGAGACCTTCGAGATAGGCCATGAGCGTCTCCCGCGTGTCCAAGGAAACAGGAGGGGCCGGAGCTTGCGGAACGGCGCTTCTCGAAAAACGCGGCATCACAAACTCGGGCGACGGTGGCACGTCGGCGTCACCGCGCAGATGCTTCCAGAACTGCGCGAGCTGACGCCGCGTTACTTCGTAGTCCGTGGCGTCGTCATCGGCCTTATTCATCACGGCGACAACCCGGCGGCCGGCCCGCAAAGCCTCACGCAAGAATTCCACGACGCATTGGTCGCCATACTTCTGGTCCGTCAACACCGCGATCAAGACATCGCCGGCCTCGCGGATATTCTTCGCCAGTTCCCAGTTCTCCTGGACAATCGAGTCGATATCGGGCGTATCCAACAACACGAGACGGTCCGGGAGCGCGTCGTAGCATACGACCAACACCGCCATCGGATCCTGCGCGGAATCGCTGGCGGCCGCGGCTTCCTCGAGCGGTTTCGACACAAACGCTTCCGGCAGCAGACGGCCTCCTTCGAGACATTGCGCGTACCGCATCCGATTCGCCGCCGCTACCGGACGCCGCGTGTGCGCCGCATAGTCCGACACCGGGCTGAGCTCCTTGCCCAGCAACGCGTTGAACACCGTGGACTTCCCCGTGTTCGTCCCGCCCACCACGGCGGCAATCAGACAACCTTCCCCAGCCAAATGCGGCGCCAGCTTGAACGTGAGCTGCCGCTCCCAGTCATCGAACCCGTCGAACAGCGCGCCCCGGATCGCCTCAATAGGATCCACCGCCCCATGCAGTCCCTCGAGGCTATCCTCATACGCCTTCAGCACGTGTCCCAAATCGTCGGTCATCGCGTCCACCTGTGTTGCACCACACGCATCCAGTGTAACACGAGCCGCGCCACGCGCGCATATCGCCGGACGTTCTCGTAGGGCGGGATTGATTCCCGCCTCCGCAAGTCGGCGGGAATCAATCCCGCCCTACGAGAATGCCATTTTTTCACAGACTCTCGGATCAGAGGGCCGGTTCCTTGTTCTATTACGGGCTTTCCTTGTAGGATTAGGCGAGATGTCCGCGTCCGGCAACGGAAGCGAGGCTCAACAGAGGAGTGTCATTTATGACCGTGAATCGATGGTTGCGACTGATTGCGGGTTCGTTTGTGTTTGGCACAGCGGTCTTGGCCGCGGTGCACAGCCCGTACTGGCTCCTATTCACCGGTTTCGTAGGATTGAACCTGGCTCAGTCGGCGTTTACGGACTGGTGCCCCATGATGACGATCTTGCGCAAACTCGGCGTGAAGGATTGATAAACAGGCGATTCGGCGAATGCTTCATTCACCTTCGTCGATCCCGTTATCCCACAATACGCATAGCAAGATAGGGAGCCAAGTTGAACATGAATATCGCGATCTTGTAGAAGGCCATTCCCGCATAATGAATGGCATCGAATTGTTCAACGGACAGTTTGAACCATTTGCCATGAAGCCGGTACATCCAATCATGGGCAACCACGAACATAACAAACCACCACAGCAGAAATCCCATATTGATTATCCAACACCACCCCAATACTGCACGCACCACTTCAAGTGTCATTGCACACCTCCTTATCGCACTGAAAAATCCATTTCAGCTTTCGCCCAACTTCTGTTTATAGGGTCTCCAGATATACCCGCTTTCGGGCCTTGCTTCAAAATATCACGCCGTTGCCGTGCAACGTTTCGTGGTGGTCTCATCTGTACTGATCGAAGAACTCCTTGTCGAGCTCGTAATCCTTCTTGGGACGTAGTCCCATGTCGAGTTTCTCAAACATCTCGACTAGATTGTCCCCGTCCACAAGTTCGATCGGGGTAGCGCCGTCGCGAATGGCTTCCCGCTTGGCATCGGTGGTGAAGGTGCCTGTAGTAAGAATGATACCTTTGTCGGCACGACCTTGGAGTGCGCCACGAAAATCACGGACAGCGGAAACGGCGACCGCCCCTTGGTAACGCTTACATTGGAATAGGACTTTGAACGAGACAAAGGGGTTGATTTGCAGTATGCCGTGCCCGTCAATTCCGCCATCGCCGGATTTTCCGGTGACGGCAACCTGTTGAAATCCTGACTCGCGAAGAAGTCGCTGACAGATGCGCTCGAATCCATCAGGAGGAAGGGATTGGAGTGTGGAAAGAAGTTCGCTCCTGTAGTCATCACCGGTCTCGACGGAGTCGACATCGCTATCATCTTCCGCGGTCCTTGCTTCAGCAGCCTTGCGGGATTTTCGCTCTTCCATACACTTCTGGTGAACGTCCCGGAACAGTGTGAGGACAAAGTCCTCATCCATCTTGACGTCTCTGCCCTTTTCCGTGAGGCCCCAGATACCGCGTTGAGAGGAGCTGAGCAGCCCAGCTCTGACCATGTAGAATCTCGCCCATGCAATCTGGTTCCGAGTGCGAGAGGCGCCGTTCTTGGTGGTGACTTGCTGCTCTGCTTCCGGAATGTTCATGCGTTCAATAAC
>Ga0307380_10006731_pt1 | contig 15043 bp, 13 predicted proteins | sample UN3MG_FD_202239 | JGI IMG/M metagenome (GOLD analysis project Ga0307380, IMG submission 202239) | Soil microbial communities from Risofladan, Vaasa, Finland - UN-3 | ecosystem: Environmental > Terrestrial > Soil > Coastal area > Acid sulfate soil | place: Finland: Risofladan, Vaasa | collected...
CAAGGACGCGACACCAACACGGCGGAAACCCCGCCGACGCAAGACCATCAGCGGCATGCGTCAGGACGGCGCCGAACCCGCCGAGGCCGATGAAACCTAACTACCTGGGACAACGGGATAAGCCTTGAATTTCTGCTCAAGTTTGTTGTTGCTTGTATGAATTCCACGCCCGTTCATTGGTATATGAGGCAAAATTTCGGAAAATACAGAAGTGGCTATTTGCTAATAGAAGTTGGTGCATTAAAGAAAGTACCTATTCCAAACCCAGCATCGATCAAGTCGGGTGCAATGATGCCATTGATGGAATTGATTGATCAGCGAATGAGCATAAATGATAATCCAAACCTTGATCAAGAAATTGATAGATTAATAATGGACGCATATGGAGTCGAAAAAAGTGATTTTGACTATATGATTGGAGGAGAAATAGATTGATTGTTGTCAGTGAAAAGTCGTTGGGCAAACGACGCACGCGAATTCAAAAGATATTGGAACCTTTGTTGCCGAAACGGCCCGAAGTATCTATGGTATCCAATACATCTGGAGCAACATTTCAACTTGGCAGATCAGCAAGATCTCTTCGGGATGGCCGAATCCGAACTCGTACACCCTCAGTGGCATTGAATTACTTTGAAGTTTGGATTGCAGCAAGTCTCAAAGGAGATGTCACCTTAGAAAAATGGTATCTGCATTTGGACGCAGAGGAAATAAGTGGGTATTCTGAAATACTTGCTTTACATTGTGATCCAAATATAGACAAGAATGATGCAAGTTATATGTACAAAAAGGGTCCTCACGTGCATCCAAGCGGCTGGAACAGCAATTTTACTAACAGTCACATTGCTGTATTTTTGGATCGAGTCGAGGCAGTATGCCAGTCAGATGTTGCATTGGATGAAGCGCTCAGTGTCGCAATTCGGATGATCGATGATGAATTTCTGCCAAAGTGCTAGAAACATACTTGCTCACGGATGGAGATAGCTTGTGGTCTATTTCTACACCACACCCTTCAACGTCGCATAATCGATCTGGCCCAAATACGGCGCGATATGGCTCGCTTTTGCCCATTTGCCGGCTCGCTCGCTGACGGTCGCCACCTCACTCCGCCGCCAACTTCAGCGCCTGACGCCTGAACTCCGAGAGATTGCCCAGCGTCACCACCGGGTCGTCGAAGACCGGCCGCGAGATCATCTCGACGAAGGCGTCATGCTCGGGGTGGTCCGGCTCCCAGACGCATTTCTCCTTGTATTCGGCCTGCGTCCAGGTGCCCCAGAAGGCGGCGCGCGAGAAGTAAATCACGTCGGGCGAGAAGCGCTTGCCGAGCTTCACGAATTCTTCCATCTCGCGGAAATTCACGTCCTGCACCACGTAGTCGAGGCGGAGGTATTTCACCGTGCCCTCGCGCCGCAGCGCGCCGATCATCTCCATGTTCTTGATCAGCTCGTCCCAGCTGCCGCCGCGCCTTGTGATGGCGTAGGTCCCCGGCCGCGCCGCGTCGAAGGAGACGATCACGGCGTTGACGTTCTTGTGCAGCTTGGCGAGGCGCTGCCATTCCTTGGCGTTCAGCAGCACGCCGTTGGTCTGCAGGTTGAGCTTCATGTTGGGGAATTTGGCGCCGTCGAACTCGCGCAGGAACTCGCGGTAGACCCGGCTGCCGAAGGGATCGCCCGAGCCGGTGACACTGAGCGTGAAATCCTGGTCGGAGGGCTCGGTCAGGAACTCGTCGACCAGTTTGTCGTGCAGCTTCTTGGTCAGCGTGTAGGCGGCGCCCTTCACATGGCTGATGCGCTGGGTGCGGCATGAGGGGCAGGTAAGATTGCACGAGCGGTCGTGCGACATGTTGATGAAACGCGGGATGCCGTCGATGACGGTTTTCTTCTTATCGATGATCTCCCGGTGGCGGGGGTTCTTTCGCGCCTCTTTGATCGTCGGCAAGGTGCCCGCCTGAATTTCCGGGCACATCTCCTTGTTGCAATAAGAGAAACTGCCGTCGAGGATCGCCGCCCGCGCGGCCTGGGCGCGGTCCGAATTCCAGATCTCGCGCGCATTGCCCGCGACCAGATTGCCCGCCCGCGTCGGCAGCCAGACCGGACAGCAAAGATAGATGCTGCCGTTCTCCTGTATCTCGATCGATTCGAACGGCTTGGCGCAGAAACGGGTCTTCAGGTCCGCATCAAGATCGCGCGGCTTCTTCTTCCTGAACCAGTGGAAATGGCTTTCGCGCACCTGCTCGAAGGCGCGCGCCACCAGCCCGCCCAGCGGCGTCGCCACCTTGCGTTCCACCAGGCTTAAAAGAAAGACGGTCGGTTTCAACGCCATCCGCGTGGCTCGTCATCGAAGTCCATGCCCCGATCTAGTCCCTATGCGAGGGCGTGGCAAGCGGGCAGGGGGCGGGACCACCCGTTGCCTTCGGAATAGTCGACGGGTCGCCGCATCCCCTCTCCCGCTTGCGGGAGAGGGTGGGCCGCCCGTCAGGGCGGGTCGGGTGAGGGCTGTGCTCGGACGTGTTGGCTCTACTCTAATGGGATTGGCGGCATGCGTTGCCCTCACCCTCCCACCGCCCCCACTCGCGTGGGGCCGGCGGGCCCCTCCCTCTCCCGCACGCGGGAGAGGGTGCGCGCGGGACCCTCAAGCGTCCGCGTCGTGCGCTTGCCGGTGGCGCTGCCAGAGATCGGCGAAGTTCTCGTCGTCCTTGAGCTTGGTCGGGCCCGCCCAATGCATCAGCAGCATCTGGCGGCCGTCCTTGTCGAGGAAGCGCTCGCCCTCGCGGGTGATCCCCTCGCCCTTATAATAAGTCTCGTCGGACAGGTCGGCCGTCACTTGCGAGACCGCGCGTACGGGAATACCGGTCGTGTGGACGACGAAGTTGAGGATCGGCTGGGTGTAGACGCGCGACTGGCGCACGGCGCGAAAGGTCTTGAGGTTCGCGCTCACCGTGTCGATCAGCAGCCGGGTTGAGACGAACCGCCGCGCCGTGACGAAGAAGCCGTCGCTGAACTCAGTTGCCTGCCCAAGGCCGGCGACGCTGCGGTAGCCCGGCCGGTAGACATAACCCGGCGAGCGGCTGGCATAGATGAGCTCGGCCTCGCCGGCCCGCAAAAGACCTGCGAGCCGGTCAAAGTCGTGCAGGACCACCGTGTCGATATCGGCATAGATCACCGCGTCGAGGTCGAGGTCGAGCGCGCCGAATTTCCGCACCCGCCGGCGGCGCACCGGATGCAGCGGATAAAGCCGCCGGGCAAACCCGTCGAGCGCGGTGAAATCGTGGTCGACGAAGGTGAAGCGGTAGCGATCGGCCAACGCGCGGACCTTCGTGGTGCGGTCGTCGTAAGGCAGCACGAACAGCGCGAGATCGGGGTTGTGATGGCGGAAGCTCTCCAGGAAAGCGATCAGCCAGTCGTGCACCCGGTCGTTGGCCAGGACCGCCACGCCGATTCGGCCCGGATCGGGCTTTGTGCTGCCGCCGGATGCGGGCATGGCTCGTCTCGCTCATTCAACGGATGCGCGCCCGGGAAGGCGGCGGCGGACGATATCAGCTAACCCTCGCTTTGCAATGCCGGGCCGGGCGGGCCGGGCGAGCGCGCGTCTTGCCTGTGCGCGCGCGCCGCCCCATCTAGGCAGATGACGGGGCGATAGGAAAATCCACGATGCGGGGCATGGCAAGCGAGGCCGATAACGAGCGCCCGTCCGGCCACCAGCGCCGGGCCATGCGCACGCTCCTGCCTTATCTTTGGCCCAAGCGCGGAACCAGCGAGATCTGGGTCGAGATGCGCCTGCGCGTCTTCGTCGCGCTGGTGCTGCTGGTCGGCGCCAAGCTCGCCAATGTCACTGTCCCGGTCCTCTACAAGCAGGCCGTCGACGTCCTGACCGGCCAGAACGGGACCACGCTGATCCTCGCCGTGCCCATCGGCCTGCTCGTCGCCTACGGGCTCGTCCGCATTTTGACGGTGGCGTTCAGCGAGCTGCGCGATGCGATCTTCGCCAAGGTTGCCCAGCGCTCCATCCGCACCGTGGCCTTGCGCACCTTCCAGCACCTCCATCGCCTGGCGCTGCGCTTCCATCTGGAGCGCAAGACGGGGGGCCTTTCCCGCGCCATCGAGCGTGGCACCAAGGGCATCGAGTTCCTGCTCTCCTTCATGCTGTTCAACGTGATCCCGACGCTGGTCGAGATCCTGATGGTCTGCGGCATCCTCTGGTACCTCTACAATGTCTGGTTCGCGCTGGTCACCTTCGTCACGATCTTCGGCTACATCGTCTTCACGATGACCGTCACCGAATGGCGCATCAAATACCGCCGCGCCATGAACCGCACCGACGAGGAGGCCAACACCAAGGCGGTCGACAGCCTGCTCAACTACGAGACGGTCAAGTATTTCGGCAATGAGGACCACGAGGCGCGGCGCTTCGATAATGCGCTGGAGCGCTACGAGCAGGCCGCCGTGCTCTCGCGCACCACGCTCTCGGCGCTCAATGTCGGCCAGGGCGCCATCATCGCCATTGGGCTCACCCTGGTCATGTACATGGCGGGGCGCGGCGTCATCAACAAAACCATGACCGTCGGCGACTTCGTGCTGGTCAACACCTACATGATCCAGCTCTACCTGCCGCTCAACTTCCTCGGCTTCGTCTACCGCGAGATCAAGCAGTCGCTGACCGACATGGAGCGCATGTTCGGGCTGCTCGATATCAATGAGGAGGTGAGCGACGCGCCCGGCGCCAAGGCGCTTGTGGTCGACAAGGGCGAGATCCGCTTCGACAAGGTGAACTTCGCCTACGACGAGCGCCGCCGCATCCTCCACAAGCTATCGTTCGTTGCCGCCCCCGGTTCGACCGTGGCCATCGTCGGCCCGACCGGCTCGGGCAAGTCGACGATCTCGCGGCTGCTCTTTCGTTTCTATGACGCCACCGACGGCACGATCTCGATCGACGGCCAGCCGATTACGGCGGTGACGCAAGCGAGCCTGCGCGCGGCCATCGGCATCGTCCCGCAGGACACCGTGCTGTTCAACGACACGATCTATTACAACATCGCCTATGGCCGCACCGACGCCACCAAGGACGAAGTCGAGGAGGCCGCGCGCCTGGCGCAGATCCACGACTTCATCGAGAAGCTGCCCGACGGCTACGAGAGCATGGTCGGCGAGCGGGGCCTCAAGCTCTCAGGCGGCGAGAAGCAGCGCGTCGCCATCGCCCGCACGATCCTCAAGGACCCGCGCATTCTGCTGTTCGACGAGGCGACCTCGGCCCTCGACACGCATACCGAAAAGGACATCCAGGCGAGCCTGCGCCAGGTGTCGACCAACCGCACGACCTTGATCATCGCCCACCGACTCTCAACGGTGGTCGAGGCCGACGAGATCCTGGTGCTCGACCACGGCCGTGTCGTCGAGCGCGGTACCCACGCCAAGCTGCTCGCCGAGGACGGCGCCTATGCGGCGATGTGGCGGCGTCAACAGGAAGCCCAGGAAGCCGGCGAGCCAATCGAAGACGAGGAGACGGCGGCGGCGGAGTAGGGGGCGGCGGGATACTGCTTTTCCAACGCGGCACATCCACACGTTCATCCTTCGACACGCTCAGGATGAGGGTGTTGTTTTGCATTTAAGGGAGGCCCTCATGCTGAGCTTGTCGAAGCACGAAGGCCAGTGGGCAGGGACGAATCGAAGTCCTCACCCAGCCTCGATCGGCAACCTCTCGTCGGTTGCCCATTCGCTCATCGAGTTGTCGTAGACGGTGATGTCCTCGTAGCCCAACTGGTGGAGCAGGAAGGCGTCGAGCGTCGCGGCGATGCCGCCGCCGCAATAGGTGATGACGCGCTTGTCCGGTTCCGCGCCGACAGCCGCGAACGCCGCGGCCGCTGCATCGGGCGCGGCCAGCTCTTTGGTTTCGGGATCGAATAGGGACCCCGCTGGCACGTTGACGCTGCCGGGGATGCGGCCGGCCCGGCCGTAGCGCGGGCTCTCGCCGCGGTGTAGCTCGGGCGAAAGGGCGTTGATCGTGCAGATGCCCGCATCGCCAATTGCCGCCTCGACGCTGTCCGGGCCGACGAAGAGGTCGGGCCGAGGCTTTACGGTCAGCGTTCCGGCCGGGTAGGTCGAGGGCTTGGCCGAGGCGGGACGGCCCTCCGCGCTCCATTTGTCCCAGCCGCCGTCGAGGACCGCCGCGTTGTCGAAGCCGACCGCACGCAGCATCCACCACACCCGCGTCGCCCAGACCGGGCTCTTGCGGCTGTAGAGCACCACCCGGACGCCGTCGCCCACTCCCATTTGCCCGAACCGGGCCGCGAGCTCGCCCGGCGGCAGCATGGTGAAGCGGAAGCGGCTCGCCTTGTCGGAAAGCTGCTTCTGAAGATCGAGGAAGCCCGAGCCCGGAATGTGCGCAGCCTCGTAGTCGGCGCGGCCGCTGACGATCGTGTAGGGCCGGTCGGGACCGTCCTTCAACGCGAGATAGGTGGTGCAGTCGTAAATCCGAAGTGGGACCGGCACCGCCGGGTCATCCAAATTCGCCGCCAGCCATTCGGTGCTGACAATCGCCCCGGGATGCCGATATTGGGTTTCGCTCATATGCGTCCCCCGTGCGTTGATTACCTTGCCGATAAGCCGTGCGCTACTTGCCGAACAGCTTCGACACAGGCACCGAGTAGACGAGCCAGAAGTTCTCTATGCCCGGATTGGGCTGTTTGATGCCCGCGTTCGAGATGTGCTCAAAGCGCACGCCGAGACGCGACTTGTTGCCGAATTCGTAGGAGAGTTCCAACGCCGAGCGGAACTGGATCACGCTGCCGACATCTTTGCCGCCGCCGCGATGATAACCGCCCACGGCGAAGCTTGGGGTGAACCAGAACCGGTCGATCACCGATACGTCGAAGAGAATGCCGCCATAGCCGAACACTCCGGCACGGCTGTTTGCGTTGAGGCCGATGAAGGGATGCACGACCCAAAGATGCGCGCCCCAGCGATACTCTGCGCCGAAGGCGCCGGCCCGCTTATTGTGGTTGCCGTTGATACCGCTGTCCCAGACACCGGCCTGCAGCGCCAGATGGGAGGTATTGTGCTCAGGGAATAACTGCTCGGCCCGCGCGGCGCTCGTCGACAGCACACACAACCCAATCGCCAAAGCCGCAAGGCCGCGCATTGCGAACATCCACACCCCCTTTTTTCGAGCTTGGACCGTATCATAAGCGAGCATCCGTGGATGACAATCCGCCCCGTGCGCGCACAATGTTTTTCTGTTGCATTGGCGCAAGCGCGCCACAGTTATTTGGGCGCGCGCCAAATCGGACACGAATGCTTGTCATCGAACACGCCGATCGTGCACCATTGCAACCATGTCGCGGCCGCTTCTCTCGATGGCCTTGGTGCTCGCCTTCAGCCTGGTCCTGCCGGGCGGGAGCCACCGCGCGTCCGGCGCGCCCGCACATGTTTCGCACGCCGGCAAGTTCCTTGTCGCCGCGCCGTCGATGCCCGATCCGCGCTTTGCCGGCACGGTGATCCTGCTGGTCGAGCATGGCCAGAAGGGCGCGCTCGGATTTGTCATCAACCGGGTGAACGGCCACCGACCGATCGCCGAGATCCTGACCGCGCTCGGCCGCGAGACCGCGGGCGTGAAGGGCGATATCGACCTTCACTGGGGCGGGCCGGTCGAGCGCAACGTCGCCGTCGTGCTGCATTCGCGCGACTATAAAGGCGCCGACACACGCCCCGCGCCGGGCGGCATGGCGCTGACCGGTGATCCGGGTGTGTTGCGGGCGATCGGCCAGGGCAAGGGGCCCAAGCGGTTCATCTTCCTGCGCGGCTATGCCGGTTGGCGCGCGGGCCAGCTCGAGCGCGAACTGGCCGCCAAGGCCTGGGTGGTGGTGCCGGCCGATCCGGCGCTGGTCTTCGTGCGCAATCATCATCAGACCTGGAAGCGCGCTTACGCCCGGCGCGGCCACGATCTCTAATCCCGCTCGTTGCCGGGCGTGCTTGCTATACTGGTGCGATGACGTCTCCCGCGAAATCCCCAAAATCCTTGGCGGCTGATCTGGCCCCGCAGGTCGCCGGCGGCGACCGGCGCGCGCTCGCCAAGGCGATCACGCTCGTGGAGTCGGCCAAAGCGGACCACCGCGCCGAGGCCGCGGCCCTTTTGAACGCGCTGCTGCCGCGCACGGGAAAATCGGTTCGGCTCGGCATCACCGGCGTGCCCGGCGTCGGCAAGTCGACCTTCATCGAGGCGTTCGGCAGCCATCTGATCGGCGAGGGCCACCGGGTGGCGGTGCTCGCCGTCGATCCGTCCTCCAAGCGCGGCGGCGGCTCGATCCTCGGCGACAAGACCCGCATGGAGACCCTGGCCCGCGATGAGGCCGCCTTCATCCGGCCGTCGCCCGCCGGCGCCACACCGGGCGGGGTGGCGCGGCGCACCCGCGAGGCGATGCTGGTCTGCGAGGCTGCCGGCTTCGACGTGGTGATCGTCGAGACGGTCGGCGTCGGCCAGGCCGAGACCGCGGTCGCCGACCTTGTCGATATGTTCATCCTGCTGCTGGCCCCGGCCGGCGGCGACGAGCTCCAGGGCATCAAGCGGGGCGTGATGGAGCTGGCCGATCTTCTGGTCGTCAACAAGGCCGACGGCGAGTTTAAGGCCGCCGCCCAGCGCACCGCCGCTGAGTACCAGAATGCCCTCGGCCTGATGCGCCCGCCCTCGGCCGCCTGGTCCCCGCCGGTGCTCCAGGCCTCCGCGCTCAAGGGCGAGGGCGTGGCCAAGGTCTGGGACACGGTGGCCGACTATCGCCGCGTCATGGATGCGGCTGGCGCCATCGAGGCGCGCCGCGCCGCGCAGGCCCGTGCCTGGATGTGGAGCGAAATTACCGAAACCCTGATGGGGGCTTTTCGCGACCATGCCGGGGTCCGCCGCCAGGTTGCCCGGTTGGAAAACCAGGTTGCCTCGGGCAAGCTCGCGCCGACGGTGGCGGCGGAAAAGCTGTTGAAGTCATTCCTCAATGGCGCCGGCAAGCCTTGACGCATATCGTGAGCCGCGCCGGCAAGCCTTGACGCTGGGGGCCCCATCTCCTAAATAGCGCTGCGTACCGGGCCGCCATGGGGTTGGCCCGAATCTTTTTGCATTTCCGCATGTTCCAGGAGAGCGAGCCATGGCGCGACGCTGCGCGATTACCGGCAAGGGCGTTCAGACCGGCAACAATGTCAGCCACGCCCACAACAAGACCCGCCGGCGCTGGCTGCCCAATCTGCAGACGGCCTCGCTCCAATCGGACGCGCTCGGCCAGACGGTGCGCATGCGCCTGTCCACCCGGGCGATCAGCTCGATCGACAAGAATGGCGGGCTCGACGCTTATCTTCTGGGCGCCAGCAACACCAGCCTGGCCCCGGAAGCGCGGAAGCTCAAACGGCGTATCCTGAAGGCGGCAAAGGCCAAGGAAGCCACCGCCTAGCGTCTTTTCGGGTCTTATTCGTAACAGGCCGGCCCGCGAGCCCCGCTCGCGGGCTTTTTGTTGTGTGCGAGGGGTGGATTGGCCAGACGCATTACTTCCCTCTCCCGCAAGCGGGAGAGGGTGGGCCGCCCGTCAGGGCGGCTCGGGTGAGGGCAACGGCGGAAAACCCCAGCCTCCCTGTTTGTGAATTGCGTCGTCAGCAGCCCTCACCCTCCCATCGCGCTTCCGCGCAACGGGGCCCTCCCTCTCCCGCAAGCGGGAGAGGACAAAACGCGCATCTCCACCGTGTTCCGTGCTACGGCAGCGCGAACATCATCAGCAGCGTGCGCTGGCCGGCCCGGAAATTGTCGTCGGAGACGATGTAAATCAGCGTCTCGCCCTTGGGGCCCCGACGGGCCGCGATGCCTTCGAAATTGTCTACCGTCATGGGGCCGGCGAGCGTTGCCAGCTCCACCGGCTTCATCGTCTTGCCCGGCCTCACGTCGGCGAGCGGCAGGTGCATGATCCGGGTCTGGAAACCCGCGAACAGGAACAGCGCCCGCTCGACCACCAGCACGTCGCCGGCATGGCGCGTGCCGGCCGGAAAAGTCGCCGCCCCGGTCGGCCGCCACACGCTGCGCCGGTCATAGGCGAGCGCCGTCCAGCCGCGCCCGTTCTGGATCCAGCCCGCATGGGTTCCGACATCCGCGCCGCCATTGGCGGCCAAGTCCTCGGCGAGCGCGAAAAGTCGTCCGCGGGAAAGGGCCGTCAGCGCCTCCAGCCCGGCATTGCCGGAAGCGAAGCTCAGCCCCTTGGGGACCTGGATCGCGCGGGGCGGTGCGGCGAAGGGCGTGCGGCTGCGCGGATAGACCCAGATCCGGGGCTTGCCTTCGAAGCCGACCGCAAAGCGCCCACCCGGTAGCAGCGCCAGAGCCTCGGCATCGCGCTCGCGCCAGCGCAATCTGCCGCCGCCGGGACGCAGCAACCGGTCCATCCGCACCCGCTCCAGCCCCGTCAGCTGGCCGCGCTTGTCGTAGGTCAGGCGCCCGGTGATCCAGCGTCCGACGTCGGAGACGGCGACCAGGCGCCTCCCGTCGGCACTGACATGCAGGCCGGAGATGCCGCCGAAACGCTCGTGCCGCGAGCGCAGCTCGATGCCGCCCCGATAGACGAGACGTCCGACCTTGACGCGTCCCGGATTGTCCGCTTGCAGCGCTACGGGGTGCACGAAGACCCGCACTGCCTCGGCGCCGGCAGGGTCGATGGCCAGCCCGCTGAACAGGCAAATGAGGCGGAAAAAGCCGTAGAATGGTCGTTTTCGTCGCATGCGCCGGTTCATACAACGAAGGCGACCTTTTGTCGCCTGTGGTCGGTTCTCAACTTTTTTCAAGAAATATCGCTCCCTGTGACGGCCGTCACAGCGCCTTGGGGCCCGAAGGCATAAGTTCGCTTCCAATGAACCCGTATTGGGAGTGAATTTGATGTATTCCGACGACACATTCTGGGGCGGCCTCGGCCATCGGGCCTTCAATATTTTCGCATTTGCGATGGGTGTGTTGGTTGCCGCCCCGTTCGGGCTGCTGATTGCCCTGCCGTTCTTTTCGTAAGCGACGCTGCCGCGCGCCGTATGGCGGCGCTCTTCGGCCTGACAGTTTCAGAGCTTAGCGCTAGGCTCCAAACGCGCCGTGACGGCATGGAGCCCCGCCAGCATCACCCGCTCGGTCTCTCCACCGTCGCCTTCGATCCCGCCTTCGATAACGGTGTGGATCGCCCGGACATGCAACTCCAGCGCCTCGATCTCAGCGGCGCCGAAATTGCGCGCGCGTTCGGTCAGCCCGCATAGCGAATTTCCGATCTCGGTGATCAACGGATAGCCGAATGTACCGGCCTGTCCGCGCATCGCATGGGCTGTCTCGCCGATCGATCTCACATGGGATTCGGCGTCGCCCAGGTGCAGCCGCGCCGCGTCGAGGGCGCGGTAGAGCGCTTTGAGGTCCGCCTCCGCCCAGCTCATGTACTTCTTCTTCAAGCCGGCGATGCCGGCCTCGATCCGGGCGAGCAGCATTTCCGGATCGGGACCGTCGAGCGGCCCCAGCGTGTCGACGAGCTTGTTGGGGGGCCGGAACAGTTTCGGTGTCGATGGTTGATCCTCGAAGGCAAGCTCGTCATCGGCGCCGGGTGCTTCAAATTCCAGTTCATCAAGCGCCGCATCGACCGGCGCGGTGGTTCGATTGTTCGGGCCGTCATAGTCGGGGTCGGCGCGCTGCCGCCGATCAGGCCCGAAAAAGTCGGGGGTCTGGATGAAGGGACGCGGGTTCTCGATCAGCCCGGTGATCCGCGCGACCACGCGTTTGGCCGATACCGGCTTGACGAGGAAATCGGTCGCGCCGGCGTCGCGCGCTTCGTTGATGCTCGTGCGATAGGCATAGCCGCTCAGCACGACGACGGGCAGGAACTGGTCGGGGCTTGCCGGGTCGGTCCTGACCTGCCGCAGCAGATCGATCCCGTTGCCGCCGCGCATCTCCCAATCGGTGATCACAAGATCGGGGCGGAAGGACTGGACGATTTCATAGCCCTGGGGTCCGTTCGAGGCGACTTTCAGGCTCTTGAAGCCGCACGCCTCCAGCGTCATGCGCAATATCGTCCGCATGTTGGGATCGTCGTCGACGACCAGCGCACGCAACCGCGAAAAATTATAAGAGCCCATCGATCCAAAATCCGCTGGAGTTGAGTATCGCTTTCGGGCCCAGCGACCACAGTCGGGTATGGTAATCAGACATAAAGTCCGCACGTTAGGGCGTGGTCAAAGATTGAGGCAACAGTACTGCGGAAATCCGTTGGGTGAACAGTCCCGATCAGGGGCTGAGCTGTCCGTCATAGGCCGCAAGGCCCGTCGCCTCCATCGAGGGACGCTTGGACGTTTGCGCGACCCATGCGCCAAGTTTGGGAAAACGCTCGCGCCAGGCGCGGTCGGGATAGCGGAAATCGAGATATGAAATTGCGCAGGCGGTCGCGACATCGCCGATATCGAACCGCCGGCCGGCGGTCTCGATGTCCTCGGCCTCCAGCGCGGCAAGACAGCGGTCGATGGTGCGCTCGTAATACGCCATATAGCCGTCCGAGCGCTCACCGTCGGGCCGATAGCGCTCGCGGATATTCCAGGTCGCGGCCTGTCCCAGCCCGTCGCCCAGCGCGTTCCGCCGGAGCGCTTGGATGCGTGCCTCGCCAGCCGCCGGAAACAGCCGGTTCTGGCCATCCTGGGCGTCGAGCCATTCGCAGATCACGGTCGAATCGTACAGCACCGAGCCGTCGTCGCGGATGAGCGCCGGCACCTTGCCCATCGGGTTCTCGGCGAGCAGGGGCGTCTCGGGGTCGAAGACATGCGCTTCGACAACCTCGATCGCGTCGATCATGCCGAGTTCGTGTGCGGCGACCACGACCTTGCGGGCATAGGGCGAATGGGGAAGAAAGCGCAGGATCATGGTCGTCGCCCGTTCACCTGTGGCGAAGTGTGAGCCCGTTCGGCGGCGAGCGGAGCATCAAAGTGGACGATAACACGCGCGGCGCCATCCGTTGACAGCGATCGGGCGCTGATGGGAGCATTGCCCGCCACACCGCTCCCTGCCGAGTTACCGGAGAACCCAATCGACATGACCGCCCGCCCCGCCGCGCTCGCGCGTTTGCTGCAAATCCTCATGGCTCTCACTGCCATCATGGCGCTGCATTTTCCCGCCTTGCGGCAGGCGGCGGCGGAGACGCCCTTTACCCTCACCGTCATTCACACCAACGACGTTCACGACCGGGTCGATCCGGTGTCCGCCTTCAACAACACCTGCGGCGCCAAGGACCGGGCGAAGAAGCGCTGCTTCGGCGGCTATTCGCGCCTGATGACGTTGATCCACGACATGCGCAAGACATCGACCAACCCGGTCGTGCTCTCCGGCGGCGATCAGTTCCAGGGCTCGCTCTTCTACCGCACCTATAAGGGCAGGTTGGCGGCGAAGGCGATGAACCTGATCGGCTACGATGCCACGGCGATCGGCAACCACGAATTCGACGACGGCCCGGCGGTGCTCGCCCGCTTCATCAAGTCCGCCCGCTTCCCGGTTGTCGCGACCAATATCGATGCCGCGCGCGAGCCGGGGCTGAACGGGCTGATCCGGCCGTTCGTCGTGCTGCGCGTGGGCAGCCGCAAGATCGGCATCGTCGGCTACACGACGGAAGATACACCGGAGCTTTCCAAGGTGGGCAAGCGGGTTCGCTTCACCCGCGCCGAGGACGCCCTGTCCGCCGCCATCGCGATCCTGAAGACGATGAGGGTCAACAAGATCATCGCCGTCAGCCATGCCGGCTTTCGCCGCGACAAGCGCGTCGCCGCCGCGGTCGAGGGCATCGATGTGATCGTCGGCGGCCACACCAACACATTGCTGTCCAACAGCGCGCGCGGCGCGGAAGGCCCCTATCCCGTGGTGGTGAAATCGCCCGCGGGCAAGCCGGTCCTGGTGGTTCAGGCCTTCGCCTTTTCACGCTATGTCGGCAAGCTCGAGGTCCGCTTCGATGGCAGCGGCGTGCCGGTCAAATGGCAGGGCGATCTGGTGCCGGTCGGCTTTGAGGTGCCCAAGCATCCGAAGATGGAGGCGCTGATCAAGGCGATGCGCGGGCCGGTCGACGCGCTCCGCCGCAAGGTCGTGGGCGAGCTCGCCACCGGTCTCGATGGCAGCACCCAAACCTGCCGCTCGCGCGAATGCACCATGGGCAACATGGTCGCCGACGCGCTGGTCTGGAAGACCCGCGCCCAGGGCACGCAGATCGCCTTCATCAATGGCGGCGGCGTGCGCGCCAGCATGGGGGCCGGCCCGGCGACGATGGGCGCGATCCTGGTCGTGCTGCCGTTCCAGAACGCGCTCGCCACCCTCAAGCTGAGGGGCCGCGATCTGCGTGCCGCGCTGGAGCACGGCGTCAGCCAGGTGACGGAGGGCGCGGGGCGCTTCCCGCAGGTTTCGGGCATGCACTTCGTCTGGGATCCTGCGCGCCCGCGCGGCAAGCGCATCGTCTCGGTTGAGGTTCGCGCGGGGCAGGGCTGGTCACCGCTCACGGATGACGCGGTCTACAAGGTCGCCACCATCGATTACCTGCGCGGCGGCGGTGACGGCTACAAGGTCTTCAAGGAAAAGGCGATCGAGCCCTACGACGGCGGCGTCAATCTCGAGGACGCGGTCGCCGAATACGTTGCCGCGCACTCGCCCTTGCGCGGCAAGCGCGACGGCCGCATTCGCCGCGTCGGCGCGCCTGGGCGGTAGGAGATGTTACTCCGCCGCGGCGCCTGCGGTGCCCGCGGCTTCCTGCCATTCGTCCAGCGCGTGCCGCACGATCGAAACCGAGGCGCTCAGCGCCAGCGCCGCCATTACCGCGCCGACAGCCAGATCGGGCCACACGCTCGCGGTGCCGAAGACGCCCAGCGCTGCGGCCATCACCGCGATGTTGCCGATGGCGTCGTTGCGGCTGCACAGCCAGGCCGAGCGCAGATTTGCGTCTCCGCCGCGCATCCTGAACAGCATCACCGCGACGGCGACGTTGACTGCGAGTGCCAGCAGGCCGATGCCGCCCATCATCGTATGGTCGGGCAGCGGCTGGCGGATCGCG
>Ga0307380_10006733_pt1 | contig 15039 bp, 9 predicted proteins | sample UN3MG_FD_202239 | JGI IMG/M metagenome (GOLD analysis project Ga0307380, IMG submission 202239) | Soil microbial communities from Risofladan, Vaasa, Finland - UN-3 | ecosystem: Environmental > Terrestrial > Soil > Coastal area > Acid sulfate soil | place: Finland: Risofladan, Vaasa | collected...
AAAGAGAAGATTTTGACCCTGGTGGAACTCATGGAAACAGCCAAAAAACGAACGCAAGCAGCCAAATGAACAAGGACCTAACTGAGCGGAAACAAAAAAGGAGGCGGAAATATGAGACATAAACATCTATTTAGGCGGTTATTGCTACTACTGACGATCATGGCCATCGGGATTTCGCTGTCGTTGATAAACGCGCCCCGCGCGTATGCCTATGATTTGCCGGCGGTGAATCTGGGCTTTACCAGTTTTTTGGACGGCGGACCTCCCGCCGGCCCGGGATTTTACTTCACGCAATATGTTCAGTATTACACTTCAGACAAATTTGTCGATGAAAACGGCGATGATCTCTTTCCGTCATTTGCCGACGAAGATCTGGGGGTATGGATCAGTCTTTCCCAATTTTTATATCAGTCAAACCAAGAAATTTTATTCGGTGGGAAATGGGGACTCGATGTCATTGTCCCGTACGTCGGCCTCGACCTGGATTATGGAACAGCAGGCCCCTTCCCTGAGGATAACGGCTCGGGATTGGGAGACATTCTTGTCGGTCCGTATCTGCAATGGGATCCGATCATGGGGAAAAACGGGCCGGTATTTATGCACCGAATTGAGTTCCAGATGATCTTCCCCACCGGAAAGTATGATTTTGACAAAGAACTCAATCCGGGCAGCAACTTTTTTTCCTTCAATCCTTACTGGGCGGCAACGCTGTTTATCACTCCGAAATGGACGCTTTCATCCCGTTTGCACTATCTGTGGAATGATAAAAATGATGATCCGAACAGATACTCTGGCGCTTCCGACAACACCCAGGCCGGCCAGGCTGTCCATATAAACTTCGCCACTGCCTATGAGGTGCTGCCCAATAGATTGCGTATTGGAATCAACGGCTATTACCTTAAGCAGATTTCGGATACCGAGGTGGACGGTGTGGAATTGTCAGGAACCCGCGAACAGGTTTTAGGGATCGGGCCCGGCGTGGTTTTTCATTATTCCAAGGACACCCATTTTTTCTTCAACGCTTACTTTGAGACGAACGTTGAAAACAGACCCGAAGGTCAGCGGTATAACTTGCGGTTCGTTCATCATTTTTAGCCCCAATTGAAAGGGTCTGATTCGTTCATTTGCAAGCCGGGTCTATCCAAATCCTGATAGGGCCGGGACAAATGGACGAATCGGGCCCGACCTGTAAAATCTCTGCATCTGTCCTGTTTTTATACAAAGTCAGGGTTAATCTACATTCTCGATAAAATCTCCGATCGTTTTGTGGACTCTGCTTGCGCCCTCGCCTAAAAGAATGCCGTGGCGGTCAAAGTTGTAAAGGATGTACGTTTTATCCTTTGATCCCATCCGGTCGAATGCTCTCCTCGATCCGCTGGGTTTGACAACCGGATCTCCAAGGGATTGGATCACCAATGCAGGCATGTCTATGGCGGGCAATTTTTTCTCAAGAGATTCCATAAAACGCTCCAGTTCCAACACCCCGGAAACCGGATTGCGAAAATAGTTGATGTGGGGATTTTCAGGAAAGTTTTCAACAAATTCTTTTTTAGCACCGTCAAGGCGAACCCGCTCCATCAGTCTGTTCCATACATCCACTGCCGGAACGAACTTTGAGGAAAAGTCTTTGAGTCTCATGGGCGGACATACCGCGAAAACACCTTTAATATCTTTCACTCTTGCCGCCAGATCCAGTGCCATTCCGGCTCCGGCGGAAAATCCACCCACCACAACCTGTTTACATATGTTGCGGATAATTGCATAACCTGTTTCCACGGAAGCCACCCAATCGGCATACGATCGTATGGCCAAATCATTAGGAGAAGTACCGTGTCCTCTTAAACGGGGGGCATAAACCCACAGCCCCCTTCGACCCAGATAGTCCGCCAGTTCCCTGACCTCAAGGGGAGCGGCCATATATCCGTGAATAAGAACCACCCCCAAATTACGGGATGTTCCCTTAATGAGAAACGGCTTACCGACATCTTTCCCCTTTGATTCTTTTTCCATATAAAACTTTTCATAGTCTCGATCGAATTCATCCGTCGCTTTTTTCATCAGATACCCGGCAATCCGCCGTCTCAACCAGAAGCCCGGCATCCAAGCCAGACGCCTTACCCTTCGCTGCAGCTTTGTCAAAGGTTCAACTTCATTTGCGATAACTGCAACCGGATTGTCGATGCGAATACGATGAAAATCGAAAGCAGAAATAAATTTTGATGTGTCCTTTACCATCGCATCGCCCGTCTTTTCGACAACGCCTTTTTCTTCAGCGACCTTGATAAAGTCTTTAAACTTGTTGAGCCGGTCGTCTACCAGCAAGTGTGTCTGATCCAAGCGGAGTTCTTTATGGAGATGTACCCCGGTCTCTTCAAGATCATCCCCAACCAATAGAAATGCCCTTTGCCTCAGATCATACGCATCGATTCTTTTGAACGGAATCAGCTTGAGCATGGATGCGAAAATGTGATCATGGTTAACGGTGGTCATGCGGTAGATGGCAGACATGTAGCGCTGCATAATCTTCAGGGCGACGTTTCGCATCGAGCGCTTTGAAGGGATGGGATCATCAAAGCGGATGCTGTGTTTTGAAGAAATATCCCGTTTGATGGCCGACCGATTCATAAACTTCTTGATTTCGATCGGTTCTCCAAATCGAATATCCACATCGACCCCGGATAGCAGCATGGAGCCTTCTGTCATAATCTCTTCCACGGCACGTTCCGGAATACCATCCGCCAGATGAACCGCCAGGCTGCTGAGAATATTCTCATGTGCTCTGAGGGGGTAATAGGTAATGTTGACAGGAACAATACAGGTATGGCGTTCCAGAACCGGTTCCAGTGAATCGATCTGAAAAAGTTTCATCAACCGTGCTGCTTCTTCAGGAAATTCCCGTGACATGATGCGCAGCCGCTGCCGGTAAAATTCCGTTCGGAGTGCCAGCGTGGCGGCCCCTGTGTGCGGCGGGTGTTTGCCGCCGGCATACGATATCATAAACCGTCCCTTTTCAACGATTTTCTTGTTTTTGACCATGCACCCTTCGGGAAAAATTATCCACATGGCCTCACCGGTCAGCAGGCTCTTGATAATTAGAAGATCTCTATGGGGATTTTTTGTGGAAACAGCCCCGACTTTTTCGAGGAATACACCCAGTCCCCCTTCAAAAAGCTGATAATCGGCTAGGGACCAGACCGGAACACGGGTGATCTGATGGATATGATAGGGCAGAAAAAGTGTCTCGATCCGGGTAAAATGATTGATCACAAAGATGACGGAACCTTCGGGGATATTCTCTTTGCCGTGAATCCGTATTTTGGCTTTTGAAAGGCCGGCCAGTGTTTTGATGGCGAGTCCTGTTGTTCGGTAGGCAAAAGGGTTCATGGACGGGTTCCCTAAAATAGTTGTTCAGGTTATACAATCGCTTCGCGATTCTATATGACGCCCCGCTTAAAGCGGGACTCAAAAAAAGGAAATTCCGATACCGTCAAGCTGGAATTTCAGGTTGCAGTTGACAGGACAAGTAACTATAATTAAACTAATATGTTTTTGATAAAAAATAAAGTGCTAATAGGAGGAGGCTGCCGTGTATTCCAAAATACTGATTCTTCGCTTTCCAAAGACCGAAGTGGAAAAGCCGATCGTTTGTTACCTTGTAAAAGATTACGACCTTACTTTCAATATACTCAATGCGTCCATACTTCCCAGAAAAGAGGGGATCATGGTTCTGGAACTCACCGGAACCCGAAAAAACTTCAAAGAGGGGGTAAAATATCTCGAACACCGGGGCGTTCAGGTGCAAAATGCATCCCAGGAAATAAAGCGCATCCAAAAAAGATGCTCCCACTGCGGCACCTGCACATCGGTGTGTCCAACCGGCGCACTGTCGATTCAACGACCTGAAATGTATGTTGATTTTAACCAGTCCAAATGCAGCGTTTGTGAACTTTGCATTACCGCCTGCCCCACCCGGGCCATGGAAGTTCGCCCCTCAAATAAAACTTTTTTTAAATGAAGCGCTTAACAGCCATTGCCTTAAGCGGCGGCATAGATTCTCTGATGGCTGCCCACCTGTTAAAGGAACAGGGACATGAGATCATCGGAATTCACTTTCTTACCGGACACGAACCTCAATCTCCGGATGACCATCGAAATACACCCCGTGCAAACACGGAGACAGCGAATCTGTCTGTGGCAAAATCTCAACCCTCACACACGCTTTCATACATTGCGGATCAGCTCGATATCGAAATTAAAATAATAGATTGCAGCAGCGAATTCAAAAACAAGGTTGTCGATTATTTCATTCAAACCTATCAGGCCGGTAAAACCCCCAATCCATGCATGGTATGCAATCCGTCGATTAAATTCGGAACTGTTTTTGACTTTGCCCGAAAACTGGGTGCATCAACCCTCGCCACCGGTCACTATGCCAGAATAAACAGCGACAACACCGGAAAGTTTCATCTTCTTAAAGGGGTTGACCCGAAAAAGGACCAGTCCTACTTTCTGGCACGCTTGACCCAGCAACAGCTGGCCGGCGCCTGCTTCCCCCTTGGAACCATGACAAAATCCGATGTTGTCAAGCTGGCCGCGAACAAGAGCCTCAGACCGATTAAAAGAAAAGAAAGCCAGGATGTATGCTTTATCAGGGATAAAAATTATGGCGCGTTTCTTGCCCAACAACAGGATTTTAAACCGACACCCGGTCCGATAAAAGATGTCAGCGGCAACGTGCTGGGTGAGCACAAGGGGCTTCATCTTTTCACCATCGGTCAGCGGCGGGGGATTAACTGCCCGGCTTCCGAGCCATACTACGTGATCCGTATGGACGCCGGGGAAAACCTCCTAACGGTTGGGTTTAAAAAAAATTTGCTCGCTTCGGAATGCAGGGTGAAAAATATTAACTGGATCCGGGAAACACCGGGGCATCCGATTAAAGTCTACACGCGCCTTCGGTACCGTCACAAAGCAGCAGCGTCCGAACTGTTCCCCGTAAACGGAAAAACAGCGATTGTCCGGTTTGAAAAACCCCAGGCGGCGATTACTCCCGGGCAGTGTGCTGTGTTTTATCGGGATGATGAGGTGCTCGGCGGCGGTTGGATTGCGCCCATACAAAACATATGAAATTTAACAACACCTTTAAATTTAGAACCACCACTCTGGGCTGCAAAGTCAATCAATACGAGACGGATGCCATGGCCCAGCAGTTGAGAAATTCGGGTTGTGTTCCAGCCTCCGCCGAAGATACGGCAGACCTGTGCATTATCAATACCTGTACGGTCACCCGGAAAGCCTCCATGCAGTCCAGACAGGCTGTGCGGCAGGCCATACGATCCAATCCAAAGGCACGTATTGTGGTCACCGGTTGTTATGCCCAGACCGAACCGGATGAAATTCTGGAAATAGACGGTGTTCACACCGTTATCGGTCATGGGGATAAACATAAAATTCCCGAGATTGTTCGGTCTTCATCCATGGAAAATCGCCGCCGCCCGACCCTGATCCGGCGTAACATATTATTCGAGCACGATTTCAAACAGGTCCCGGTGACGGTCTTCGGAAACAGAACCCGTCCTTTTTTAAAGATACAGGACGGTTGTGACACCTTCTGCACATACTGCATTGTCCCCTATGCACGCGGACGCAGTCGCAGCATGGCGCCTGAGAAGGTATTGGAAAACATCCGGCACCTAAAACACGCCGGATACCATGAAGTTGTTCTAACCGGCGTGCACCTCGGCGCCTATGGACTCGACCTTTCACCCAAATACCACCTGGCAGGGCTGTTAAGCCGAATTTATGAATCGAATCCCATCCATCGCGTTCGACTCAGTTCCATAGAACCCCATGAGCTGACAGAAGATATATTAACCCTTGTGGCGGAAACGGACCTTTTTTGTGACCATTTTCACATTCCTTTGCAGAGCGGAGATGATTTTGTCCTAAAAAAAATGCACCGGCCCTACACACGCTCGTTTTTCAGGGATCTCATTGTCAAAATTAATTCATTGATTCCCCATGCCGCCATCGGTGTGGATGCGCTGATCGGATTCCCGGGTGAAACCGAAAAAGCTTTTGAGAATACCTATTCACTCATCGAAGAACTGCCCGTCACGTATCTGCATGTTTTCCCGTTTTCGGTTCGAAAAGGGACACCGGCAAGTAAATATCCTCAACAGGTTGATTCAAGAACCATCAAGGCCCGGTGTGAAAAAATGCGCACCCTCGGCAATCAAAAGAAACAGGCCTTTTACAAAAAGTTTATAGGGAAAAAGGTTAAAATTCTCATTGAAAGCAAAAGAGACGAATCAACCGGTTTTTTAAAGGGAATAACATCAAACTATATACCCGTTTATATAGGTGGTGGTGACGATCTTATCAATTCGATGGTTCAGGTCAGAATCGAACAAATAGAAGACAACAATAAGGTGATCGGCACGCTTCATTGACGCTGCCATATCTATCGTATCACAATCGAGTGAAGCTCCCCGCGCTAAATGCCGATGGTTCTGCCTTCCGGCATTGCTGTGCAACTCGGTCAAAAATAACACGAAGCGGGTTTCCGCACCCTTATTTTATATGGAATACATGACCATAACGGATTTGAATAATTGGAATGCAAATAAGAAACCTATAAAATTTTTAAATATAGCTTTCACATTATTCCGGCTTTCAATAATAAAAACTTGACAATTCATATTAGTACAGCTAAAGAAAGATAAAATTTTTAGTGTTAATAACAAATTTCCATACAATGGCGTGTGGGGATTTTTTTTTAAATTTGAGACAAAGGCGTCTTTACCTTATATATGGAGGAGACGCCTTTTTTGTTTTAATTAATACTGTACAAGGAGAATCGTTATGAATTTACATCGACCGAATGCCAATGAAGCTTTACAAACAAAAAACCGATCTCGAAACGTTGCCCCCCAATCCGGTATCTGTAGCCGATGCATTGATGGCTGTAAGGGCAATTGCGATCTGTTCAGGGCTACCTTTCGTGGGCGCGAGCTCCTTTATCCGGAGCCCTTCGGAAGAGTCACTGCCGGTGCCGATAAGGATTATCCAGTTGATTACTCTCACCTTAATATTATGGGATACGCATTGGGGGCGAAAGGCGTGGAGCCCGATCCGGATAAGGCGACATTCCCGGCAGTAGATACCGAAACATCTTTTGGTGTCAAAGACAAAGTGAAGATGAAAGTGCCTATTTTTACCGGCGCCCTCGGCAGTACAGATATTGCCCGCAGAAACTGGGAACATTTTGCCATAGGGGCTGCAATTAGCGGTATCACCCTGGTGTGCGGAGAGAATGTATGCGGAATTGACCCTGAGTTGGAACTCAACGGTAACGGCAAGGTTACAAAATCTCCGGAAATGGACCGCCGTGTAAAAGAATATCGTCGTTATCATGAAGGCTACGGGGATATCCTTGTTCAGATGAATGTTGAGGACACCCGTAACGGTGTTGCGGAATACGTGATTGATAAGCTCGGGGTGGAAACCATCGAACTGAAATGGGGGCAAGGCGCCAAGTGTATCGGTGGTGAAATTAAAGTCAACTCTTTAAGCCGGGCACTGGAATTGAAAAAACGTGGCTATATTGTTACACCGGACCCGGAAAAACCCGCTTTTCAAGCCGCTTTTAAAGCCGGTCCTCTGAAGCAATTTGAGAGACACTCGCGTCTCGGATTCATTGACCAGGAAGGCTTCATGAATGAGGTTGAAAGGATGCGAAAGCTCGGTGCCAAACGTATAACACTAAAAACAGGCGCCTACCCGATGAGAGAACTGGCCATGGCCATACGCTGGTCCAGCGACGCCGGCATTGACCTTTTGACCATTGACGGTGCGCCTGGAGGGACCGGAATGAGCCCCTGGAGAATGATGAATGAGTGGGGTATTCCATCGATATATCTTCACTCCATGGCCTATGAGTTGTGTGAACGCTTGGCCCAAAGAGGAAAACGGCCCCCGGACATAGCATTTGCCGGTGGTTTTTCATCCGAAGATCATGTTTTCAAGGCCCTGGCCTTGGGTGCACCTTACTGTAAGGCCGTATGCATGGGCCGTGCGTTAATGATCCCGGGAATGGTGGGTAAAAACACTGAAAAATGGCTGCGGGGAGAAGACGGCGGACTTCCTTCGACGGTACTGAAATTTGGGTCGACCAAAGAAGAAATATTCATGAATTATGAAGTCTTAAAAGAAAAATACGGTTCGGAAGCCGAACGTCTTCCTTTGGGTGCGGTCGGAATTTTTAGCGCCGTTGATAAAATCAAGGTTGGACTTCAACAAATAATGGCCGGGTCCAGAAACTGGGCCGTCAAATACATCCGTCGAAATGACATATTTTCACTGACCGAAGAGTGTGCCAAAATCACAGGCACCCAATACGTAATGGACGCTTTTCGGGAGGAAGCCCTCCGGATAATCGATTCTTGAAAAAATATTTAAATTGCGATAGCCTTCCACCAGAGACGTTTTAAAATTGTCTCTGGTGGCGCCTATCCACCCCTGGAAATATTTTTCTCGCGACTATCCTGATCAACATCAAATCGGAAAAAAGGATGCTTCAAGAATATAATGAAATACCCGGTGAATTTTATTCACATTTAAAAATTTTTCACGAGTTGATGTCAATCAAGGTGCGTGAGATCTTATTTGTTTCCAGTCCCTATGATGCGTTCATATTGGAAGAAGATGGCAGCCCTGCATCAAGAATTATAAATGAGTACAGTGGATTAAATCTTAGCCTGCCCCCCAGGGTGACTCGGGTGTCTTCCGCCAGGGAAGCATTGTCTCACCTAAATAAGAAAAATTTCGATATGGTTTTAACCATGCCGAATATAGATGACATGGATGCCTTTTCATTGGGTCTGGAAATTAAGAAAATTAATCCGAGTCTTCCTGTTATTCTACTGGCTCACAACCCCAGGGAAATTTATCCCTTAACAAAAAACAAAGGTCTTAAAGGGATTGACAAAAGTTTTATCTGGTCCGGCAATTCCGATCTGTTGCTTGCCCTGGTTAAAAACGTGGAAGACCGACTGAATGTTGAACGCGACACCCAGAAAGCAATGGTCCGAGTACTGATTCTGGTTGAGGATTCTCCCGTTTATTTCTCCTCTTTTCTGCCTCTGATTTACAAAGAAGTTGTTAAGCAAACCCAGGCTGTCCTTGAAGTGGGTATCAATGAGGAACATCGGTTGCTCACAATGCGGGCCAGGCCCAAAATCCTGTTAGCGGAAAACTATGAAGAGGCCATGGAACTATATCAGAAGTACCGGTCATTTCTGTTCGGCGTTATTTCGGATACCCGCATTCCTAGAAATGGAAAGATGGTCGATAATGCAGGGTTTGTGTTACTTTCACAAATGAGAAAGGAAATCCCTGATCTTCCCCTTCTTTTGATGAGTTCAAAATCATCCAATAAAACAAAAGCAGATCAAATCCCGGCTGTTTTTCTGGACAAAAATTCTCCAAACCTTCTTGAAGAGTTACACAATTTTTTTCTCAACAATTTAGGATTTGGCGATTTTGTTTTCCGCATGCCGGACGGTACGGAAATTGATCGAGCGTCTGACCTTCGTGCGCTTGAGGTAAAGGTTGCTAAGATACCGGATGAATCGCTTTGTTATCATGCCAAGCGCAATCATTTTTCCAACTGGATTATGTCTCGTTCGGAAATCCCCCTTGCTTCCAAGTTCCGTGAGGTCAAAGCCTCTGATTTTTCAAGCGCCCACGACATGCGGAGTTATATTATCGCCAATGTCCATGCGTTACGGAAATGGCGTCAAAAAGGTGTGGTCGCTCAGTTCAAGAGCCATAATTTCGATGCAGATATTATGGACTTTGTTAAAATTGGCCAAGGATCGCTGGGGGGTAAGGCCCGGAGCTTGGCCTTCATGTCCGCCCTGCTCCATCAGAGTCCGATAATTTACGAAAATTATCCGGAAATTCACATCGAAATTCCAAAAACCTTGGTTGTGAGCACGGACGGTTTTGAATCTTTTATCAAACTGAACGGCCTAAAGGATTTTACCACCCAAAGTTTTGCAAATGAAGAAATTAACGCCGTATTTTTAAAGGCAGTTATGCCGGAGTGGCTGGTAAAAGAATTGGAAGTTTACTTGGCCCAGGTAAAATATCCCCTGTCGGTGCGCTCTTCGAGTTTGCTTGAAGATGCGCAGTTCCAACCGTATGCCGGAATTTACGAAACTTATATGATTCCCAATAACCATCCCGAACTCTCGAAGCGACTTGAACATCTTATTACCGCCATAAAACTGGTGTATGCTTCTACCTATTATGAAGAGGCTAAGGCATTCTCCCGCAGTACATCAAACCAGCCCCAGGAAGAGGCGATGGGTGTTATCATCCAGCAACTGACCGGAGAAGAATCTGGAGATTATTTCTATCCGGCAATTTCCGGAGTAGCCCAGTCTCATAATTTTTATCCGATTTCCAAGATGAAACCTGAAGAGGGAATTGCCCATATTGCTCTGGGACTGGGAAAGACCGTTGTGGAAGGTGGCCGAACGATACGTTTTTCTCCAAAATATCCAAGTGTTATGCCCCAATTTTCCATGGTTGATGATATCCTGGCAAACGCCCAGCGTTTTTTTTATGCCTTACAGATTCGAAATTATCCCGATGAACTCAACTTCCTGAAATATTCAAACCTGGTGAAAAGGGAGGTTGACGATGCTGAAGCGGAGTATGCTGTAAAGCTGCTTGCCAGTACGTATGTGCCGGAAGAAGATCGAATTCGTGATACAGGCTATATGCCGGGACCAAAGATTTTAACTTTTACTCAGGTATTAAAGTACAACATATTCCCTTTACCTCAATTATTGTCAGACATGCTCGAATTGGGGCGAAAGGGTATGGGATGCCCTGTAGAGATTGAATTTTCGGTCAACCTGAGTTCCGATAAAAATAAGAAAAGCGAGTTCTTTTTTCTTCAAATGCGACCGATGGTTGCCGGTGGAGAAAGGTTTGAGGTTCAAATCACCCGTCAAGAAATTGAAAAAGCATTTTGCCGTTCCAAACAGGCCCTTGGGAATGGAAAGAATGAGGAAATGGCAGATATTGTATATGTTAAGCCTGATGATTTTCAACTCGAAGCCACGATACGAATGGCACAAGAAATTGATGGGTTAAATGATAGCTTACTCAAAGAAAAACGCCCTTATCTTCTCGTTGGCCCCGGACGGTGGGGGTCCGCTGATCGATGGCTTGGGATACCGGTACGGTGGCGCAATATTTCAGGGGTCGGCGCCATGATTGAACTTAGAAATGAAAAATTAAAGGCTGATCCTTCCCAGGGATCGCACTTTTTTCAAAATATAACGTCTCTGGGTATTCATTACATTACGATTACTGAAGACTCTGACGATTATTTTGATTGGGAATGGGTAGGTTCACAACCTGTTATCCAGGAGACGACGTATCTACGACATGTCAGATTGGATAAACCTTTTACCCTTAAAATTGACGTCAAGGAATCTCAATGTGTGATGTTTTATCATTGATTAAATAATATATAACCAGTCAAGTATGATGGTCTCGTAAAAAGTCCGTTTTGCTCGCTCAGTGACCATTTGGGGGCGTTTCAAGCGGTGCTGCTAAATTTCAAGAACTCGTCGCAAGCTCCTCAAACAGCTTGAAATTTTTAACGCATCACCGCTTGAAACACTGGATCCCCAAATGATCAGATATCGCTCACAAAAGACTTTTTACGAGGTTGTCAAGTTTGCAAATGAACAATTAAATATACAGGAGGGTGTTTATGACGGACATTTTGAAGCTAATAAAGGATAAAGATCCGGGCGAAAAAGAATTTCATCAGGCTGTGGAAGAGGTGCTTGTGTCAATTCAACCTGTTTTGGACAGAAATCCTCAATACCGTCAAGAGGCTGTCTTGGAAAGAATTACAGAGCCGGAACGTACGATCATATTCCGGGTTCCCTGGATGGATGATCAGGGACAGGTACAGGTCAACCGCGGTTTCAGGATTCAAATGAACAGTGCTATCGGCCCCTACAAGGGGGGATTGCGCTTTCATCCATCCGTAACACTGAGCATTTTGAAATTTCTGGCCTTTGAACAGGTTTTTAAAAACGCGCTGACGACCCTTGCCATGGGCGGCGGAAAGGGCGGCTCTGATTTCGATCCCAAAGGCAAATCCGATAATGAGGTCATGCGCTTTTGTCAGAGTTTCATGGTCGAGCTGTTTCGACATATCGGACCGAACACGGATGTTCCGGCCGGTGATATCGGTGTGGGCGCAAGGGAAATCGGTTATCTCTTCGGCATGTACAAAAAACTGCGCAATGAATTTACCGGCGTTTTGACCGGCAAGAGCTTGGGATGGGGTGGAAGCCTAATTCGCCCGGAAGCAACCGGATACGGCAGTGTCTACTTTGCAGCAGAAATGTTGGCAAATAAAAACGAAACCCTTGAAGGCAAAACCTGCCTGGTATCCGGTTCAGGCAATGTCTCCCAATACACGGTTGAAAAAATTATTGAACTGGGCGGCAAAGTGCTTACCCTTTCCGATTCTTCCGGCTATATTTATGATGAAAAGGGTATCGATTCCGGCAAATTGGACTTTGTAAAACGGCTAAAAAACATTAAACGCGCCAGAATTTATGAATACATTGATAAGTATTCTGAAGCGGTTTACACGGAAGCGGATACGTCTTTAGATCATAATCCGCTTTGGGACCATAAAGCGGACTGCGCTTTCCCCAGCGCCACGGAGAATGAAATCAACCAAAAAGATGCCATGAACCTTATGAACAACGGGGTCAAACTGGTCTGTGAGGGTGCCAACATGCCGAGCACTCCGGAAGCCATCAACATTTTTTTGGACCAGAAAATCCTCTATGCACCCGGCAAGGCATCCAATGCCGGCGGTGTGGCGGTATCAGGGTTGGAAATGGCCCAGAACAGCATGCGGTTGAGCTGGCCTGCGGAAGAAGTGGATCGCCGTCTTAAAATGATCATGAAGAACATTCATCAGACCTGTCTGGATGCGGCTGCGAATTACGATGAGCCAGGTAATTATATGGCCGGTGCCAATATTGCCGGTTTTATAAAGGTGGTGAACGCCATGCTGGATCAAGGTCTTGTTTGACAAATTGATACGTTCAGACTAACGGAAATTTTAAAATATGGATGGGCAGGGTTTTTCACCCTGCCTTTTCATTCCTTGTCCATCCGTCATGCCACAATCTTTTAATTTCCGGGTGGTTAGAGAGACTGGAATCCCTTTTTCAATTAGTTTTCCATGTTATTTATAACCTTCTGCTTGCGACACCTTCAACGTCCGTGATATGGTGCTGACGTTTTTGAATGCGGAAATTTTCAACTCGCTTGTCCGATAAAAAATCGGTAGTATTCCATTTAAGGAGGAGTTACGTATGGGAGGTTTTTTTGGCAATATTTCTAAAAAGGACTGTGTAAAGGATCTGTTTTATGGAACCGATTATCATTCTCATCTCGGCACGAAACGAGGGGGATTGGCCACCAAACATTCCAAAGGATTCGAACGTTCCATTCATAATATTGAAAACAATTACTTCAGATCCAAATTTGAAGGAAATCTTCCCGAATTGCACGGCAATAAAGGTATCGGCGTTATCAGTGATTACGATGCTCAACCGTTGATCTTTGGATCTCACCTGGGAAGATTCGGTATCGTTACGGTTGGGAAAATAAACAATATTGAGGAACTTGCCAAAAAAGCATTTCGAAAAAAAATCCATTTTTATGAAACAAGCGGTGGAGATCTAAGCCCGTCCGAGATTGTGGCAACACTCATCTGTGAGGAAGATTCCTTTGAGGACGGCATAGAAAATGCCCAGGAAACCATTAAAGGCTCGTGTTCTCTCCTTTTGCTTACGGAAGATGGTATTTATGCTGCCCGGGATAAACTCGGAAGAACGCCCATCGTTATCGGTAAGAAAGAGGGTTCCTATGCCGCGTCTTCAGAAACGTCGGCCTTTCCGAATCTTGGCTTTGAAATTGATAAATATCTGGGCCCGGGAGAAATCGTTTTTATGACGGCCGACGGATATGAGCAGCGAAAGAAACCCAATGAAAAAATGCAGATTTGTGCGTTTCTTTGGGTGTATTACGGATTTCCCGCCTCGAGCTACGAAGGAATAAACGTAGAATTTGTAAGAAACCGATGCGGCGCTGCGTTGGCCGGAGATGATGATATTGAAATCGATTGCGTGGCCGGCATTCCGGATTCGGGAACCGGACACGCCCTCGGCTACGCAAATGAAAAAAAGATCCCATATACAAGACCTTTTGTTAAATACACACCGACCTGGCCGAGAAGTTTTATGCCCCAGGATCAGAGTATAAGAGATCTTGTTGCCAGAATGAAACTGATCCCCATCAAAGAATTAATTGAGGGGAAAAAGATTCTTTTTTGTGAAGACTCGATTGTCAGAGGGACTCAATTGCAGGATAATGTACAGGTATTGTTCGACTATGGTGCCCTGGAAGTGCACATGCGGCCGGCCTGCCCCACCTTGATCTATCCCTGTGAGTTTCTCAATTTTTCATCATCTCGATCGACACTGGATCTTGCGGGAGGCAAAGCAATATCGGAACTCGGAAAAGGAGAAGATGCGTTTTTGGATGAATATGCAACGTCAAACTCGGAAAAAAATGCGGCAATGGTGGACAGAATACGGCAGCGGCTAAGACTCACGTCTTTAAAGTATCAAAAATTGGAAAATCTTGTAAAAGCCATCGGCCTTCCAAAAGAAAAATTATGTACCCATTGCTGGGATAGAAGCAGTTATTTTTAACCGGCGCCCACCCCATTGGCAAATAACGCCGTAAAACCGACCCCCCGCCCGCCAAAAATGCGGGGGGAGGGTCGGGGGGAGGGGGACGGATCGGGGGGGCGGATCGGGGGGGGTCGGAAATTTAATGAATACCCTACAGGTTACCGTAACCGTTCAGCCGCCATTCGCGACCGAACGGTTACACAAATTGCCAGCGCAACCC
>Ga0307380_10006734_pt1 | contig 15037 bp, 19 predicted proteins | sample UN3MG_FD_202239 | JGI IMG/M metagenome (GOLD analysis project Ga0307380, IMG submission 202239) | Soil microbial communities from Risofladan, Vaasa, Finland - UN-3 | ecosystem: Environmental > Terrestrial > Soil > Coastal area > Acid sulfate soil | place: Finland: Risofladan, Vaasa | collected...
ATAACTGTCTCCCTGTTTTGTATATTTTATTTTATAGTGTTTTTATCGTCTTTTTTCGGGCCATTATCTTTCTTATCTTCCTTCTTCTCAGACTCCTTATCGTCTTTTTTGTCAGGTTTGCCATGGCCAGATTCTGGAGTATTATTCACATCGTTTTTGAGCTCGTCTTTTTTTACGGGCTCCTTATAGTCTTCTTTTTTATCAGGCCCAGTTCCCTCTGGCCGCTCTTCCGGATTAGTTCCTTCCGGCTGTTCTTCTGAATTAGTTCCTTCAGCCTTTTTAACTTTAACTGGCTGCTTTTTCTTAACAACAGGAGTGTTTTCACCAACCTCCTCAAAGAACCTCATTGAGCCCGGGGCATGATTGATATCAACCTGGCTTAATGTGACTATTTCTTCTGGTTGTATTTTATGCCTTATCCCTTGTTTTACTACCCGCTTTACTTTTCCTGATATGTTTTTAAATTTCATGCCACCCGCTCCTCTTTAAATGTTAATAATTATAAAAAAGGCCCGACCCAACACATATGGGCAGGGCCTGTGTATAAAATCCTTAAATATTTTGCTTTACTATATGGTCAGTCCTGCATAGTAAGTGGTAATTGCTGCTAACAACGTACCATCAGTTGCGGTCTTCAAATCAGTTGATCCACCTGGGTTAACTGAACCCAACATGGTAAGAAGAGCTACAGATAAACCGTTGCCAATACCTGTTGCAATTGATTCCTTCGTCTGCCATTCAATCAGTCCAAAATTCGACTTGATTTCGAAACTTGGATCACCAAGAGCAAAGTTATGACCCAGAAAATCAGGAGAGGTAAAAGCAAACATATGACCAACTGGAAGAAGGTCGCTCTTAATGGTCTTGATTATCTTCGTACCGTGCAGAGTGTCTGAAGTGATACCATGCTGAATACGATCCTTACCGAAGTCGTCACCGGCACCGGGAAGGAAAACTGCTGTTTCAAAAGCTTCCTGGCACATCAGTATACAGGCAACTTCTTTTCTTTTCGGATCTGAACCGTTGATGCCAGCCGAAAGAACATTCTTCAGTGCAACAAGGTCTTCCTGGGCAAGAGTAAGCGAAACCGGAGTGGTTGCCTGTGGCCCAAGAACCTTACGCTTTGTTGATGCTCCAACTGCAAGAGCAGCTCCGCATAAGCGCAGAAAGTATTTGTCCTCGAGTTTCTCAAGAACAGGAACTGATTTGTCTTCGATTCTTTTGGTGATCTTGTACTGGTATGCACGAAGATCTTCAACAGTAATCTGAAAACGTTTGGTTACGAAATTGACGACAGGTATGATGTACCTTTCGCCTTTAACATACTGGCCATTAGGCTCACCAAGGTTGTCAACAGCAACCGCGGATGCGTCTGGCTCGATATCACGGATTAAATACAGAGAATTATCATTGACATTTCTCTGACAGTCAGCGACTGTAATTGGCTCTTGAGGGATTATAGCGCGAGTAAACGCGGCTTCCTGAAGTTCGGTCTTAACATACTGACGACCGGCCTCGGAGAGCTGTGCCTGGCCTTCCATTGTGCCAAGTTTCTCAAGAAACGCATCATTGCTTTGTATTGCAGTGATCGTGTCATTCATGAGCTGCTCCTATTACTTTAAATAGTTTAAGTAGTTTGGTTTATTAATATGGGCCGATTATAGCTCGGCCCAAGCATTTGTTTACTTATCGACTTACGACAGAGTCACCATCACAGGCGAAATTGTTTTATACACAATATAATCAGTTCCAACTTCTTCTGCACGGGCCACCTGCTCATAAGCACCGGTTTCTGCAGTTTCTATAACAGAAACAAGTTTGCCTTCTGAACCAGTGGCTGTTGATGGGACAAGTAAATCACCCTTGTTAACTGTTCCATCATAACCTTCAGAATCAACCTTGATTCTGACACCAATGGTCTCCATTGTAGCAATGCGACCAACAGAAGTATCATGGGATTCATAGATATTGTCCGACCTATTGCCAATTACGAGCTTGTTAATAGGGGCCGGCGTGTCAGTGGTAATGTTGGCGATTGAGCCAGCATCTTCAACTTCTGCCCATATTCCAGGAATGGCAGTGAAGTTGTCAGGGTCGATTTTACGGGAAACTCTGTCCAACTTATTAAAATGGGTTAAAATCTCAAGCACAATTGCTCCTTGTTATGATTAAAAAAAAAAGTTAATTAATCAAGGACACCATCAAACATGCCGGGCCTTTCTAACTTACCCGATGGCTGTTCGTTGGCTACCTTATCAAAAATTAAACTTTCTCCTTTTCCGCCTTGAGCAATTTTTGTCGCTTCTTTAATAACATCAAATTCATGCTTTTCTTTTTTCATTAATTCAGCAACTTTTTCCTCGAGGCCTGATTCATCGATAACACCGAAACGGATCATATCGTCTAACAAGCATCGAACATCAGCGGCCTTCTCAAGGCCAGAATTGCGTTCTTGTACGGAGTTAAGAGTTTCCGATATACTGGTTATACATTCAGCGGCTATTTTCATAATCTCTTGGACCGATCCATAGACATCTTTATTGCATGGAAAAGACGCGACCTTGGTAAGGCCAGTAGAAATTTTATTAGCCTCTTCAGAAGTAAACTTCTCTGAAGCTGTTTTTTCAGCTTGATGATCATTTGCCAAATGGCGTAGGATCATCTGACCAATATTTTGATTAAAGACCATTAATAGCCCCTTAATTGGGAATAAGAAGACTTATTAAATAATGCCTTTTTCTTTCAACATATTTACGGCAGAAACAACATCTTTGTCTTTCAACAGAGTTGCAATTTTAGTTTCCTCAGCATTTGGATTTTTTTCAGATTTAACTTCAACTTCTTTAGAAGCTCCGGCAGTTTTTGACTGTTCGTATTCTTCTAAAAAAGAAACTAAATCTTGAGCATCTTTTCTTCCCTTGGCCTCTGCGTCTTCAGCTTCTTTAAGCATGCCAACATACTGATATGCACCGCCAATAATATCATCTCTACTAAGAGTCGAATTTTTGGAGGCTATCTTTGCAAGATAATCAGTATTATTTGCTGAAGCGGTTTTGTTTATGCCGGCGTCTTTGATATTGTAACCATCAAGAATGCCATTGTCACTTAAAAGATTCAAAGCTTCAGTATACTCTTCGTCTTTTGCAACTTTTTCGATTTGGCTATAAAAAGCCTCAGCTATTTTGATTCCGATAGCCTCTGCTTCTTTTGCCTGTTGATTGCCAGCAGTTTTACCAATTGGCTCAATAGCTTCTGCAACAGCTTCAGGAACTTTATGAAGCATATTAGCATCAGTAACTTTGCCGTCACCAGCTGAAATAGCTAAGCCTTCATTTGGCTTTGTGGCAGCAGGTTGTTCACCGGCAGCAGCTTCAGCAGCGTTCCCGCCAGCAATTTCTGTCTGTGGTGTTGCGACGCCTTCTGTAGCCGCTACAACTGGTTCAGCTGCACCAGCAACACTTGAATCTGCCGGCTGAACTTCACCTTCGTTTGCAGGAGCTGCTTCATCGGTAATGCTTTCGGCAGCAGTCTTCTCAGAATCTTTATTAAGCTCAGCAGCCAATTTGTCAAGCAAACTGCCTGTGCTATTACCATCAACAACTTTGGCAGATGCTGTTTTTTGTCCAGACTCAACAATATTGAGATGATCCTCAAAAGTTGTTTTGGTCTTAATCATTTATAACCTCCATCGATGGATTAATAAAATGTTATTTCAATTCTTCATTTATTAACAATATAAGTTCATGATATATTGAATGCAATAATTTTTCAATAATTAAATATAATTAAATTACATATATACTATCCTTTTTTTGGCAAATTTTTAATCAATGCAGCAATACCTGCAGTTGAAAGACCGGCACCACCTGCTGCTAAACGAGGATTTATACCTGCTCCTGGAAACAATTTATGGCCTTTTGTTTGTAGTGATTTTTGATTATACACATTAGCCACATAAGCACCAGGAAGTGCTAGCGCACCAGCCAACAACCCATATCCATATGCCGCTTCACGCGACCCTGACTGTTTAATATGTCCTGAAAAGTTAGTATCTTGTAATATATCTTCATAATCAATTGCATGATTAAACATTTCATCATTTTTTTTATCATTTATTTTATTATATATTGCCGCAACAGACCCGCCACCTATTACAGATTGTAGCCATGGTTTTGAAAATATCTCAGCAAGTTGTTTTGGACCATAACCATTAGCCTTAAGTTTTAATCCAGCATATAAAGCAACGAGACCGGCTAATATATGCATTGGATCGGGTTTATATTCTTCTTGCTCATCTTCAAGTTGGCCAGTTTTTATAATCATTACTGATTCTATTCGAGGTTCAAGAAAACCAGGATAACAGCTCCTTGACTGTAAATACGGAACAAGGGCCCTTCCTAATGTGTTGCTGAAGTTGTTGTTTGATATATCAAGATATTGTGGTTCAGTATCATCCTTATAATTAAATATAATACCTTTATTATCAAGCTCGTCTGCAAGTTGTTGTTGTTTTAGTCGTACTAATACCATTCTTTGAAATTCTTCAGGTTTTGGATGTATGCCAAGCCCTAACAGTGTTGATAGAACAGTGCTTAATGGAAGAGCAGAAGACATTGTGTTTATTAAATTGCGAGGAAGCTTTGGCTCAGCAGCAATAGATGCGTTAACTTTTTCATCAAGCGCTTTCCTTAACAATGTTACTTTATTTGCAGTTTGCATATTGCCATCAATGTCATCAGGCCCGAGAGCTCCAATATCCTTTTCAATTTCACTCTTTTTATTTACCTGTGCAAATTTATCAACCATATCATCAGTAATGCCATAAGCATCAGCTATATCAACTGAGTATATAACAGATCCATTAGACGCGGCTTTTCCAAGAACGTATGAAATCCTATCAGCTCCAATGTGTACTTTAGATAAATCAAAAAATCTTGGAAAGTCGTTATATACAAAAACCTGCGCTCCAGGAAGAATTACTTTATTTAACTCCTTTGACCATAAATTAGCAATATCTTTTGTAATAATTTTACCAAGATAATTTTTAGCATGTTTGCAATATTCCGTTCTGGTCTTAGCTTTATTATCACATATATTACACCGATCAAACTTAACCCTACAACCCATTGATACTGCAACTTGATCGCCGCGCTCAAGTGCTAAGATAATATCAGCACCAGATTCTGTGTCTATTGCTATAACAAGTTCAACACGATGCAGTATTGGGTTCCAATGTGCAAACACTATTTCACCAAATGATCTCTTTAAATCCTTGTTGACATGGTGCTTATAAAATTTTGCATAATACTCAAATGTTTTATAGCCGTAATCGTTTGGGGTTCCCATGTCTGTTCTTAATGATTTGTGAGCAAGGCCAACCTCAGGAAAAGCATCACCATTACGATTTGACCCCCATATTTCATATGACCCAAGAGCATTTACAACAACATAATACCGGTCAGGTTTGCGTTTAAGGTGAAGAATAATCTTCATAATCTCAGGCGCATAATTACTTGATGCCGTTTTGTTCATTTGGTAAATTGAGTTTACCGGAACAATATTTCGACCATTATCATCAAAAGAGTCGTATGTAATATATTTAATCATACTATGTCAAAGGATTTCTAATAAGTTTAGGTTCTATTTGTGTATTTCTTATACTTTCAACTTTATGAGAAGTATTTTTTGCTATTCGCTCCAATGTTTTTATCTGTTTCTTCATCACTTTTCGTTTACGCATTTCGCTGGTAATATTATATAAATCATGAACTTTATCAGCACCTGCAGTAGCAATGGCCCCGGCGCCTACAATGGTGATTGTTGATTTTGGATAACTACGAACTATATTAAACAACCCCTTTGCACTTTTTCCAGCAAGAGTTGCCATAGCGTCTCCCAATGGGGCTGCCATTTTTTCAATATAATCACTAATCCCATTTAATGGTATCATATTAACCTTCTTTACCAGGAGCACCAGCAGCAGCTTTTGCACCAGCTTCAAGAGCAGTCTGTATAATTCTTGTCGGAGTAAAGCCGGATTCAATTGCTGCAATATCCTGAACAAGCTTATGATCTACGCCGCCAAACTCTATCATTTTATTAACCAGGTGACCAGCTACTAAAGGATTGCTTGCTGTTCGAGGAGAAAATGTCTTGATTACATTGAAATAATCTTTAAGTTGCTCTTGGTCTTTTTCAGCAAGCTGCGGAACTTTTTTAGTCATTAAATCATATGAATTTTTTATCTTCATAGATTGTATAAGAGGATCAACAATAACTTCTTTACCGGCAAGGGCACCAGCGCCTAAGACAGCAAACTGCATCAGATCGCCTTTATTGATTTTGGCAATAGCTGGAGATTGACTTTTCATTCCTTTGACAATTATATCAGGAGCTTTTTTACCACCACCAGATCCAAGAAACTTTCCCCACAATGCTTTTACTCCTTGTTGAGCACCTTTATTTGCCCCAAATACAGCAAATTTACACAGCAGTTCATATTCTTCTTCACTGATTTCTTTTCTTTTTTTAAGATTATCAGCAGCTGTTTTTATTTCTTCTATCATATTTAGCTCCTTTACATACTATGAGGATTGGTTAGACCTAAAGAACTTGATCTTTTTCCACCCTCAAACTGATATGCCTGAGACGGTTTTAATTGCAAACTGGTATCAAGATTTTTTTGAATTGGATTTATTTTTGAAATATTCTGAAGTGCCTTATTCCTATCGCTTAAAGACCATAAGGAAAGCCCTCCGTAAATAGCAGAACCAATCAATGCTGTCTTTTCCATTGCAGTATTGAAAAATGATTTCCAAATTTTATCCATATTATTTCATTCCCAACTGTCTAATTGATAATAGATCAGCTTGAGAAAGTTCGCCAGGTTTAATATTTCCAGCAAGAGTATTGTTGCGAATCATTGAGGTATAATTTGTTCCTGAACGCTGTCTGGCATTACGAATACCACTAATCCCCTTAACTCCACCATAAGCCATTCCGCCTTTTACAGCAAGACCCCATGCGCGTTCGCCAATACCAAGCTTTTTATTAAACGGGTTTGTTAATGTACCTTTCCACAATGCTCCACCTACATTTTGTCCAGCTTTACTAACTAAACGCAGTGGTGTTGTTAAAAGTCCAGCTTTTTTATCGAATGGGTATGCTGCTATAACTTTATCAACATCCTGTTCAAGCTCGCGGCGTTTTTCAAATTCTTCATCTATTGTGCTTGATGGAATATCACCACGTTTTTCTTTTAGAATCATATTAGCAATAGTTGGTGCTGTTATTCCTATTACACCACCTTTTAGGGTGTCTTCAATAATATTGCGAAGCCTTGGTTTCTTTTTAAACAGTATTGGCGCCATGCTAAATACCATTCCAGACATTGCACCAAGGCCAGCTGCCAACAATTTATCTCTGTTAGTTTCACCAAATGGCTCATCATCCGGTTTAATAACTTTATCGGCAATTCGACGCTCAATTTTTTCTGAGTACTCGTCAAAATTTGGGATTGGCATTTGCATATTAATGTTTCTTTATTTCATTTATAAACAATTTACGTATTGTTGCGACTGTTTCACCAAGATTTAATAACATATCGTTCAATGCTGCAACCTTTTCAATTGATGTTATATATTCTTGAACCGGTTTTAGCATGTCAGCATTTCTATTAATTTTTTTTAGTGACGAAGTTTTAGTGAATACTGTTTTTACATTGAAATTCTTTTTTATTAAATCAGTATGGATTACATTGTATGCAACAGCAACTTTCATGAAATCAAAACCCTCATCACTAACATATCGACACGCCACCTTTGAAATATCGCCAAGCGACTCGCCATTAGCAATCATTACTTTTGCATCAATAGCCATTTTGTCAAATGCATTCTCGACATTAATTTCTTCATGCCTCTGTAATGATTGAATGTCACTGAAAAATGCTTCAAATACATTTTTGCATTGTCCTATTTTACGAAGATCTGCAGTTTTCTCACTATCATCAGAAGCTTTAATGGTATCATTTTGTGGGCTTCCTGCAATCATAGTTAATAATGATCGAAAATCTTTTGGGGGAGTTAGGTATTTATCCATATCGTTTTCACCTTTTTTGATATCATCTTTTAATTTACTATAATCAGCAAGAGTAAATTTAATATTAGTTTTATCCGTGTCTTCATTTTGATATAAAGCAAGATAAACATTTTGATTAGCAGTTTCACACACGCGCTTAAGAACAGCAAGGTTTTCAATCTCTCCAGATTGATATAATTCAAGGAGAGTCTCATTCATATCCTGTTCAGTAATAAGATAGTCTTCAGCAACTCTGTGTGCAAGTTCTTTAATTGACTCAATCATAATTATATTTCTGGTGGCAATGTTAAAGCCCCGTATGCTCCACCTATACCAAGTACAGCGCCACCAACAATTGGAATAGTCGAAAGCTCTTTGGTAGCATGCAATAGTCGGTTCGGCTTTGTTTTTGCAACTTTCTTTCCAGCCTTTAAAAATGGATTAATTTTTGATAATACCTTGGCAAGATTTAGGGCTTTTTTTTCCAATTCGCCTGTAAATGAATTTAATATTTCATTGCTTTGTAATATTTTTGACATCATAACACCTTTAAGAAAAATATAACATATATACTAACTACTTGCAACTATTATCGGATTCTATTAAATTATATTATATAATTAATATACTACAAAACAATGGGTGGCTTATGTCAAAAAATGATTTTAATTTCCAACGTGATCTAAAAAAAGCAATAATGGATGCTGATTCCGATAAAATTAATCGGAAAGATCTTCTTCGATCAACCTTTAAATATTGGGTTGCTAAACTGTTTGAACACATTCAAACAAAGAAAAAGGAAATGACGCTTGAGTTTAATTATGTTGTTACAGTAAAAAGAAACATCATAAATGAATTCAGAAAAACTGATCTCGGTGAATATCAGATTACTGAAAAACAGTATGATGATTTGTTCGAAACAACAATTAAGGAAATTCTTGAGCTTGCGGCAACAAGACATGATGGAGAAGATTATACCAGTGTTGAACAGACTTTAGATATTAATCCAGAAAAATATATTAACGATGGTGGGTTGTATGTTCCAGAGCATCTGAAAAAGAATTAAACAGAATTTTTAGCTGATTGTCTATTTCTTTGCACGATTCCTGCTCTTCTTGCAGTAATATCATTTCGATATTCAACAGGTGACATCCCTTTCATTTTATCCTGCTTTGCTGCTGTTATCATATCTTGCTGTATTATACGCATCGGTACTGGTTTTATTTTTAAAGGGTCAAATAGATTTTTTGATATTTTAATAAAGTTACCAAGGCACGCTTTTTTTACATGTTCTGGGAGTTTTGATATATTGGGAGTCTCATTCGCCCACTTTTTAGCCGTACCCTTTGGCAACTCGCCTTCTTTTTCTTTTGCAAAGAATGCTCTCATCTGTGCTTTTGATTTAAATGGCATACAAACTCCTATTATAAAGTAATAACATTTTGTTCTTGATAATCAGTATCCGCCCCTCCGGATAAATATTTTGAATATTCTCCACGAGCAACTTTGCATGCTATTCTACTAAACATATACGAATGAAATGCGTCATCAGGAACATTATGATCATATTTAGTCATCCTAAGTCTTTCGCTATATTCTGCGTATATTCCTGTAAAATCAGACACAAATTCTTTAAATTGTTCGTAATTAAAAAAATGCACCTGTGCTCTTTTTATTTCCATTATATAATCGGTCATCACCTGGGTGCGATTTATAATATAATATCCTTTATCTTTGTCCCACTTAATTTTCTTTTTTAGAGAACCATGCTCATAAATTTCAGCAAACCTGCTAATTCCAAGAGCCTGAACCATCATGGCGTTTGACGTTCTGCCATCGCCAGTATCAGCAATGGTTAAAAGGCATTTAAATAGATTAATAATTCTCAACATATCCTTAACCTGGGCAATAGGCTCTGACATTCTTCCTGTATATCTTTTTTTAAATAGCACTTTAAATACACTTTGATGCCAGGTACTAATTGTTAACATTGAATAAGACGTGCCTGAAGCAGTGTCTCCTTTGCCCCAATCGATCCCTGCAAAATTAGCTCCTGACTTCGCCACACTGTCATGCAGTGCCATAGCTTCTTCAACCATATAATATTCACGGCAACATCCTTTTATTTCAGCAACACTCATAGGATGTTTTGCAGCAGCGTAAGGCAATGCCAATACTTCATTAAAGTATTTTTCAGTAGAGTATATTTTTCTTGTTCTTATTATATTTATCTGCCAGGCCTTCTCGTTTTTAGCATTGTTTACCCAGTTTAAAACAATCTGTGGTAACCTAAATCCATCTATGAACCCTTCTGGATTCATTGCAACCCATTGGCCATCGCGATAATGTATAGGTTTACCACATTTATTACATATCAGGCAAGTGTCTCCAATATTGTATTCATTAATAAAGTTATATTTTTTACAACCTTGATTTTCACATTTAATAATCCACTCATTTTGAGTTGATTGGTTCCAGTATATCTCCATCGTATTTTCTACAGTTTTAGGAGTACCGGCATATATCTTACTATTAAAAAGGTGCATTGGAAGGGATGGTTGTTCTTCTGCAAGATGCTCCCATTTAGCAAGACTGTGACTCATTGATTGCTCAATAACTGGAATATGGTCGCTAATTACATCCTGTATTTCATCAATAGCAGTCATGTCTGCAGATATACCACGAATAGAATCAGCAGTATGATAAGCTGATCTTAAATATATCTTACTTCCATTTCGCAATTCTTTATATGATATCTGGTCTTTAGTTTTAGTATCAAAATAATGATCGCGTACAATGTGCGATTCACGCAAAGCGCTGTTGAGCTTGTCAGTTGAAAACACAGATACCTGGTTACCTGTAGGAGCAACATACAATGTGTGAAATGGACTATATTTTATAGCAGGTAGAGAAAGTTTAAACGCAAGCGTAGTTGATTTGTGCGTTTGCCGCCCAAATTTAAACATCATGGCATTAGATTTTAAATTATAGAGCGGATATAAATGCTTCATTGATTTTGAAGGCATTTGTAGTGGCGACATATTCAAATAGAATATGTTGACAGCAAACTGTTGCGGAGTAATCATATATTTGGCATATCACCTTTGATATCATCCTGCACATCTGGCATGTCATCAATGTTAGCGATTTGTTCATTACAATCATTAAATCCAAGTTCAAGCTCACGCATTTTTTCAAAGAAATTATCTGAACTGTTGCCACCATCTGGCATATTGTCTTTTGCTCGAACATATAAACTCATCCATTCTTTAGCGAGTTTAACTCTTATTTCTTCAACATTACGTCGCTTGGATTTAGTATTTTCAAATGCACCAACAATATCATTAGATCCGGTACTTTGCTCAACCTCTATACTATGAGCCATATTCATAGTTTCATAATATTTAAAGATACTATCAGTTTGTACTTTTTCAAGAAAATCTTTTGGCGTTGGTGCTTTGACTGCGTACCCTATTTTCCATTTGATATACTCACTATCATGGAAATTAAATGGAACTTGGCAACCGTCACAATTTTCATCACGGATATCACACATTTCTATTTCAGATTGTCCAGTTCTGAATTGTCTTATAATCAAGGAATTGTTACGAAAAGGAACACAGTATTTATGAGCATCTTTTGCAGACATATTATCTGTGTCCCAAAATATTCTTTTATATAATGTGAGAGCGTCGACTCCAATTTTCTTTTTATACTTGACCATCATTATTTCTGATATTGAATCAAGATCCTCTTCATTGAAAAGGAAGATGTTTATCAATGACATAACATCTTTATGTGTATGCGCCCACACACAATCTTCACACCATTTGAAATAATTTGGCTCATCTTCTATCTTTTTATTTCCACGTATAATATAATCATATATATCGAATATATCAAAATGATTCAACCATTGAACATGAGTATCGTTGTCGATTTGTAATAATTGCCTGTTTTCAATCATTGTTCGTATTCGATCAGGCAATACGTTTCTCATGTCGGTGAAAATTGACGACACCTCTTCTGGAGTTATTTCATAATTGAAAGTACGAAGTTTAGTTATAATCTCTTCAACTTCTTTATTACAAAATAAAAGAGTTATTACAAATTTTTTAAATGGTATCTTTCCCATTAAACCCCTCAATTAGTGTATATTATGGAATATATAATATTTTTACTAATATCGCTAATTTATAATCTAATTTTTTTTGTACTTGCAAGAATTGTTAATTATATTCTATAATAACATTATATATTAATTTTTGATTTTTTTCAAAGGATATAGATATGGAGAAGACAGCCTTAAAAGGGTCTTTGTTTAAAATGATAAAGAGCCCTATAACTTCTGGTATTACCGGCCTCGTTACTGGTAGTGCAGGAGGTGCTTTATATGGCAAAAAGAAGGGTGTTCGGATTGGTGCTGAAACAATGGCCGATGAACTTGGAAAAGCTTTTGTTACAGCTAATGCAAAAGAGAATAGAATGCTCCATGATACATGGCAAGAAAAGAATAAAGTCGAAAATGCACAAATAGCACAACACTTTTTACGAAAGGGGTATCAAATGGGACAAGGAGTACAAAAAGTCGCTGAAGAAATTACAAATACGTATAACGCATCATTTGATAATGAACTTCAAAAGCTTGCTTCAGAATCGGATGTTGCAGAACGATTTAATGGAATGAGCAAAGAGGCTAAGGCCAATATATTAAAGTCTTTGTTTGGGTCAAGAAAAATGTATGCCAATATTGGCAAAATTTTCAAAGGTAATAAATCAATTGGCAATAAGGCTGTTGCTGTTGGAAAGCAACTTAAAAATATGCCTGGGACAGTGATGGCTGGCGGAGCGGTTGCTGGTTATGGTGCTGGCAAAGTAACATAATGCCATCCATATCTTTAATAAACTTCGAAGGGCAGATGCACAAAATAGCAACTGTCCTTACTAAAATCTCATCTTATAACGAGACCCTTTATACAGCTCGTGCAAAACATGATCTTCAACCCCTAAGCAAGGATCGACCTACACTTTCAAAACCTCAAGACAAACCATTTGAAAAAAGACAAACCCAAGCAAATGTTAGTATGAGCCACCTTGTTGATAGAAAAAAGCTCAATACTAATACCAGAAAAAATTCTCGTTTGTTATTTTAAAAACTATCATGTAATAACTATATTGAGGAACGTTATTTATTCCTTCTTTTTTTAATATTGAGTTCGGGGGATCAGATTTTCTGGTCCCCCTTTTAACATATGAAAGGAGTGTGTATAAAAGATGAGTGCGATGTTTCATATCTTTTTCCACGATGATGTGGATGGGATTGTAAGCGCGGCTTTAATTTTAAAGTACGTGGTCAACGGAAGGCCGTATACATTAAAACCGGCAAAGACTTTGCAAAGAGGTGATAAATTTGACAAGATAATAGAGGCGTTAAATTTTGATGACGTTTGTGTTATTGTTGATTACCAGTATAATAAAAAAGCTGATTTATGGGTCGATCATCACTTTAACAAGGAGCTTGGTGACAAACCTATCAGTAACATGATGATGCGTTACGACCCAAAAGCAAAATCAGCAGCAAGAATCATTTTTGATCTTATTACAATGGGTCCACTTGGAAAATTTATTCCTCTTGATGAATATTTAGCTGATACGGTTGACATGATAGACAGCGCAAATTACGAATCTGTTGAATACATTTTTAATTGTACGACTCCTCTAATGATTTTAAGAGCCCACCTTGAGCAAATGACTATATCAATTGATTCGCTATATTCAAGAATTGTTGAAGTAATAAGCGCTTCCGATTTTGATATGAGCAAGGCTATGAATACTCTTGGTCTTGACGACAACATTGTGGGTAAATTAAAGCATTCAGCACAATCAATTGAAAAAGCAATGGTTATTAATGGTCCTGTTGCAATTACTGAAATGAATAGACTGTATGCATATCCACGGTATGCTGAATATTATGTCAGGCCAGATATGAAATATGCATTCAGAGTTGTACAGCTCGGTGGAGGCAGGATACAAACTGATATTGGTTTTAATCAATGGTGTGATTTTACCAATGATATTCATATTGGAAAAATGTTGGGAAGCTTTGATTATACCATAAGTGGCGGTGGTCATCATGATGTTGGTGGCTCAATAATTACTATTGATAAATTGGAGCAGCATGTTGATGATATTTTAACAATCCTTAACCCGGAGAAACCTGTGGAAGAAGCAGAAATGGAAAAGGTTGGTGTAGATGTTGAGGTTGATAGTATTGAAGCAAAGGCGGTAGATATGGTTAAAACCGGCGAAGTTTCAGATATTAATGAAGCTCGTAAAAAGGTCGTAAAAGAAAAGGAGGGTGACAAGTCAAATGTTCAGGGCTCCGTTTAGCAATTTTGACATGCCCAAAATTCTTGGGGCCGAAATAGATGAAATAGATGAAATAATACTAAATAAACATAAGCACCTTGAGCGAATAACCATCCCTAAAAAAGATGGAAGCAAAAGACATATCGTGGCTCCCGACCCACGAATGAAATATATTCAAAAGTCAATTTATTGGCGCTTTTTGCGCAGATATAAACCGAGCGAGGCTGCACATGGTTTTGTGGCCAAAAAAGGAATTGCCACCAATGCAAGAATTCATGTTGGGGCAAATTCTCTCGGAAAGATTGATATTAAAAGCTTTTTTGATTCAATAACAGTGGACCACTTAAAGAATTGCCTATTTGGCAATAAGCATATATGCAGATATTGTAAACATTATGAACGTATGATGGATGGATTATGTAACCCATCACTTTATCATAATAAAACACAAGATTTTAAATTCAAGTGTGAAGAAATCAAGGCCGTATTAATTAAAGAGTATTGTGATGCAACTGGTTATCAATCACTTTTTAATAGAGTTATTGAGCTTTGCACTGTTGATGGATTTACTGCTCAAGGATTTCCAACATCG
>Ga0307380_10006738_pt1 | contig 15031 bp, 21 predicted proteins | sample UN3MG_FD_202239 | JGI IMG/M metagenome (GOLD analysis project Ga0307380, IMG submission 202239) | Soil microbial communities from Risofladan, Vaasa, Finland - UN-3 | ecosystem: Environmental > Terrestrial > Soil > Coastal area > Acid sulfate soil | place: Finland: Risofladan, Vaasa | collected...
CTCAGGGCTGCTGGTTTAACATGCTTTTGATCATGTGGGACGAAAAGGAGCAAGGGAAAATAGTTGGCACAAAAGAGGAGATATGTAGAGTGGTCGGGTGTGATTCGATAGAGCTTCAGTGCTTTTTTGATGATGACAAAAAGCATCATTTCGCAAATGTAACAATTTGTAACAATAAAGTAACAATTATAAACCGGCGTATGCACGAAGCGTATATTGGCCGTGAGAACACAAAAAAGCGGGTTGCTCATCACCGAGCCAAGGCAAAGGTGGAGAGTAACGCCGAAGTAACGCCCTTTTCTTCTTCTTCATCTTCTTCTTCATCTTCTAAATATACATATACGTTACAACAAGTTTTGGACATTACCCCCCTTATCGGGTTGGATGAGGAAAAGGCAACGGCCTTTTTTAATCACTATGATTCGCAAGGATGGCTGTTTGGAAACTCGCTGCCAATCACAAACCTAAACTCAGCCTTGCAGCGATGGAAGAATAGCGGTTACAGATTTGAGAAATCAAGCGGTGGCGGCAAGGCAAAAACAAGACTGTTTCCGATTCCGGGAAAGACTTGTTCAAAATGTAGATTGCCCGCAGTTTACAAAAACACAAAAGGAGCCTATGATAGTTACGCTTGCGCGGAACACATGCCGGAAGATGTGAAGGAGATGTATGAGTAAGAATAAAACGAGGACGGAACACAAAAAACATCAGAGAGAGTATTGCTTGCAAAAAGAAGGCACGAACCAGTTTATGCACTTTGTAGCAACGGCTCCTCGGCCAATCTCGGATGACGACTTGATGAGAACGGCAACATATCGCGCTCAAAGATGTTCGGGGCTGTACGGCGGCAACTGGATCGCTCACGTTGGTATGACTTATAGCGAAATGGCGGAACAAAGGCAAATGCAAAATTAAGGAGATCGATAGAATGGAAACGTGCAAAAGTTGTAGATTTTATTTCCCCACAGACAAAAACGGAAACCAAGGCGAATGCCGGATAGAGCCGCCGAAACTATTTCCTCTGCCCGCAGGTTCTTCTATTGCGGGTGGAAGGCCCATGATTGAATTGCGGTCTCTATTTCCCCCGGTTAAATCTGGTGCGTGGTGCGGGCGATACGAGGAGAGATAACCGGAAAAATTAAATTGTAGGTTTGCAAAAACCGTGATAAGGTATAGCCGACACCTAAAACCTAAAAACAAGAAAGGAGCACAGTAATTATGGCAAAGAAATTCAAACGCAGGCGAATCGCAGAAGTTTTTCTTGGTGGCAGGTTATACAAAAAAAAGAAGAAAGATCCGGTTACTGCCCGCACAATACAAACCGTGGAACAATTAAGGGCTTCTGGAATGACTGAGGCTGAGATAAGAAAGTTGCAAAGGACAAAGAAGAAATAAATGCCCGAAATAGCCGATATACCCATAACACCTGAATCGGCGGAATACTTCGCATCCAAAACATCGGACGAAAAAGCCACGTTGATCGCAGAGGGCAACGCCTGCTTTTGGGCCGCGTACAACAAACTAAAACTTCAGTCCGGCCCTTTTTCACTTAAAGGCCGCGAGTACCTTGCCGAGTGGATTCACGGGCCTGCCAACAAAAAAAGGAGAGCAAGAAAACGATGCGCAATGAAAGCTCCGCAGGATGGGTTTAGTATTGGCGAGGCCATCGACAACCTTCATGGGATGATAACGGGCAGGTATAAGCAAGGCGTTCTTCACCTATTGCCTACGAAGGCCACAGTGGAAGAATTTGGTAAAGCTAAGTACGGCCCGTTGATTCTCAAGAACAGAGCGGCTATCGGCAAATATGTTAAAACCGGCCCGAAAGGTTCCGACTCGGCTTCACTAAAACAAATCGGCGATTCCTACCTCTACCTGAGAAGCGCAACGCTGAGCGCAGAGGGAGCGGGGGATGGAAAAACTTCCGCGCCGCTGTCGTCTATTTCCGTGGACAAAGTTGATTTTGACGAAATTGAACTGATGGACGCAGAGGCGATTGCTCTGGCGATAGGGCGTATGGGAGCTTCGGAAGTTCACGAAGAAGTTTATATTGCAAATCCGCTTGGCGAAGATTCGGGAATCGACTTGATATACAAACAATCCGATATGCGACATTGGCACAGAAAGTGTTCATGTGTCGGCGGAGATTTAAGTGCGTGGACGTGCGCAGAGAAAGATTTTCCTCAATGCGTAAAGGAATATCCCGATGCCGATGAGCGGGAACGCGATGGAAAACACAGGGGCTATATCGCATGTAAAAAATGCGGCAAGCCGGTTCCGATATGGGCGGGGCCTGGAACGGGCATGTGGATACCGGACAAACCATCTATAATAGATTTTGAAGGCTATCAAAAAGGACACTTAACCAGCAATTTCCATGACCCGATTACAATTCTCAAAGAATTTGAAGATCCGCCTTATGGCAATTTGGGCGGCGTGTATCGTATGCGACTTGGTATGCCCTTTTCTTCCGCAGAGGATAAACTTCGCGAGAATGTTGTTTTGGCAAATTGCGGAAACCACATCATGCCTACGAAGCATTCCGGCCCTTGCGCGATGGGGATGGACGTGGGACTTGTCAAGCATATCATCATCGGTACAAGGCTCGACAAAGAGCGATATGATATAGTTCGAGTAGCACAGATAAAGTCGTTTGAAGATGCCTACGATTTGTGTATCAAGTATGGGGTTAGATTTGGAGTGGTTGATATACGTCCATACGAGGACGAGGCAAGGGCGTTTCAAAAGAAGTGTATGTCCAAGGGCATTACAATCTTTTTATGCCAGTACGTTGACAGTCCGGTACAAGAGCAAGCCTTCAACGATAACACGGGTGTCGTAAAAGTTTATCGAACCGGAATTTTCGACCGTTCTCACAGAGTATTATCGAATGGCCTTGTCATTCTGCCACGGCAAGGTTCGGCCATGAAGGAATTTGCTCAACAGTGTTGTAACTGCGAAAAATATCCTTCACAGGACAGGCTTCAAAATACCGTGATGCGGTACAGGGTTTGTGGGAATATCAGACAGGGAGACCACTATCGCAACACACTGAATTACTTTTTGCTCGCGGCGGGCAGAACGCCGACTGTGAAGAAAAGAGGATTTAAGAGACAAACCGTTTGTATAAATGAATGAGAGGAAATGATGGCTCAGCGGCGATTAGAACCAATGGATATTGTGTTGTATGACAAGAAGCTATGGGTTGTCTCAACTGCGCACACTATGGACAGCCAGTGCAGGCAAGTAGTCAATTTGGCGGGCTACAAAAGGAGGGATTATGTTAAAGACATTGAGGCTTATAGGTGCAAAATAGTTCACGATGAGCAAGACAGAGAACGAAAAGAAGTAATGCCTGGAATGTATCTTTATCCCAATAGCGATTTTAAGCAAGCCCTGAAAGACAAATAACTATGGATTCCGAAAAAAAACAAATGCGGCAAAACGAAGAAAAAATCAAACAGGCAATTGTTTCCGGCCATCAGCGGGGCGTATGCGATAGTAGCGGAAATTCCGTATTAAACGAGCATGGACAACCTGTTGCGAAGCCGAGACCCCGCTCATCGGCGTCAAAAATGTATGTTTATGACAAAAAAAAAGGCAAAATGGTGGAAAAAAAGGCTTGACAAACCAAATAATAGCTGTACAAAATGTAAACCATGCCTGATGCAAAAGCAAAAGAGTACATTGCCGAATACGGGCGACTGAAAGGATTGCAATCCAATTCCCGTGATTTATGGCAGCGCACAGGCGACAAGATGTGGCCCTATGTTCAGATAGACAGCGAATATACAATCGGCACAGACAGGACAAAAGAGATTCAAGACACTACGCCGATGCTCGATATGCTCGACATGGTATCAGGTTTTTTACAAGTCCTTATTCCATCCGGCCAGACATTCTTTGAAATTAAAGTTTCAGAGAAACAATCACGGAACGATAGGATTCAGCGATATTTGTCTTATCTGACCGAAGCAGCGCATGTGAAAATTTTCGCGTCTAATTTTATGATTAAGATGGCAAAAGTGTTGATTTCAATGATTACCTTTGGCCCCGGTTGTATATTCACGGAATGGAAAAGAAAAAAAGGAGGGCTGAACTACAAAACTTCAAACATCGGCTCTTATGTAATTATCGAGGATGATTCAGAGAACATTATCGGGTCGATCCATAAATTCAAGTTGACCGCACAGCAGGCGTATAAGATATATGGCGACAATGCAGGGCCGAAGGTTATTGATGCGATGAAAAAACCCGAAACGATACAAGACGAATTTTGGTTCCTGTATCGCGTGATGCCCCGCGATGATTTCAATTCTCGACTATCCAGACAATACAATATGAACATGAAATATACCGCCTGCGTGGTACAAATCAAAGACGAACACAAAGTCGAAGAAGGTGGTTTCCCTGAAGACCCTTATGCTATCGGTCGCTGGATGAGGCCGGAGTTTGAAAAAGACGGTCGCGGTATCGGGACTGAAATGTTGCCGCAAATCAAAGTCCTGTTCGACATGACAAAGAATTTTAAGGAGTGTGGGAACAGGTGGAACAATCCGCCACGCCAAGCCTTGATTAACGGCGTTGAAGGCCCTGTCAAGGTAATGCCTGGGGCGTTGAATTGGGTGGAAACAATGGATAATATAAAGGCGCTCGATTCTGCGATGAACGGCAACTTCCCGATAACAGAGCAATCGCTTGACCGTCAAACCGGGATTATTGACAGGGCATTTTTCAAGCAGGCATTCGACCCGCTTGCCGACTTGAAAGGCGATAGACGAACAACGCTTGAGATACAGGAGCGCATTCGCGGAACATTGAAAAAATTAGGCCCGCCTGTCGGCAGATTATGGCTTGAATTGCTGACAAAGACGCTTGAAAGGTCTGTGTTGGAATTGATTCGCAACCGCGATGTCGAGCCACCGCCCGCCGAACTTACGCGAGTCAATTTCGGTATCGAATATGTCGGGCCTTTGGCTCTTGCCCTGAAAAGCGAACAGGCCAGAGGATTTCAGGAATGGCTTAACTTTGTCGGTCAAGCCCACGCACAATTTCCTGAGAAGAATGTTGACGATAATATCGACTTCGATGATGCTATACCGCGTATGGGTAGGACGTTTGGTGTCAATATCGAGGACATGGCGACTGTCGAAGAAAGAGACGCGAAACGCGAGAAAAGGGCAAAAGACATACAGGAACAAAAGGCAATGATGGCGGCACAGGCGGCGGGGAAGGCATACAAAGATGCTTCGGGCAGTCCGGGGGAAGGTAGCCCGGCAGAGGCGGTTATGGCGGAGGCGGGATAATGCCGCTGACGAAAAAGGGCAAGAAGATAAAACGTGCGATGGTCAGAAAATACGGCCACAAAAAAGGTAAAAAAGTATATTACGCCTCTCAAAAAAAAGGAACAATAACAGGAACGCATAAATGACCGAAGATGAAAGACAAGAACTGATTTCTGATTGCAAGGCGATATTCACAAAAATTGATGCAGGCGTTAATGTTTTGCAGTTTATATCGGACTTCTGCCTTGAACATGCTCAGACATTCATTGTAAACAGCGAAAGAAAGTCATGCTTCAACGAAGGCGCGAGAAGTGTGATTTTGAAGATTCGAGAATTGTTGGCGGACAAAGGAGAGCCGCGACAAACAGAAGTTGTAACAACAGAAAAGACGGGGCCAGAAAATGCCGGAAATTGAAGATGAATTAAAATTTTCAGTTGGTGCGGATAAGGTTAGGTTTGTTACCAGAACGAACGGCGACGAACTGCTTATCAGAGGTATAGATTTAACACAGGAGCAAGCCGCTACTCTTGCTTATTTAGTAAACTCAGAAAAGGATATAGAATTTGAAGTCAGAGAAGCCGAAACTAATTAAATTTTATTAAAGGACAAAGATATGGCAGAAGAACCAATCGCTCCACCAGCAGCGCCACCGGCAGAACCGCCAGCGGCTCCGCCAAGCGAACCACCGGCATCGCCTGCGCCAATTGATTTTCATAAAGTCATCGGGCAGGATGGTAAGATTTTGGAAGGCTTCAAGAACTTGCTGCCGGAAGAAATCCGCCACGAACTCACTTTGGATACTTACGGCGATATACCTGAGCTTGTCAAACAACATCTTGGTCTAACCAAAATGACCGGCAAGGACAAAGTGGTTATCCCGACCGAAACATCTTCACAGATAGAGAAAGACGCTTTTCGTAAGGCTATCGGAGTACCCCCCACATCGGCTGACTACAAGATGGAAGTGCCGGAAGAAACCAAAGAGTATTTCGATGAAACTTTGATGGGAACGGCCCGCGAATTATTCCACGGCATTAACCTGAACCAAGCACAGGTTGACGCACTATGGAAGTTTGAACAAGCGCGTATTGCTCAGGGTGTCAAGGAAATAGATGATGCCGAGCAAGCCGAATACGAGGAAGCCGAAAAAACTATCCTTGCCGAATCCGGCGAAGCTCTGGAAGACCAAAAGCATTTTGCAAACAAGTTGATTGCCGATGAATGTCCCGATGAAGAAAAACGGGCAAAGCTCTTGGAGGCGATTAACGACAACAACCTTCGACCCTATCTGTTTAATTTCCTGGCAGGCATTCAGCGAAAGTATCGTGAGGAACATGATGGGATACCGGCAGGAGAAACAGGGCAGGCAATGACGCCCGGCATGATGGAATCGAAGGCAAAAGAACTTCAGGCGACACCAGGCTACATGGATGGTACAATGAAAAATAATAATCCTGAAGGATATAAAAGGTTGACAGATGAGATAACTGGCCTGTTTAATAGGGCCAGTAGAACAGTAACCCCTAAATAAGAATAGTCGATTTTCGAGGTAGCCCCAATCCTTACGGGTCTCGAATGACAGCCTGAAAGAAGGCCATCTAACAGATGTAAAATGCAGGCAAGGTCTCCTTGTTGGAGGCAGCCGAGCCGAATACGTTGGTTTTTTAATGTAATTTGGTTTGGTTGTTTTACAATTAAGGAGATTTACAATGCCAGAATACACAGGAAGTAATCTGAACGGCAAGCAATTTGCCTCCACGATTCAGATGCTATCTCAGCAAAAAGATTCCCGCTTTGGCGATAAGGTCAGAAATGAATCTGTCGCCAATGCCGAGGAAGCGTACTTCAACGTCTTTGACGAGATGGATGACCCCACTCAGGACACCGACCGTCATGGCGCAACCCCTTGGGGTGAGTACGAGGCGAATCGGCGCAAGGCAACTCCCTATAAGTGGGAAAAGGGAACGATGATTGACAAGAAGGACGTTCGCCGAATGACCGTTGATCCGCAAAACCCTGTTGTGCAGGCTCAGTCCATGTCATTCAGCCGCAAGCAAGACAAAATCATCTATGCGGCCATGCTCGGAACCGCCTACAAAGGCAAGGCAGGCACAACGGCAGTTACCTTCGCGTCTGAATCCATCGGCATCAACAGCGATGGAACGGTATCGACGCTCGGTACGGCGGTAAGCAATGACACTTTAACCGAAGTGCCGATGACGTTATCGAAGATGTTGACTATGTTGACTATCTTCAACGAAGCCGATGTTGACCCGTCTATCAGGAAGTATTGGGCTGTATCACCGAATGACATTAAGCACATGCTCAATCTGACCGAAGTTGCAAGCGCCGACTACCATACGGTGCGGGCACTTCAAATGGGAAAGGTTGAAGATTACATGGGCTTCAACTTCTTCTGGTGGAATAACCTGAGCATGGACACCGATGATGCCACATGCAGACGCACCGTTGCGTGGGCGCATGATGGCATGATTCTTGCGAAAATCGGCGACTTCAAAACTCAGGTCTCGATATTGCCGGAACACAAGTACAGTACCGGCGTGTATTCGGAGTTCGACTTGGGTGCGGTTCGCATGGAAGGCGCGAAAGTCCATGAGTGCATGAACCTGGTAACGCAGACCTTGACGGCCAGCACTGCTCGGTAAACAGGGTTCAATCGGTTGTTTATTAAAAACAAAATAGAAACTTTCTTTGAAAGGATAGTTCGATGAATTTAAGTTTAAGAGACGGAATGCCCGTTACGCCGTTAGGCCCGGAAGCGAGTCCGTTGGACCTCGGTGGCACTACGGAATTAGGCCCATACTTCGTTGAAACAACGCAACGGCACGCTCTGGGAAGGCGGTTGATAACGTGGGATGGGCGTGTATTCAAATACGGAAAAGCAGGTGGGACCGTTTATTCTGGTCAAGGTTGCTATTTCGATGACGAAGAACAGGTTGGCTATACATCCGTTGGAGATACACAGGCCATCGGTGATACACAAATCACGATTGATAGTCAGACTGTTGCTAAGGATTTTTGGGCGGGTGGTTATGCGATTATCTATGGTGCGGACAACTCCGATGTCCAAAACAGAGGTATTGTTGGAAACAGTGTTGGTGCGGCTACTACTGTTACGGTTTACCTTGATGGACCATTAGCGGTGGCTATCACGGCTGATAGTACCGGCGTTGAAGTTCTGGGTAATCCTTATGCCGATTTACGGTGCGCCCCTGCCGAAGATTTGAATTATGCTTCTATAGCAGGGCTTCCTGCCGCAAAAGCAACAGTGGGCCAATACTTCTGGCTCCAAACATGGGGTCTTTGTTGGATAGCACCGGGTGAGGCAGGTTTGGGTGGCGCGGAATCAGGCGCAGAACGTCAAGTGGTATTTAATGCGGGCGGTGCCTTAAGGGCACACATCTTGAATGTCACCACTCAATCAAGGCAACACGCCGGATTTATTGTCCAAGCAGACAGTTCTGGTGGCGATGGCCCTCCGTTCATTATGCTGCAAATCAGCATCTAAGGGCGGCTATGGAATTAGTGCCAGAAAACGTCAGTGAAACAGATTTGAAAGACGAGATAAACGAGCGCACTTCCCGTGCCGGTTTTACAACGCGGTACGGGGAGTGCCCTTATGCTACGAAGATTCAAACGACCGTCCCGTTCGGCAAAGCGAAATTAAATCTCTGGCCGCGCGATAAGAAAACTGGGGAACTTTTAGATTAAAGAAGAAAAAATATGACAATCGAAGCAAACACTTTTGATATGCGAGCGCTTCCGTCCGCGGGAAAAGACTGGCATGAGTCTTTGCAAACAGAAGATGCAAGAGGCTCCGAAGCAATCAAGGCGGCTGAGTCGGGACACTCACACTACATAACAAAACTTAAAATTCGCACCGATGTTCTTGCCGTAATGGACGTTTCTATCGGTTCAGGTGAAACTGATGGAGCGGTTACGACCGTTCACTTCGGCCCGATACCACTCAAGAGGGCTCTTCAACAGGATAAAGTATTTAATTGGAAAGCCCCGCGCGGAATGGGTGTAAAATGCACGTCAGGGCTATCTATTGCAATAGACAGCACTGCCGAGGGAACAATGTGGGTTGAAGCGGACGGTAGAACCTGCAAAGATTGATTAAAGGAATACTAAAATGAGTATAGTTGCAAATACGTATAACATGCGAACACTCCCAACGGCAGGCAGGGAGTTTTATCTTTCTCTGCAAACAGAGGCAGCAAGCGGGTGTGAGGCAATTTTGGCGGCGGCATCAGGCTATTCGCACTACATCACGAAACTTATAATCAGGGCCGATGCCGCGATGGATGCTTCTATCGGTTCAGGCGGAGACGATGGGTCGGCGGTTACGACCGTTCACTTCGGCCCGATACCTTTAGCCGCTGGCAGTGGATTTTTTGAATGGGCGGCCCCGCGCGGAATGGGTGTAAAATGCACTGCCGACCTCTCCATTGCGATCGATACCGTTGGCGATGGAACAATGTGGATAGAGGCGCACGGTAAAAGCTGCCAGGATATATAACGATTAAACGAGGTGGATTATGTCTCTGACAGAAGCCGAAGTTGCTATCGTAAATCAAGCGGCGGATAGGATTGGGTCGAAGCAAATAGCCTATGCAACTCAGACGACACTTGAGGCGCTCACAGCTATCCGTCATTACGAACAGACCCGTAATTCCCTGCTCCAATCTTTTGAGTGGCCGTTCGCTACCGACAGGGAAGAACTCGGCAAGATAAGCACGATAGTATTGGACGATGAGCCTGGGCCGGACAATTGGGCTGTCGGAGATACAATCACCGGAATATCATCGGGAACAACCGCCGAAATCCTTACAGTAACCGCAGGTGCGATCTATGAAATAATCCATATTTCGGGCGACTTTACAGATGGGGAAAGAATCACGAATGCCACTGTATATGACGTAACATGGGAAGGTATCTCCGTGGAATACGAGGATGAAACGGTCTGTTGGTATGATGATTCGGACGCCGACCAAGTTACTTGCGGTGCGGGCTATCCTGATGTGGATGGAATAACTCCTGATTTTGAATGGACACATCAATATCATCTTCCTAACGACTTCATTCGCCTGAAAGATATTTATGAGGATGACGGCATTGACGAAGTTGATAATAGGTGGGTAAGAGAGGGCAAACGAATACTGACTAACTATGATACCTGCAATATCAGGTACATCAAAGAGGTTACAGACCCCGATGACTTTGACCCGTTATTTACGGAAGTCCTGATTTTAAGAACAGCCCTCAAACTTTGTACCCCGTTGGCGGGCACAAAAATAAATCCTCTTAGGGCCGATATTAAAGAGGATTTGCAAGTTGCTTTGACAAAAGCGAGGCTTGTAGCGGCGCAGGAAACAAACGTATCGGGGCGGGACGATTGGGGATTGGCACATTTATAAAATATAGGAGAAACAAAAAATGGGTAAACCCAAAGCAGTAAAACCACCGCCACCGCCACCGCCCGCTGCGATACCAGGCGAAGCGCCGGAAGCCGGTGAAACTGCAATCAGAAGGGCAAGGAGAAGGGGCGGTTTTCAAAAAACGATGTTGACGGGCGCTTTGTCGCCCACGACCGGCAAGAAAACGACTTTAGGATAACTATAAAAACAAGGAGACTAGCGCATGAGTGTGGACTTAAAAGAAAAAGCGATTGCTCTGTTGAGCACAACAACCATATCATTAGCTGCCGATGCGGACACTACTTTATATACAGTGCCCGCAGGTAAAAGATGTGTATTGAGCCATGCTATTTTAGTGGCTGCTGATGATGCGGGGGCTACGACAACAATAACAATAGGGCAAAGCGGGGCCACTGCCGACTTTTTGGCGGCGAATACATTGTCGAATTTAGATGCACAGTATGATGCGGTGATTCTCAGGCCTGTTCCGAATACGACAACACTAAAGAGCAAGTCCTATGCCGCCGCTACTGTGATAAAAGCCACCGTAGCAAGTCAGAGCGGCGCCGCCGCAAACACTTTGTATCTGTTCGGATTCCTCTATTGACCAAATGGATTATGAAGCTAAATTTACATGGCACTCAGGCCGTGATTTGGCGTTTACGGCTTATCAACCGTCTGGTGCTGGACGTGGGATTCCAGACCAGCCCTTACCCGAAGTTCGTGATGTAGGATATTACAGGGCTACGCCCTTAACCGATTTTGTGGATGGTGATATAGTTCAGGTTCACGAACTTTACACGGTTACATGGGAAGATGCCGAGGTTGTATATCTTAGCGAAGAAGTATCTGTTCTTTGGGAACTCGAAAGAGTCTTTTGCGATGAAGATTGGGTGGCGGACTTGGACACTACTGTTAATGAATCAGTAACTTCAAAAAGTGAGCCTGTCGGTTCCGGCGAATTTACTTTTTCAAGTGGCGATCTTTCGGGTCTTGTTGAAGATGTTGAAGCTATTTTAGTGGCACAGCAAAGAGTCGATTCTTTTGCAGATGAAACCGAGCCTGCGAAAGAGGGAATTACTTTGAGGAATTTATAATATGCCAAACGTGTCGCTGCTTTCTTTTAATTCAGGTGAATTGACCGAGCAAATAGACGAACGCTCGGACGTGGAAAAGTATCAATCCGGCTGTCGGCGGTTGGAAGGCAAGATTCCTCGAATATACGGGACTGCGGAAAGAAGGCCGGGTACTAAATTTATTCATAAGAGCAAAGTGTACGATGTCTGATATAAAAGAATACTATGACCCTACGGCTGATTCAACCTTAACATGTTACGAACAGAGTTATCCTGCACAGACGTTTTTAACCACATCCGCATACAGGTTAGATAAAATAGTTCTTAAGCTCAGCAGGGCGGACAGTTCAGCATTACCGGGCGGTATCCTTACTGTGGAACTATTTGCAACAACGGGAGGCAAACCAACCGGTGCTGCTTTAGCGAACGCGGCCATGTCTGTATCAGGTTTGAGTATTACGGCCACTTGGGAAACACTCAGCATGGAAAAGATAGCGTTAGCAACCGCTACGACCTATGCTATAGTTGTAAGTTCAAACAATCTTGGTGATTCCCGCCGCGTTGCATCCTGGCACGGCCTTGAGACGGGCGCTTACGCAGGCGGTACTGCTTATACGACAAGTGATGACGGTGATAATTGGACGGATTCCAGCAGAGATCAGGCTTTCAAATTATATGGCACTGATTTAGAACCGGCCAAAGCATGGACTCCCACACCTGTAGATGAGGCGACTGAGCAGCCGATAGGGATTGCGCCAACGTGGGCCGATGGCGATGACTACACAACTTCCTTTCTTGTATATTTTGATGAGGATACAAACCCTCCGACAACCAAAGTCGTAGATGATGAAGATGTAAATATCTATACTCCGGCAGCCAACCTTACTGTTGACGCTGATTATTATTGGAGAGTGGATGCAAAGAATGCTTACGGCACTACCACAGGCGATGTATGGAAGTTCACAACAGGCGCGGCAATACCCGTGAGCACACCTGCCGAGTTTCAGGCAATCAAAGACAATCCTTCCGCGAGCTATTATTTGGTTAATGATATTGATATGGTAGGGGAGAGTTACACGCCGATAGGCAATTTCACCGATGGTTACTTTACGGGGGAATTGGATGGCAGGGGATTTACGGTATCGAACATTACGATAGACAGCGCCGCTTCGGATTATTACGGGCCTTTTGGTCTTGTCTCAACTAATGGTTATATACATGACCTAAAATTAACCTTAGTCGATATAACTGCGGATGACAGGGTTGGTGGTTTTGTAGGTTACGCCGGTGCTTGTACGATAACAAACTGTAGCGTTACGGGAACCGTGAGTGCGGATAACTATGTAGGAGGTTTTGTAGGCTATCTAACTTCTGCTGCTGTTATAAGTGGGTGTTGGAGCGCGGTAACAGTATCTTCTGCGGTAACTGGTGGCTTGGTAGGAGGGTTTGCTGGCTTTACCAGTAGCGGGACTACAATATCTACCTCTTATGCCACAGGGGACGTAACCGCATCAGGCATAATATCTTCTGTCGGCGGCTTTGTGGGGGACAACAGTGCAACCATAAGCAACTGCTTTGCTACTGGTGATGTTACCGGAAATAACACAGGGGGCAATACCGGTGGATTTATAGGTTATCAGCGTTCTTCTACAATAACTAACGCATATTCAGTTGGGGCGGTTTCTACAGGCGCTCTCTTAGGTGGATTTTGTGGATTTAGAAATACCAATTCAACTATTACCGCCTGCTATTATGATACCACCACTTCCGGCCAAAGTGATACCGGAAAAGGTGTTCCAAAAACAACCGCCGAAATGAAACAGGAAGCAACTTTTGATGATTGGGATTTTTCAACGCCTGTCTGGTATATTATAGAAGATGACATATATCCGATTTTTGACGCGGTTTATATTTTAGGCGATGTTTATACTGGAACCGATGATAATGATTATGTATGCGATTTGGAGCATTTAGGAACTACCGATACTATTCCCATAACCGGCGATGATTGGGCTGATTATTGGCTTTTAGGAGACGAGCTAATGGTAAGAATGATACCATTTATATATTCTTCGGAAATAGCTTATGAGTGTGAGTTCGGAGGTTCGTATATCAGGTTTTTCTATAACGGCGAAGCCCTTATGGACGATGGCAGCCATGTCGAAGTTGTAGCTCCTTATTCGCAAGCACATCTATTTGAACTTAATTACGAGCAGGTTGGCGATGTTATGTGGATTACGCACCCATCATACGCTCCGAGAAAACTTACCAGGACGAGCGCAACAGCTTTTTCACTTGACGAAATAGAGTTCAAGAAAGGCCCGTTTCTTTTAAGAAATGACTTGATTGACCCTGATGTTCAAGACACGGCGAAGATGTCAATTTCCGGCCTGACAATAGCAACTGCAACGGCGGGGGCGGCGGGAGTGGGAACATTCACGATTACAAGTGCTACAGACATATCATCGTTATTCCCACCGAATAAACCTTTTGCTGTTTATGGCTCAACGGGCAATGATGCCAACTATACGGTTCATGCAACCACGGCCACTACTTACGTTACTACAACTGTTACGATTTATGTAAATGAGGTTATAGATAATGGTACGGATGACGGCGTTATTCTCGTTGTCGGAGCAACGGACACATTGGTTTCCACAGGAGAAATATTCGATGATGCTGATCACGTTGGGGCGTTATTCAAATTGGTTCATCCAAGATTATTAAAAGAAATATCACTTTCGGGCGCAGGGACAACTAAGGCCATAGAAGTAAAAGGGACGGCGCGTTATGTAAGCACGGGAACATGGGCTGGAACCTGGCACGTCCAAAGAAATCAGAATAGTTCCGGTTGGGAAAACTACAGGACGTACAAAGGTCTTACTTTCGGCGCAAGAAATGACAGTTTGGCTATTAAGGAAAAAGAGGACAATGTATTCTACCGACTATATGCCGAGGCCGGTATTTCGACTGGTTTTGGCGCCACCTTTACGGTTGATGATCCTATCAAGGAAGGTATTGTTGATATTACCGCCGTTACCGACCTTAATAATGCCACGGTCGAAATCATAAAGTTGCCTGCAAGCACGGTGGCGACAAGAAGATGGGCCGAAGGAGCGTGGTCTCCGTTAAGAGGTTATCCCGCTTCAGTAACTTTCTCTCGCGGTAATAGATGTGTTTATGCAGGCGAATCTCCGATAGTTTCACAGATTGTACCGGATTAAATTA
>Ga0307380_10006739_pt1 | contig 15028 bp, 13 predicted proteins | sample UN3MG_FD_202239 | JGI IMG/M metagenome (GOLD analysis project Ga0307380, IMG submission 202239) | Soil microbial communities from Risofladan, Vaasa, Finland - UN-3 | ecosystem: Environmental > Terrestrial > Soil > Coastal area > Acid sulfate soil | place: Finland: Risofladan, Vaasa | collected...
TTTTACTCTTATGAAAAAATCGAAAGCAAAACTAAGCCTAAATAGCGAAATGATCTGCAAATCTGATAAAAAGAATGAGTAAAACCTTTTTTATGCAAAAAAATCCAGATGATTTTGGGACAGCCTCGATCTGCGTTCCCTGCAAAAAAAATGAAGGATTTTTTCTTGCCGTAAACCGTCAACCATAAACCTTACGCCGAGCTCTATAACCTCTCCCGCTCAGTCTCTGCGGCCACGGACGCCAGCCGGGTCTCGTCAATGTCGATCTGCAGCCAGCGCTCCAGGGCCTGGATCACTTCCGCCTTGCGGTCAAGATCCTTGATCTGCACCCGGTGGTTGGCTCCCGGCTGCACCACCTGCAGGGCGTCGAGGCCCGGGTCGGGAACCAGGGCCGCCGCCGTCCAGGGATCGTCCTTGCCGTAGATATGAATGATGCGCTCGCCCTGCAGGCGCAGCCAGGGGACAACCTTCTGCATCGTTGGCGGACGGAAAATCATCTCCACCCCGCGCGGGGCGAAAGCGCGGTAGGAGGGAGAGGACACGGCATGGAGCAGTCCACTGAGATGCGCGAAGCGGAAGGGGCAATAACCGATCTCGGTATAGGCCTGGTAGAAGAGGGGGCGGTAATATTGATAATCGGCGTCGGCATAATAAGAGAGCGGCGAAACAGCGACCAGGTGGTCGAACAGTTCGCGGTCGGCGGCGTCGGGATCAGGGATGGCGTCGCAGCCGCCGCTGGTCCCGTACTGCCAAAAAGCGAAAGGATATTCGAGCACGGAATATTCCAGGGCCTGCGCCTCGCTGAAAACGCTGAAGGAATACTGCTTCAGAAGGGCGTGCTCGTGAACCAGGGAGAGCATTGCCGCCCTGCGACCCAGGACTTCCAGCTGAAAACGACGGAGCTTCTCCCGGCACTCGGCCGTTCCCACCTGATCGAAGAAGGGCGGGAAACGGGGATCCTCAGTTCGCTCCATGACCGGCGCCACGTAAGCCACGGTGGCGGCGACGTCAGCAGGATAGAAGTAGCGGTAATAGAGAGCGGTCATGCCCCCCTTGCTGGCGCCGCTGCTCACCCAGGGGCCGGGCAATATCCCCCGCAGCCGCTCACGGACCTTGTGCTGGTCGGCGGCGGCCTGCTCGATGGTCAGGAAGCTCCAGTCGTCGAGCGAGGGGACAGCATAGGGGAAATAGCGGTGGACCAGGAGGACCTGGTTGGCCTGCAGCAGGGCGGCCGGCTCGGATTCGCGGTTGCGGCCGATGCCATAACCGCTGGTGTAAAAAACAGTCGGCGCTTCCTCGCTGCGAAAGGAAAGGTAGAAGCGCTGCGAGAAGGTCCCCTTGCCCGGGTCGTTGTGGTCGATCTCCTGGGCGATGTCGACTTGGAAGGCCTGCGGGTAGCCGGCCAGGGGGGCGATCTCGACGACCTGCAGCCCGGGGATCTGCCGCAGCCGCTCCAGGAGCGGCAAGTCGTTGTCGCTTTCCTCCCGGTTGCAGGAAAAAAGGGGCAGCAGCAGCAAAAGAAGCAACAAGAAGCGGCGAACACGCATGGAGCACCTCATTCCTGCATTGTATAAACCTCTGCGCCCGCACAGTCAAGCCGTTTTTTTTTTTCAAATTCCAATAACCAAAACAATGTCATTGTAGATCATCTTTCGTAGGGGTTTGACTCATCAAACCCCACAAGACCGTTAATGGGTGATCTTCTTCATTTTGGTCATTGCTACTTGCTTGTGCTGGTGCTGTGGAACATAAAAAGGGCGGTTCCCCCTGGCGGGGACAAGCGCGAACCGCCCCTACAGATTCTTTGGCTTTGTCTTTTCCTCTTTACCTCTCTGCCTCTTTTTGCTATAACGGTTCCATGAAAAGCACTGTGAACAAGCCGCGCGTGGTCGTTCTCGGCGGCGGGGCCATCGGCTCGGTGCTGGCCGCCGCCCTGGCCGCCAAGGCGGAATGCGAGCCGCTCCTGGTAGGTCGCCGCGAACACGTGCGGGCTATCGCCGCGCGCGGGCTGCGGGTCAGCGGCCTGTTCGACAAACCGCTGTTCCTGGCGGCCAGAGAGCAGATCGATTTCCCCCTGGACGACACCCTGCTGGCGGTCACGGTCAAGGCCGTGGACCTGGAAAGCGCTCTCGGCAGCCTGGCGCCCTATTTGCGGTCTACGACGGTGGTGCTGCTCCTGCAGAACGGCTACGGCATCAAGAAACTCGCCTTAAAAGCCCTGCACGGCCTGAGCGTGCCGAGCAATCGAGTTTTTATCGGCATTGTGGCCATGGGCGCGACCTTGGTCGGCCCCGGCCAGGTCACTTGTTTCGGCGGCGGCATTCGCGTCGAACCGGCCTTCGCCGACTCGCCGTTCTTCGACCTATTGCAAGGCCTGCCGCTCAAGGTCGAGAAAAGCCGGGACATTCGCCGCGACCTTTGGACCAAGCTGCTGGTCAACGCCGTGATCAACCCGCTCTCGGTCCTGCTCCAGGCCCGCAACCGCATGGTGGCCGAGGAGCGCTTCGACGGATTGAAATCGGCCATCCTGGCAGAAGGCAACGCCGTGGCCGCTGCCGAAGGCGTCGAGGTCAAGGTGGATACCGCCTTCGTCAACCGCTTCATCCGTTCCGACAACGCCACTTCCATGCTCCAGGATTTTTGGCGCGGCCGCCCGGGCGAGATCGATTTCATCAACGGCGCCCTCGTCGGACTGGGGAAAAAGCATGGCCTGCCGACCCCGGTCAACGCCTTCGTGGTGGCCCTGATCAAGGCCCTGGAGGCGCTGCGCCAGGAGAACCGGGCAGAAGAGCTCGGTTTACGGTGTACGGCATACGGTAAACGGTAAAAGGCAAAATTCCAAGCACCAATGACCAAATAACCAAAACTAGGAAAAAATTTGCAGTGCCTTTGTTTAGGACATTGGAATTTCGAACTTGGAACCTATTTGTAATTTGTGATTTGGAATTTTGATTTTTTCTAACCGTACACCGTCGGCCGTACGCCGTTTGCCAAGTTCTTGTCAATCACGAATCACTGATTTCACACGCCGCGGAATATGACTGCTTCGCGGTTGAACCAGCGCGTGCAGAAAATCAAACCCACTGCAGCCAGGGCAAAGAGAACCAGGAAGACCTCGGCCATGAGCAGGGGCGAGATCGTGCCGGCGATGATCTCCTTGGTGGCCAGCGAGATGTTGAGAATGGGGATCAGGGCCGTGGCCGCGTTCAATTTGATGCCCGGAAATATGCCGATCAGGACGGGGATGATGATGATCATATTAAGCGGAGCGATGATACTCGAAGCCTCCTTGTACGATTTGGCAAAAACCGAAACCGAGAGCAGGATGGCGGCGAAAAAAGCGCAGAGGGGGATGATCATCGAAAAAAACAGCAGCAATGACTTTAACTCGATCAGTTTGAGGACAACGCTCAAAATCTCCGGGGGAATCATCTTGCTCTGCCTGAATACCAGGTACAGCCAGAGTACCGAAGTCAGAGCCGTGAATATACCGGAAGCGGCGACTACCAAAAATTTACCCACAACGATCTGCAGGCGCGTGGCAGGCGAAACCAATAGTGTTTCCATGGTGCCCCGCTCCTTTTCGCCGGCCGCCAGGTCGATGGCCGGATACATGGCACCCAGAAAACAGAAGATGACCAACAAGTAGGGCAGCATGCCGCCGACGCGTTGGCCCATTTTTTCCCGGATCGAGGAAATATCCATCTCGACAATTTTTATTGGCTCCACAAAAGCAGCGGTCAGGTTTTTTTTCTCAAGGCGCAGGTTCAGAAGTTGTTTGCCGTATGCCTCCAGGACTTTTTGGATGCGACCCAGGGCCCGCTCGTTTTCCGAAGTAGAGGCCTTGTAATAAACCGGCACCTCGCTCGTTCTCTCATGGTCAATATTTTCAGAAAAATCATCCGGAAAGGAAATGGCAAAATCGAGCCGGCCGTCGTTCACTGCCTGGTTGATCTCCGTCCTTGGCACCCGGGTATCGATTTTAACCTTTTCCATGGTCTGCAGCAGATTGACAAATACCGGCAGCGGCACGGCGGAAAAAACGGCTACCTTCAATTCCTTTTCCTGGGCCCGCTTTTCCATGTCCATACCCAGGCGCATCGACAGGTTGACAATCAGGAAAATGATCAGAAAAGGCATGATGATCATGAAAAAAAGGGTACGGCGGTCGCGCAGCATATCCTTTAATTCTTTTCTGAATATAATGGTTAATAGTTTCATTTTACGCCTCCTCCACCCGGCGGATGAACTCATCCTCGAGCGATTTCGCCTGCATCGCCCCGATGAAGGCGTCATAGCCGCCGTTGTAGAGCAGGCGCCCGCGGTGGATGATGGCCAGGTCGTCGCTGAGCAGGCTCACTTCACCCATGATGTGAGTGGAAAAGATCACGGTCTTGCCGTCGCTGCGGCACCGGCGGATCAGTTCCATGATGCTCTTGGCGGTGATCACATCCAGGCCGACCGTGGGTTCATCGAACACCAGCACCTGCGGATCGTGGATCATGGTGCGGGCGATCGAAACCTTCTGCTTCATGCCGGATGACAGTTTGCCGATGCGCCGTCCGGAGAACGCTTCGATGCCCAGCAGGCGGAAGAGGTCCCCCTTGCGCCTGGCCAGCAGCGCCGCATCCATGCCGTGCAGGCGGCCGTAGTAGTCGATCATCTCATCCGCCGTCAACCGCTCGTAAAGCCCGGTGCTGCCGGTCAGGAAGCCGATGTGGCGGCGCACCTGCCCGGCTTGCTTCACCGTGTCGAAGCCGGCCACTTCGATGCGGCCCGAACTGGGGCGCAGCATGGTGGCGATCAGGCGCAGCGCCGTGGTCTTGCCGGCGCCGTTGGGGCCGAGCAGGGTAAAAATACGGCCGGGGCGGCAGACGAAGCTAATGCCGGCCACGGCGTCCACATGGCTGCCGCCGGGAGCAGCTTTTTCCTTTTTCTGTTCTTTGCTCAAGCGGAATGATTTGGTCAGGTTTTCCACGACGATCATGATCGGTTTCTCCTGTTGCGCATATTGGCAAGAGTGTAGCGCGATGCGGGCATGCAGTCAAGATTTTTTTGGCCTTATTGATTTTTCAGGGAGTCTGCGCCATAATTTTTGCAGTAGGTATGGAGGAAGCATGAGAATCTTTACCTTTTTGCTGCTTATCCTGATCATCGGCGCCACCGTCCTGTTCGCGCTGCAGAACCTGCAGACAATCACCGTAACGTTCCTGAGCTGGAGCGTGACCCTGCCGATCGCCGTGGTCGTCGCCGGGACTTATTTCCTGGGCATGGTCAGCGGCGGCGGCTTGCTGGCCTTCCTGCGCTGGACGCTGCAGCGGACAAAAAAAACCGGGTAAAGGTTAATTTTTCCATCGCTCATTGCCGCGAAGCGCAAAACCACGGCTTTGGAAAATCCCGGGCGCTGAGGCCCGGCCATGGTTTTATTTTATCCAACAAATTTAATAAGGAAAAACCTACCCCCCCTTGTCCAGTTGTCCGTTGTCTTTCGCCAGTCAGTTCAGACCCGGGCAAAATCGATGAAGCCTTTTTCCACGTCGGTGGCAAGCAGTCTGACGCGCAGGCGGTCACCGACTTTGACCCGCTGGCTGCCGCGCACCAGTTTGCCTTCCACCGGCGGATTCTTGATCCGCACCCATATCCCCTTGTCGGAACTTCCCGTGACCAGGGCGGAAAAAAGGCAGCCCTTTTTGTCTTCCAGCAACTCGGCGGCCGCGCATTTTTTTACCTGGCGTTCCACTTTGTTGGCCGCGTCTTCCTGCTGGGTGCAATGCCGGGCCAGGGACTGCAATTTTGGCAAAGAACAAACGCTTTTGGCCGATCCGGCCAGCGCGGCTTTCAGCAGGCGCTGGGTCAGCAGATCGGGATAGCGCCGGTTGGGGGCGGTGGCGTGGACATAATTTGCCAAGGCCAGGCCAAAATGGCCTTCGGGGATTTTTCCGGCCGGTAAAACATGGTATTCGCCGCGGCCGATCAATTTGATCACGGCCAGGGACAGATCGCCAAAAGCGTCCGGCTTGGCCTGGCGTGCTTTTCGTAAAAATCCCGCCAAAGCCCTGGCGTCAGGCTCCTCCGGCAAACGCGAATGATGCCTGGCAGCCAACTCAACGATGCTTGGCCAACGCTCGGGTTCACGGACAACCCGCGCGAAAACCGGCAAGCCCTTGGCGGCCAAAAAAACAGCCACGGACTGGTTGCAGGCCACCATCAATTCCTCAATAATTCTTTCGGCCCGGTTCTGCCGGCGGCTGACGATCCGTTTCACCCGGCCGTTGGCCGCCATTTCTACCCGGGTATCCAAAGTCGAAAACTCCAAAGCCCCGGCCGCCATGCGCACCCGGCGCAGGAGCCGGGCCAGGCGATCCTGCATTGCCAATTGCCGGCGCAACTCTTTTTCCAGGGCCAGCGCTGCGGGAGCCTTGGACTTTTCCTCCAACCAGTTGGCAACGGCGTCATAGCAAAGCTTGGCCTTGTTTTTGACCAAGGCCGGGAAAATCCGGCCGGCGGAAATCTGACCGCCCGGGGAAATGCGTACTTCCACCACCATGGCGCGGCGGCTTTTTCCCTCCAGCAGCGAAGTCAGATCAAAGGACAGCCGATCGGGAAGCATGGGGAAATTTTTCACGCCGGTATACACGGATGTGGTATTGACCCTGGCGGCCTGATCAATGGGCGAATGGTCGACGACGAAAATATCGACATCGGCCACGGCCACCAGCAGCCGGTATTCATTGTTCTCTAAAAATACGACTTCCAGCTGGTCCAGATCCAAGGAATCGTCATTGTCGATGGAAGTCCAGGGCAAATCGCGCAAATCGGCCAGGCGGCCGGAAGGTTGCGAATCCGCACCCAGGTCCGAGCAGCGCTCGGCCTGGCGCAGGGCCGGCGCCGGGAAATCAACGAGCAGGCCTTTCTCCTGCATTACGCGCCTGGCAATGGTTTCAAGATCATGGGACATATATGACTGGGAAGTTTTTTTTTCTTTTGCCATGTTCAGGTTCACCCTTGCCGGCGGCCGCCGCCGGGCCAGGGAGAAAGGCGGAACCAGCCGTTCAGCAGGGAAACAAGCCAGAAGAAAACCATGCCGCCGCCGGCCAGGGCCAGGGACCACCAGGGACCCAGCTCGATAATGATGAAAGGCGCAGTCGCCGTCAGCAGGCCGCCGCCCAGGAAGGGCTCGTAAACCATCTGCTTGAAGCCGAAGGCCTCGGCGGTGCCGGTATCGTACTGGGGATCGACCAGGCGCAGCAGCAGCAGCCCGATGGCGGTGACGCCACTCTGCATGCCGAATTCGGTGACGCCGCGCTCCAGCCAGAACTGCGGGAACATGCGCGGGGCCAGGACGATCAGGGTGAACATAAGCCAGGCGATTCCCGTGCACATCAGGATCAAAAACGGCCAGAGGTTGGCCACGAAGAGGTCGAGGCGGATGGTGGCGATGGCCGCGACCACGAGCAGGTCGAGGGAAAAGCCGAGAATCCTTTCGAACGTGTTGCGGTCGAAGTAGCGGTCCAGGCGCGTGGGCCTGGCCAGAGCCTGGATGAGCAGGCCGCCGATCATGGCCAGGGGAAAGAGCGGAAAGCCGCGCAGCAGCGGGTGCAGACCGCGGACCAGGCCCAGCATGGCCCAGCCCAGCAGTACGGCCAGGGCGACCAGGGCGAAGTGAAAGGCAAACGGTTCCAGGGATTCAGGGGCTACCGTGGCCCTGGCGATCGAAAACCCGTCGGCTTTTTCCAGCAGGCCCGATCCGGGTCGGGCGCGCTTGCCGTCGGCCTTGGCGGCCAAGGTCCGGTAGCCCTTGCGCACGGTGATGTTGATGACCACGATGCCGCCGATCACGGCGGTAAGGATTCCGAAGGTGGCTGACATCTGGGCCAGGGCCGAACCGGCCGGGTAGCCTATCTCCTGAAAGACTTCCATCATGCCCGCCGCCGTGCCGTGGCCGCCGGAAAAGCCGATTTCCAGGATACAGGCAAAGACGGCCGGAACATCAAAGAAGGGCGTCAGAAAAAGACCGGTGATCAGGAGCGCACAGGCATATTGGCCCAGGCCGGTAACCATGCCGAAACAGAGCTGCGCTCCGCCCTGGTTCCAGATGGCCCGGGCTCCAGGCAGGGCCACGCCGAGAAAAAGGCAAGCAAAAACGAGGTTGATCAGCAGCCCCGGTAATTGCGCCCAATTCTGCACCACCCAGGATGGCAGGAGATCGAGGAGGTAGGGGCCGCAGATAAGGGCAATGAAACCGCCAAGGATCGAAGCCGGCAGGAAGAGGACTTGGAAGAGGCGAACCGCTACCCGAAGTGCTTTCCCGAGCAGCAGGAAGACACCCAACAGGCAGAAACTGAAAAACAGGGCGCTTATGGGTTCCATGGTGGCAAAACTCCTGGCGGTCTTCAGGACTGACCCCGGTAAACCTATAGGATTGCAACAGGGAAGTCAAGCAGCGGCTAAGATTTCCAGAATCCCGCGAAGCGAATCCCCGTGTCCTCAAGCCCCTGGCGATTGTTGACATTGCCAATAATGATCCTTACAATGCCGGCATGGCGAAACCCGTAATTCTTTTTAATGGGTTGGTGAAAAGGAGGTTTAAAAAATGAAAAATTTATCCCTTGGCGCACTGTTTATTCTCATTTTGACCATAGCGCTGACAGCCGGTCCCGGAGACGTGATCAAACAAATGGCTTCTCCCTCATCCTGGACAACCGGAATGGCTTTTGACGGCAAGACCTTGTGGACAGTGGACCGCAATACCGACAAACTGTACCAGATCGATCCGGCCAGCGGCAAGGTATTGGCTTCGTTGGCCGCACCCGGATATTTCTGCACCGGTTTGGCCTGGGACGGCCGGCATCTCTGGGTCGCGGACATGGACTTTACCAACACAGCCACGGAATCCTACAGCGGAAAAATTTACCAACTGGATGTGCAAACCGGCCATACCCTGAAAGTCATCATGGCCCCGGCCTCTGATCCGCAAGGGCTGGCCTGGGACGGCACCTATTTGTGGGTTGCAGACAATGGGACCGACGAGCTGTACCAGATCAGCGCCGATGACGGAACCACCATCAACACATTCAAGGCGCCGGCGTCAGATCCCCGGGGGCTGACCTGGGATGGCAGTACCCTGTGGGCGTGCGACCGCTCCCGGGACGAAGTGTACCGCATCGATCCGCAAAGCGGCCGGGTCATCATGATCCTGCCGTCTCCCGGCCCCTATCCCTGGGGCCTGGCCTGGGCGGAAAACACATTGTGGGTCGCGGACTACCAGAAAGATGAAATCGCCCAAATCACCATCTTCGACGACTCGCCCTATACCCGCTCCAAAGAGCGGTTCGCCGATATCACCTTTACCCATGATGTCATCAATTTCGGTCCGGGTACCGTAACCGCTCTCAATGTCTACCTGGCCCTGCCCAAAGACCGCCCCACCCAGGAGATTCTCTCTATCGATTATCCGCAAGATCCTGACGGCAAGCACACGGACCAATGGGGGCAGGAGGCGGTCCGTTTCAGCAAAACCGGCATGAAACCGCAGGAGCGCTTCATCTCGCAAATGCATGTGCGGGCCAAAATTTTCGACGTGATGTACCACCTGTTTCCGGAAAAAACAGGATCCTTGAAAAAAATTCCCGGCGAAATTCGCAACCGCTTTCTGGCCGATGACGACAAATACCGGCTCAAGGATCCCGTCATTCAGCTGGCCGTGAAAGAAGCGGTCGGCGCCACGGACAATCCCTACTGGATCGCCCGGAATATCTACGATTATCTCAGGGAGAAGTTGTTCTATAAACGCATCGGCGGCTGGGACATCGCGCCCACGGTTCTCCAGCGCGGATCCGGATCCTGTTCCGAGTACGCATTCGTCTACATCGCCATGTGCCGTGCCGCCGGAGTGCCGGCCCGCTATGCCGGCTCGGTGGTGGTGCGCGGCGAGGATGCGAGTTTCGACTTCGTCTACCACCGCTGGGTGGAAGTCTATCTGCCCGGATACGGCTGGGTGCCGGTGGACCCCAGCGGCGGCGATCAGGACTCGCCCCGGGACCAAGCCCTTTTCTTCGGGCACCTGGAGAACCGTTTTCTCATCACCACGGACGGCGGCGGCGGATCGGAATACTTGAAGTGGGATTACAATTCCTCTGAAGACTGGCAGGCCGACGGTCCCGTGCAGCTGCGGCTGGAGATGATCGCGGATTGGGATCCGGCGAAGTAGCTCAGGGAAGCGGCAGCCTAAGGGTAGAGGTCAGGGTCATAGAATGGATTTGATTGTCGTGAAAGCCGCTCCGGCTGGAGCGTACATTGCATTCGCCATTGCGCTTTATATCTGGCACGTGGCCGCAGCGCTGCTCGGTGTATTCATCGCCGACTATTTTGCTGTCAGCGATTCCAGTCCCGAACTAAAAAAAGATTTAAAAAAAATGAGCGTATGCTCGCTGATCGCATTGTCCTCATTCCTTGCAATATTCTATTTTGCCCAAAAACCGATCGTATTTGTGATTTATATTTTGTTCCTCATTTTTTCCCTGAAAGTCGCCTACCTGGGTTCAAACCACGGTTTTTTGTTGATCATACTTGGGACCGCTATGGCGGCAATGATTGCTTTTGCCGTTTTGGTCAAATGGATGCGTTTGCCCGGCATATTTTTTCTATACCTGGTTTTTCTCATTGTTTTCTTGATCCGCCAGCAAATAAAAAAGAAGAAAGTGAAGGAAATTAAGGAAATCGAGAAGCGCAAGGAACACACTATCCGCAACCAGGTCAGGCGCAACCGGAATTTTACCACCTTCTGCTATCAATGCTTGTTCTACCGTCAGGCCAGCGGGCGCTGCCAGTTGAAAATCGACGGCGAAGACGTCCAGGAAATCGCAATTGCCCAAAGAACCTATTGCACTTCATTTCAACAAAATCCAGCGGGCCCTCTCCGCGCCGACGAGCACAATCCATCTTGACCGGCAATTTCAGAATCCCAGGGGATTGATTGCTGACGGACTCCATGCAATAATCTTCAGCAGGTGATCCATGACCAGGTCCAATCCATTGCCGCTGCCCTTCGCCGTGCTGTCCAGGTTCCAGGCCACAGGGCTGCTGCAGGCCAGAGAGAGCGGGCGGAAATCGGCGGAGACCTCCCTTGACCTCGGGCTCAGCCGCCAGGAAGTCTGGCTCGACCCGGTGGGCTTCGGCACGGGCAAGCAGCCGCTGCTCGATTGGCCGCAGCTGCAGGCCATCGCCGGGTCGGAAAACGGCTGTTTCCGCGTGCAAAACGGCGCCAGCGAAGAGATCCGCGGTTATTCCGAGTCCAGCCGCCGCACCTTTCGTCTTTTCCCGACCACGGAGGCTCCGGCGTTGCTGATCTCCGGTTTTACCATGCATCGTTTCAAGGATATTTCACCACAGCGGGCTTCTTGGGAGATGGTCAAAGCTGCCGCACCGGTCCGCGGCCGGGTGCTCGATACCGCTACCGGGCTTGGCTATACTGCCATTGCCGCGGCAAAAAGCGCAGCGGCGGTGGTTACCATCGAGTTCGATCCGGGCTCTCTGGAAATGGCCCGGGCCAACCCCTGGTCGCAGGAGTTGTTCAATCATCCCGCCATCCGTTGCATCGAGGGCGACAGCAGCGAAGAGATCGCCAAATTCCCGGATGGACATTTCAGCATCATCATCCACGACCCGCCCAGCATGAGCCTGGCGGGCGATCTCTATGGCGAAGCATTTTACAAGCAGGCCTGGCGGGTATTGGCCGGCAACGGCCGCATGTTTCATTACCTCGGCGACCCCAAGAGTGCTTCAGGGGGTCGCATGACCAAGGGGGCTGTCAATCGCTTGCGCTCAGCCGGTTTTCGCCGTATTATCCCGAAGCCCTTCGCCCATGGTGTTTTGGCTTGCAAATAAACGAGTGAGGAATTGATTTATGGAATGCAAAAAAGATCACAACCTTGAAAACTGCACCTGCTCTTATGATCCGTGTTCACGCAAGGGAAATTGCTGCGATTGCCTGGCCTACCATCTCAAGAGCCGCGAACTGCCGGGCTGCTGCTTCAGCCGTGAAGCGGAACGTACTTATGACCGGTCATTCGAACATTTCGCCCGGCTTGTCTCGCAACATAAAATATAGAACAAAAACTCTCCGCGAACCACCGCTTTCTTTCCGAAACCGGAAGATTCGACCCGGAGACCCCAAATGTAATTAGGGTTTTTCCCGGGATTTCTCCGGCGTCGGGGCCTGGCGCACGGCCTTTTCCAAGCCCGCGTTTATTTTGACCATCTGCTGGCCGGCCTTTTCCAGCCAGCTGCGGGCTAACTCGATCCGGCCGGATATGAAATAGATATTGATCAGGTTGTTGAGGCAGCGCTCGTGGCCGGGGACGATGGCCAGCGCCTCCAGGTACTTGGCCTCGGCCTCCGGGAACCGCTTCAGCTTGAAGAGCAGGTTGCCGTGCAGGGACAGGAACTCGGCCGGGACAACGAAGGGGGAGTTGTCGGTGTTTCCCTTGAGGGGCACGGTGTTGGTGTTCACCCCGGTTCTTTTCATGTCATAAGACGTATTGTTGAGCCAGCAGCTCATGAGGTCGACGCTGCCGCTGATCGTCTGGGCGGCGATCTCGCGCAGGCGCCCCTCATCCTCCTTCGACAGCTTGAAAGGATTGGTTTTTTGTTTCTCCCAGGCCTGCTGGAGCAGGAGGCACCCCTTTTCCGCCTGCTCGATCCAGGTCAATGCCTGGGCGATCTCCCGCTTGTGGTTGCCGATGTAGGCCAGGCCGTAGCAGGCGTTGGGATTTTCGGGCAGGGTTTCCAGGGCGCGGTTGAACTCGCGGGCGGCGCCTTCCCAGTCCTTGACCGTCAGAAGGTCAAGCCCCTTGTTGACGATCGCCTGGGTCGAGTGGAGCTTGCGCAGTATTTCCAGGTCATTGCCGACGCCGACGTCTTTCTGCCCTGTCAGCATGACAGGAATCAACAGGAATCCCAGACAAAAAATGTGGCTTGCCACGTTTTTTTTCATGGTCATCTCACTTGCGACAATTATAGCATATGAATGCCGGCAGCAAAAATCCGCCGGCGCTTTGACAAATAAAGGCCGCCGTGCTACAACGCACCCATGCGGCGCATCCTCGGACTGGGAGTTCTGTTGGGGCTGGGCTTGGACTTATTCTGCCAGGCCGTGCCCGAGATGGGATTTTTCGAGGAAGATGGCGCCGGCCTGGAAATGAAGTCCTTGCCCCTGCCCCTTGACGACCGCGGCTGGACGGTCAACTGCTACGTGGCCTGGCATCCCGACTCAAGGCAGGCGGTGGTAATCGATCCCGGCGCGCCGGCGCCCGCGGTCCTGGAGTTCATCAGGGAACAGCGCCTGGAGGTGCTGGCCGTGCTCAACACCCACGGCCACCACGATCACGTCGGCGGCAACGCCTTCCTAGCTGAAAAGCTCACGGTGCCGTTCTACCTGCACCGCGCCGACCGCTCCCTGGCCGTGCAAACCACCGGCTCGGCAATCCCCTACCGCTTCTACCCCGAGAAGGGCAAGCTGGTCCTGGGCGAGTTGGAGATCGAGGTGATCCACACTCCCGGCCATTCGCCGGGGAGCGTCTGCCTCAAGATCGGCGACGCCCTCTTCTCCGGCGACACCCTTTTCGCCGGCGCCGTCGGCAAGCCCCATGGCAGCAACCGCGCCGAGCAGCAGGCCAACCTGCGCCTCGAGGTGGAGAACATCCGCCGGCTGCTGCTGCCGCGGTCGCCTATCACACGGGTATTCCCCGGCCACGGCCCGGCCACGACCATCGGCGCCGAGAAGGCCTTCAATACCTTCCTTCAATAGAGGGCTGTTTTGAGTGACAATGGGGCGCGGCGTAAGCGACGCTTTTCCTTATTGGCTTTTGGCAAGCCGCTGCTGCGCGCCGCCGGCCATGATGCCCAGCAGGGCGGTCACGACGCCGCTGTCGTCCTTCTCGAATTGGCCGCGGATGTTGCTGTTGCCGTCGATGACGAACAGACTGTCGGAAAGCGGACACAGCATTTTCGGCTGGCTCTGCCCCGGTTCGAAAAGCAAAAGCCTGCCGTCCTCAAAAGCGACTCGCAGCGGCCCGTACTGGCCGGCATAACGCTTCAGGATCTCGGCGTCGACGGCGAGCGGATTGATACGGGCTTCCTGGTACTGCCAGTCCCACTGGCGTTTTTCTTTCCGCTGCGCCGGCGCTTTCAGGTAAAGGTTTTTCAGGGCCAGGGTGTGGGCGACGTCCAAAGCCTTCTCCCTTGATACTTTTACGTCGGGCTCGATCCCCGTGCCTTCCCAATCGAGGCTGGTTTTTGGATTGAACGAGCGCCCGTGCGGGATCTTCAGTTCGACATGCCATTCCCGTTGGTAGAGAAACTCCACCGGGTGGGCGCCGCCGCCGGTGCTGGCGCCGACGATCGTGGCCCGGTTCAGGTTCTTCAGGTCGTAGGTGAATTCCTCAGCGGCCGAAAACGTATAACCGCTGGTCAGGACATAAAGGTCCAGCCCGGTCATTTTGGGACCCTGGACGTGGGCCGAGGTCCAGTTTTGTTCAGTGACGTTGCGGTTGCGGATATACATGCTGTTGTAGTGAACAGGCTCATCGAAAAAGTAACTCAACAGCAGCTGGATCAGGGTGCCGCTGCCGCCGCCGTTGAAGCGCAGGTCGAAGATCAGGGCGTCGCAATTGGCCAGAAAATTCATGGCCGCCACCGCGGTCGGGCCACCATAGCGGGCATCGGCGAATTTGTCGAAACGGATATAGCCGACGTTGCCCGCCAGCCGCTCGCATTGCCGGAAATAGAAGTTTTCGCTGCGGTCTTTCTCCAGCTGTTCCAGCCGGGCCTTTTCCTTTTCCTGGGCGGAGGCGGAGTCGGGCGGCGGCGGGTTGGGATTGAAACTGACACGGAGATGCGCGTCCTTGCAGACGGAAAGCAGGTCCCGGGTCAGGGCGCGCAGGAAATCCGGGGTGGCTTTATTTTGCTTATAGGCACCGGCTTTCAATTGTTTGCGGACCTGCTTCTCCATTTTTGCCGCCAGGTCCGG
>Ga0307380_10006740_pt1 | contig 15028 bp, 17 predicted proteins | sample UN3MG_FD_202239 | JGI IMG/M metagenome (GOLD analysis project Ga0307380, IMG submission 202239) | Soil microbial communities from Risofladan, Vaasa, Finland - UN-3 | ecosystem: Environmental > Terrestrial > Soil > Coastal area > Acid sulfate soil | place: Finland: Risofladan, Vaasa | collected...
GGTTATTGTATTTTCAGGCACAATTTCAGTAATCGTTCCCAAAGCCCAATCACCTGCATCAGTCGCTAATGCCACACCATCAGCCTCAGTAGGATATACTTTCTGTGCTGAATGTATGTGTTCAATTAGTTGTTGCAAACGACCAAAAAGGGTATTGCCATCGTGAGCATCATCTTTCTCACCAATATCAGTAGGAATGTTGGCGGCAGCAAGTTCCGCCAGCCTTGCCTCAGTGCAAACAGATGCTAACGCTGCATTATTAGTTCCTCTTGTAGTGGTATGACTACCCATATATACCCCTTGTTATGTTTGAACTGTATGGGAACCCATTTTTACACCTCCACCGCCAGAATGTGCACAGTCCCATTCACTCCAACTTCAGCATTCTTAAAATATAGGGAGGAAATATCAATGCTAGAATAGCCCAGAGTGCTCTCTACACTTACAGGATAGGTCTGAGCATTAGAATTGCCAAAGAGTATGGCTGCCCCCACCACAATAATAGTAATGTCCGCCAGAATTTTCTCAGCAGTCTCAAATCTATGAGCCTCATCATCAGTCATTACAATTTTATTCACATAAGTCTTCCCGCTACCCTCTACAGTATATAGTCCCATTAGAATATCCTCCCGTGTCCAGTTTCGTTTCTCTTTTTGTTATATGCCTGTCTCTCTTTTAGTTCACGAAAGGCATCAATCGGTTTAATAGTTTTACTTACCTTCCGTTGCTCTCGTTCCCTTTGTGTTTTAACGGCTCTCTCTTTTTGCCATTCCTTTATCTCGTTAAGCTGACTTCTACTCATCTCATCAGCCCCAGGAATGAGGATTTTCTGCCCTTTTATTTCAAGTTCTTCTGTCTTCATTCCTCATCCTTTTCCTTTATACCAAACTTGATGAATAGAGAGTAGTTGGCATCATTTACCTTTTTATTATCCCTTGCTTTTCGGAGAGCTTCAGTGATGATTTTAAGGGCTGTTTTATTTAACCAGATTTCCTTTTCAATACCAGCCATTTCTGGCTTCCAAAACATTGTCCCTATTGTTACACACAACACATCGTGGACTGGACAGCGTGGTGCGATTTCAGCCGTCTCCTCAAACTCACATTGGAAGGCTTTGCCATCTTCATTGTATTTGCGGTGAGGACACCTAAAACCATACTTGAATTCATACTCCTGATTTTCTTGGTCGCTGGGGTTTAGAGTTTCCTTGAGCTTCCTAACTTCCTTATAGGTTACTAAATCCCCCTCTGGGGGTAAGAATTGGAATAATCCAAACCTTTCTCCGATATTAAGTTTCTTGGCTATTTTGTCCGACAAATTTATCCTCCTGTAAGAGTTTAGCGATTCACCCCGAATAAAGAATCCAGCCAACATTCATAGCAAAAGCCACAAGGCTGGCAAATACTATATTTGCCTAGTTGCTTTTGCCAGAAAGCGAGAAGTTCTTTGTTATCTGTTTGTGGAATTACTTCTATGTATATCCCAATAACAGATGTTTCACTTGATTCGCCGTTCTTGTAAGTCATTTCCTTATTGCATTTGGAGCAATAAACCATTTTATCCTCCTTATGGCATCAGAGTTTATTTTGGGGAGTGGATAAAGGCTACTCCCCAGAGCCTATTGGTTAGTCTGCTGTGTATAGTGGAAGGTAGTATTGTGTAGTTACGCCCCCACCAATGATAGCCTCTACACCAACTCTAAGAGCAGCTGCACAGGTATAGCTAGACCCAACATTGATACCCTCAACATACAACGAGGTGCTACTTTGGCATCCAGCCAGCATTAGGAATTGTTCCGCCATCTTGTTGCTTGTGCCCTCAATGTAGAACACGGTCTTTGCCGAGCCAGCACCTCCGTGAGCCTTGAGTATTATGAAGGCATCTCTCGTAGAAGCCTGAGTGGTGGTAACCCTGTCTGCCTTTATCGCCCACGCATTGGCAATAGTCCCACTTCCAATATCACTCATATAACCATAGAAAAGACCAACATTACTGAAGTTCTTTCCAGAGGTTATGTTGAAGAGTGCGTGGTAAGCGTAGACATCCGAGGCACTATCACTGGCTGTTACCCTAGCACTAAATGGGTTACATTCACCCCCAGTCTTAGCACCAGTAATGACATATTCAACATAGATGCCCAGATTGCGACCACTGGCAACAGTGCTTGAATCAGTGATTGCCAAATGGATACCATTCCTAGCCGTAGTTCCAGATATAGTAGTTGCTATATCCATCTCGGTGACGGTGTTCAAAACCTCAAATTGTGGAAAAGCCATTTTTATCCTCCTTTTTAGAGTATTTTATTTTTTGTGTGCCTTTAGATATTTCCTTGTATGCTTGTATGCCCTCTTTGAGGTAGGCACAACCTCAGAGGGTGGCTCTAGTGTGAAGCCACTGTTTAGAAATAGCTTGGTGTGGTATGGGTCGGCAGGCAAGGGAAGAGTAGGTCTCCCCGTTCCTGGTCTATAAAAGACCCGTCTCGGATTTTGTCTAGGATTATCTATCGGAGATACTGTATATCCTAGTAGTTGTAAATTGCCTGCCATACCCTATTTCTCCTTATTACACAGCCGGCGCAGCCGCCAAGTAATACATATCCACGCCATAGCCATTATCTATAGCAAATGCCTCATAATCAGAGACAATTACTAATTCGGTAGCTCTCAGTGAAGCATCTCGCTCTCGCTCAGTAGTATCTGCTAAAGATTGTAAATAACCTAAAGCAGACTTAGAGAACATTCCGCCGTGTCCTATGCCACTGACGGTGGTAATATCGATATTACCATCCTCAAAGCAAGGCACTCCAGCCCATTGTCCAGCCTTCCACTGCTTAATCATATCCACAGTGAGACCAGAATCAGGTATAGGATATACGCCCGATACAGCTACTGCAATCTTCAAAAGATGCGATTGGTAAGGATGAAGAACTGCATAGATCGGTAGTGGAACTGGAACTGCTTGTAGCAAAGTAGCCGATGCAGCATAGCGAGCTAAAGATACAGTCTCATCACCAGCCGAATCGCCTAGACTAAGACTACTCAAGAGAGCCAGTAAATCACCGTCCTTCTTACGACCCATAGCATCCCCAACCTGACGACCAATCATAGCGAAGACATCTTCGTTTAACTGGCGTGCCAATTTATCGGTGATGATTACTTTCAGACCAACCTCTTCACAGTCAATCTGAGAAGCGGTCATACCAATAGCTGCACTCGCCGTCATATCAGTGCCATCAGTAAGGTCGGCAGCAGTCATCTGCCCTACCTTTGGAATAGTGAGTTGCTTCTCACCTTTACCAAGAGTGAAATGCTCTACTAGGCTTAACATAACTGCATTATGCTCTTGAGTGAATCTGGCTCTAGCGATAATAACTCGCTGTGCCTCATCAAGTTCAGTAGTTGCCGCAGTTTGAATTGCCATTGTTTAACCTCCTTTTATATTTTCCCCTGCTCTTTCAAAGCCTTCTCATATTCTGCTGTGGAAATCTGCCCGTCAGCATAATTCTGTTCTAGCTGTTTGAAAGAACCCGAACCCGTTGCACTTGGTAAACTGGAGTCAATCTTTTCAGGGGTCTTCCTTAACTGCTCAAGCTCGGCTTTGAGTTTCTCATAGCTGAGTTTACCAGCGATTGTATCCATCTCCTCTGGACTCTGAGCTTTTAATAGCTCTTTCTCGTCAACACCATATTCAGAAGCCAGCGACTTAGCTTTCTGCCCCTTTTCAATCTCTTGAACTTTAGCAAAGTAACCTTCGTAGCTTGTCTTTTGTGCCTGAAAGTCCTGCTCCGCTTTCTTTAGCTGTCTCCTTCCTTCCTGAAATGCCTTTGTCTCATTCTCATCTAGCCCAGCCTCAGTCCATCTAGCAAGTTCCGCCTTCTCTACACCAGCGAGTTCAGCTTCGCCTTTTTGCTTCTCTAGTTCGGCAATTTTCTTATCACTTGTCGACTGAATTGACCGAGCCTTCTGCTCACCTTTAGCTACTGCGTCAGCTACTGCGTCAGCAACTGCCTGGTCTAAATTCTCCTGAGTAAAGGTAGGTGTTGGTGCCCCTGTTTCTGAAGTTGGTTTTGGCTCTGTTAGAGTCGGCTCTTTAACCTCCTGTTCTGAAGATTTAGGAACCTGCTCCTCCACGCCCTTTACCCGCTCCAAGTCTTCCATTGTTGTTCCTCCTTTTTATTTCGGGAATTAAAAAAGCCAGCTAATTTAGCTGGCTGGGTATTGACAAATTATGGGAGAGTGTTATTATTAAATTATGAAGTGGTTTCAGCGACATCTAAATTGGACTTTAGTTCTAGCGTGTGTTCCCCCAGTGATAGCTCGTGTAAATTTACTTGCTTGGGTTCCCTGTTTAGCCTTTTTAATCTTCGTATGTCTTTGGGTTTTGGGCAGAAAAAAACAAGATAGATTATGGGCATTTCTTCTCTTCGTTCCCCTCGGCATTGTTTGGCTCTTGTGCCTTCCAAACAGAAGCCAGACCCCGCTACTGGATATGGTAAATGGCAAAATCATAAAGCAGTTTAAGGATAAAGAGATATGAAGACGTGGTATTTCATAGAAACCCTTAAGGGGATTGGCTGGTATATCGTTATCCTTGCAATCCTCTGGACTACCATAGGAATAGTGGATTGGTTATGTGGTTTCCCTCCCCCAGGTTAGCTGGGAATGAGTGTTTAAGGAGCTAACAGAGTCATACCCATCTTGGTTCTTAATCTACCCATCTGTGTCTGGGTGTGGTGGGGGTAGGAGTGGGGGTAGAAGGGGTAATCCCTGGTGTTGTAGTTTTCTCTCTCATATATTCTCGCATTGCTTCTATTGTTTGTTGCCTTTCTTGTTCTTCTACTCCCACCTGCTCTCTTTCTACCGCTGCCTCTTCTCTCTCACGAAGTTTAGTTAAATTAGGCACAGCTTCGGCAGGTATATTATGTTCTGTTACAAGTTGCCTTATTAAAACTATAGTTTGTGGGTTTTCTGAAACCCATCCTGTAACCGTCAGTTTACCCCACAAAGCAAGATAGGCTCCTGACCAAACACTTTCAGGGGTTTGCTGTAAAATAAAGGCTTGCCTCTGGCTTTCGGGTATTTTATAATAACTATCTATCTTTTTCTGGGCATCCTTATACATTATCACCATTGGGTCAAATCCATTCTCTAATGTAATTTCCTCTTCGGGAATGCCCCTAATTGTAGCTCGTATATCCGCACCCAAATCCACCATCCCATAGGTGTAACCCTCAATATCGTCTTCAGCGGGGATAAATTGCCCTAACTGCTCTCTAAACTTTGGCATTTCCTTGTTAGCATCTTTTATTAGTTGCTTTGCTTCTTTAATTTCTTCTAAAAAGGGTATCCCCCAAGTTGGCATATCAGGTGGGAATTCTTCCGTATAAAAGAACACACTGCTTAAAGGTCTCTCCCCTTCCCAGAGTTCCTTCCACATAAAGTAATCAATCAACCCAGGGACAAAAGCCTGAACGGAGTAAAACATTGTCTTTTTAGCCTTTTCTCTCTCCCAATCTTCATCAGCGATAACATAACTGTATGCCCCCACAGCGAATTGACCTGCGGGTGAATACCAATGGGGTAAAACATCCCTATAAAATGACCTTTTATAACCCATAGCAGTAAGAACAGCACCGCCCAAGATTACATATTTTAGCCAATTAAGCCGTGCAGTCCACGGTAATTTCAGGTCTGGATTCCAACCTACTGACCCATTCCAAAATCTGCCTATCGCCTCTCGGTTAAACTTGGCAAAATAATTCATCCACCAGCTTTGTAGTCTGGTAAATGGGATAAGAGTTTTATGCCTAAAGATTTCAGGCATACCCATCGCAATATATTGATATTGAGTGCATCCTGCCCCAAACTCCATTTCCCTCAGAAGATTTGCCTCCTCTTCGGGATACAAAAACCCTTTAGGCTCTGTATAAGTTCGCTCAGGACTAGCCCAGCCCAAATCCTTATTTTTGGGGTCTGTAATATACTTCAAAGTTCCGTGGTAAGCAGCCCTCTCGCCACCCCTTGCATTGAAGATAGCTGACTTACCATAAGACCATAGCCAAGCCCTTTCTGCCTTTGCCATAGCACCAGTTGGTAGTTCCTCAAACTTAGCATAAGTTTTAAGGAACATACTATTATTAAGTAGCCTCGTTAGAGTTTTATCCGCTGGGAGAAAGGCTTGAAGAGTTGGTCTGATACCATACAAAGCTAAGTTCTGAATAGATTGGTGCAAGTTTCTAATTATCTGTCTCGGTTTCGTTCCGATAGTGGCTGATATAATAAGCCTACCTGCAAATTGAGCCATTTTAGTTACTGGTCTTGTCCCAATGCTTCTACCAAACTCTCCTAATAACTTATCAAAGACTCCCCCTATTCCAGTTTGAGTAACTAACCTATTAATTGAAGCATCAAACTCTGTTTGTTGCCCCTTGATAACTGTGTTCACATAATCTGTAACCCATTTATGTGTTGAGGCTGGAAGGGGTTGAATCGCTGTTGCTTTCGCCATTTCGGCAGGTGGCAATGAACTAAAGGGCATCATACCCTTGCTTAATACATTAAGTTGGGTAGTAAAGGCTTTAAGAGGTTGCGACAAGTAGATTTCCTTTAGCCCAGTCCAAAGCATTGATTTGATAACATAGCCCAAATCCTTACTGAAATATTCCAGTAAATCATCAGCTATTTCCCTTTGTATCTCCATAGGATTGAAAACCTTTTTACCCACTATCCGACTTGACCAATAAGCTAAATCTGATGGCAAAGAGTAATTGCCCCCCCAAATTTCCTTTACCGTTTCAGTAGCAATGTGCCTAAAGTAAGCCTGACGATGTGGGATAGCTGGCATATTTAGTAATTCCCTTACTTGGTTTTCAGCATTAAGTATCGTTCTTGATAGGTTTCTGAACCAAGAGAAAACTTTTACCTTCTCCTCTCCCAACTCTATCGCCACATCAACTGGTATGTCTTCATACTTATTAAGTAATTTAGCCATTTCAGTAGATGCTCTAGTAGGCTTGTTATTTCTAAAAGCAATTAACTTCTCTTCAAAGGTAACTTTGAAGACCTTATTTAGCTCACCCAATTTAATATCAACGGCTTTTGACCACGCTGGAAATACCAAATCTAGTTTTTGCTTGGCTAATTCAAGGGGTTCCGTTAAGGGACTTACCCCTAGTTTAGTGGCATAAAAATTCTGTGATGTAAGATATTTAACAGGTGTCGGCTCTCCAAATTTTAACCCGAAGTAATTTTCAGGGACAATAGCTTTCGTTATTGGTATTGACTGCGGTATCCACTTGCCTGTTTCCCTTGACCATTTCTTTTCAGGAAAGCGACTTAATGCCTCAATAAACTCATCAGCCTCATCAGCAGTCATTTGGTCTATAGTTTTTTGCCCAGTTATATTCTGGGCTAATCGCCGATACGCAGGGGTTATCTTCCCCGTTGCGGGATTTACAAGGGCTTTGTAGAGAGCAATTTCTTGAGTCTTAATCTTCTGAGCGTTAGTTGCCATCCCTGCTTCTTCTGCAACAAGAGTTGGAGGTTTAACTCCCTCAACTACTGGGGTAACAGGCATACCAACTTCGGCTTTAGGGACTGGGGCTTTAGTGCTAACTCCCAAGAGTAAGGGGGACTTTCTTATAGCTTCATTGGCTGCTTTCTCCGTAGCCCCTACCCCTGCCTCAGTTACAGTAAATCCTCCCTTCGTAGGCTTAAATAATGTCTTAACTGTTTCTTTTGCCAAGAATTTAGGAGATAGTTCCCCTAATGCACTTTTCACAAAAGCATCTTCGGTAGCTTTAGGGATTTCTCTACCAGTGCTTATAGCCCAAGAGCGTAGATTTCTTCTTAATGACGCTGACATCACTGCTCTATATGTAGCACTAATAGTTTTGCCAACAACCCATTCATATCCAGCCAAAGGTGCTAATGCTGCCCTCACTGGAATCCTAGCAGCCGTTGGTAATTTGCCTGCTTCCTTCCACCCAGCCAAAGCCGATGCGGGAACGGCACTAATAGCTGCCCAAGCAGGACTTTCATAAAGAAGCTGTTGCCAAAGGGGAAGTTCGTGGTATTCCCCATACTTTTCTCCACCAGGAGCATATTCTCCTAGCACAGCTTCCCCAATAGTCCCTGGAACTGGTTTTAACATAGGAGGAGTTGGTTCATAACCCCTTTCCTTCCATAACTCCTGTTCCTGTGCCTCTTTTACTGCTTCACGCCCACCCCAAGTTGCCATTCCCGTAGTAGTGAATGGGGTAAGGGTAGTCTCAAGCCCTTTTAGAAAAGGGTATGCTAATCGCATACCCTGGTATTTTATTTCCTCAACTGTTGGTAGTTTTACTAATTGAGATGGGGTAAATTGGTATTTTCCAGGACTGCGTTGTCTTAGTTGTGCACGCTCTGGCACCCGCTCGGCAGGAGTAACTTCTCCAGTCTCAGGATTCAAATCACCAACATATTCATTATAATGCCAAACACTATAATCTGGTTTTATAGTATAGACTTCTTCTTGAGCATAACCATAAGGGCGGGCTGAAACATTTATACCTTCAGGCGGTATCCCTAGAGTAGGTGCCGACACAGGACTTGGTGGAGTTATAACCTCTCCCTTCTCCCCTACCCACCTATGCCTAGGGTTCCAACGAGAAGCAGTATCATCTTCGTTAATCTGTTTGGCTAAATCTGTTGCCCATTTATCTGGCATTAAAACTCCTCTAGTAAGTCAGCCATTTTGTCGGAGGGGCAAAGGCAGTAGCCCGTTCTCCCCGTTGATACGGTGGAATAGCCTGATACTTTTCTAGGAATGGATATTGTTTAAGAAATGTCTCCCAACCTGTCGCCGTTGGCTCTGCGGGTAAAGCCTGAGCCCTGTATTCCTGAAACATTGGAGTGTATTGCCCTCCGTAATACTGAGTCATTGCTGGGGATGGCATCTCAGGCAAGAACTTCTTATATATCGCTCCCCAATCTGGTGTTGGTGCTTGTGGCGTTGTCAACCAGGGGTATTGGGATGTAATTGCTGGTTTATTCCCTTTCTCTATTGCCGTCTCTGCTCCTCCTGTATAGGGAGCACCCCCCATAAGTTGCCACTCACTAGGGTTATAAGGGGTTAAAACAGGAAGGGTATTGTTACCAAAAATAAGTTTCTGCGGTTGCTTAACCCCTGTTTTAACCCAAACATCTGGACGAGTTTCTACCTCTTCATATCTATAAGCATTGGTAGGCACAGTCCAGAAATACTGTCCTGTTTGCAGATTAACCTCCCTATTGATTTGGCTACTAAAGGTATTAAAATCACCTGTAAACAAACCTTCTTTAGTAGCATTCAGATAGGCTCTGTAATATGACTCGCCGTATTCACTCCATTGTTGAGGAAGGTATCCCAATTTATTAGGAGCGTTTAGATTTACAGCACCTACCTGTTTCGCAGGAGGCAAACCAGCCTCACCAGTTGCATAATATCCTACTCCCTTGAACCAGTTATCAGCCATTCTAGCCTCCCATCTGTCTCTGTTCTGGAGTTCTAGGGGTTTGACCCATTTCTTCCATTGGCAAGACATTACGAGTAATACCCTGAGCAAACTCTGGTCTTACTGCTTCACTCACTGCCTCCGACCTTCTCTTTTCTACTTCAGACATCTGTGGTTTAGTCTCCTGTGCCTTAATCTCATCAAGGAAGACTTGAGCTAAATCAGGTCTGCCTTCAAGGATAAGGGAAGATGCCATTTGCCTCAGCATAATAGCAGGCATATTCATTGCCTTCTCACGCATAACCTTCTGTGTCTCAGCATCTGTATCTTGAACTCCTAATAGTCTATCCCTAGCCGTTTCCCTAGATAATAGTTCGCTTTGGATAGCGATTTGAGCCATTGTATATCTAGCTGCCTCATCTTCAGGTAACGAAGCCTTTAATTCTACTTTAGGGAACCAATCGCCTTTAACATCTTTGGGTTGCAGTTCTACATCAAAGTCCTCATTCGTTCCTTCTCTGCCGTGCAATTTGAGTTTCCCGAATTTACCATTTGCATATTGAGTCAACAATTCCCTAGCTAACCATTCTTCCGAGCGTTCCATTGTCTTCTTCGGTGCCATAAGAATAGACTCAGAAGCGTGATGTAACAAGCTAATTCCATAACCCGAAACATCCCTTTCTAATAAACCATAAGCTAACGGGGATAAGCCGCCAATCTCCCACATTCTGTTATAAGCCGACCATAACACCTCAGCGTCTTTCGGCATAATTGGCTGGTATAAAGGAGCAATCTCCTGCCCCTTGTCTCTACTTATATTTACTACAGAACCCTCTTTATATATGCCTTCTGGGATAAATGGCTTACCATCTTTAGAAATAGCCATCGCAGGATTATGCACGCCGTGGTCTATAATTGTCTGATAATCTGAAATCATCTTGTTTAAGGAAGGAATAAGTCCTCTGTTAGGGGCAAGGACGGACTCTCCACTATCTTTTATTGTATCAGTGAATTTATCCGATTGAATGAATGGAACAGAACCTACTTGAGTTACTAAAACAGGTAGATGACCTAATTTATGCTTTTTAGGTTCTATGACAAATTTATCATCAATAAAAGTATTGTATATTTCATCATCCCACCAGTCATAAACTGTAATCTTCTGCCCTCTTGTGGTAATCCCATACTCAGCCTCTATTTGTGAAGGGGTAGCTGTCCTATGATGGCAGACCCAGCTTACACCCTCATCTCCTATTTCAAAGTCTGTATTTAATATATCCCAAACAGCAATATCGGGTATTACATTTCCATTCTTTCCCGTTCTAATGTAAGCCCTGATAGCAAACCAACCCCTTATAGTTGCAAAGAAAGCCTCTTGCTCTTGAAGAGATGGCTGTAGAAACGATTGAAGCCTAGAGTCAATTAAATTGAATGAGCCAATAATAAACCTTTCAGCGTTGGACTTGGCTTTCCGTTCCTTTTCATTATCCACCGCAAGGGGAATACGAATTGTCCTTTCAGCACTGGATAAAAGGGAGATAACTTTATTAACTAAAGTTTTGGGTTCATTACGAGTAACACTTTCATACCCTATTCCTCTATTGTATGCCTCTAATCTATACAAGCCATAATCATTTTCAAAACGAGTTCTTAAATCGGTAAGGCGACTTTTACTTCCATCTATCGCTTTCTTCATATCTTTGATTGTTCTTAATCCCATAAATTACTCCTATCCAAAGTGCTGGATTGTAGCCATAATAGACGAGGGCACCGCAGTTGCAAATCCAAACCTGCTTACCAAACCATATACCCCAAACCGCATAGCATCCATTAGATGGTCGTTATATTTAACAGGGTCTTCCAGCACCGTGCCATTTTTATCAACTTTGCGCTGGTAACCCCGTATTTCCTTAATGAAATTGGCACTGTCTTTGGTTATATGCAGCTTGTGGCGACTACACAGGTCTATACCCATCTTTACATCCTTTTCGCCAGGGTATGCCGTGTAACCAGCCCGTGAAATCTCCTCTATCCTCTGTAATTCGTTCCTATCAGCATATATATCCCCTCTCTCTTCGTGAGATAATAACTCAATAAAATCCGAGTTCGTTATCTGGCTCTTATACAACCTCTCATCAAGGTAAATATCGTTATCAATTAAACAAACCTTAATAAATGCCGTAGGATTAACAAAACCAAAGTCTAACCCATAAGCCATTGCCTGATATTCAGAGGGTAAACTATCAACTATATCGTAATCCCTATAAATCAGGTGCTCTAGCTTGCCCCATTCACCTAGAACGTATACCCGATAGTAATTATCGTCTTTATCTATCTTGCTGAGAAGCCCATTTTTATAATCTTCGCTTAAAAATGGATTATCTTTATATGTGGAATGAATAACCTCAACATCATCTTCTTGTATTAACCGCTTGGCTACCCAGTTGTTTTCATCTATGGGATTAAGACTAAGGAAAATCTGGTTGCGCTCCCCTCTCTCTGGCTCAGATAACCTCAACCATAGCGTGAAGTAGTCCTCATAAGTAAACTCGTTACCCTCCTCCATCCATACATAATTGAAACCAGCACTCCTTAACTTACCAGCTTCATCCATCCCGAAAAACTCTATCTGGTTTGACCCGTGATTATAAGTGTGATAGGTCTTGTTATGCTGAGATTCTCGATATATACCATAATCCTTGAGCAACCCTATAACTAAATCATAAGCTGTTCTTCGTAAAGCAGGAAAGGTCTTGCAGGTTATGCCAATCTTCTTTCTCTCTTCATTGATTAGCTTGTAAATTATGTACTGCGCTATGGAATACGACTTTGAACTCCTCGCCCCCCCTACATTTATTACCGTCTTGGCTTTTGAATTCGCAGTCTTATCATATACAGGCGTTACTTTCTTTATCTTTTCTTCCATAACTTAACATAATAAAAGGTAAATTTAGGGAATTCTCTATATGCGTTTATCTGATGTAATGTCTAGTTCTAAAAAGGGGGGAAGGGGGGTAATATGAAGTAATGTAAAGTCAAATCAATCTATTAACTACAAGCCAGCTCTACAATGCCTCTGACCAGCCCTACAATCCAAATCTAAGGGTTTAATATCGTTCCGAGTAGTATTCTCTATCCGTTACAGTGTATGTTCGTAATCGCATCATTCGCACTATAGCTATTATGTTCGGGTTATTGTCAAGCTCTCGGGAAACAGGCTTGGTATTGTCGCTTAACTTCTTCGGGGGACACTCGCTCCTTACTAACTGGGTATAACATTGCCGTCTGCGTCTGCCACAGCAACACCAGCCCTATCATACCAAGGAGCATCTTTACTGGGTCTAACAATAGGTCTAACAAACCTACTATTTAGCTTCAAACTAGCCCGTCTCTTGCGCATATACCGCTTTTGGTAGTCCTTCTTAGCCTGTCCCTTGAGCATCCTCTTCCCCTTTGGGCTTGGTCAGCTCGTAGGTTATTGTTACATTGGTTCCCTGAATATCTACGGTGTCTGTTACCTTGCCCTCACACCGGTTAAGAAGCTCCCTTAATACCTGCGGGTCACGGAGTGCATTCTTGAGCATAGCTTCAATTATCAGCTCCCGCCATGTCTTATCTTTACCCTGTGGGATAACATCTAATTGCTCTTTCAACAACGATGTTAGGCGAGCTTCCTTCTTAATACCTCCCGCAGGATTGCCCGACTGACCAGGCTTCCATTGGTGCAGTTTATCTCCAAAGCGCAAAAGAGGAGATTGCGCTTGAGATTGCAAGACAGTCTTATCACCCTGCGCCTCTTTACCTATTGCGTTATTAACTTCTTCCATAATCTCTCCAAAGACTGGGGCAGGGCTTACAGGATAATCGCATTCCATTCCCTATCCTTGCCTAATACCGGTGGGTTTGCGGTCGCCCTAGCCAGCAACAAAGATAGCCCACCAGCTCCCACCCTGCTAACTGCACAGCTTCATTGCCCCCTAAAGGACTCAGTAGGATTTACCTAGTGGGCTATAAATAAAAATACCTAGCATTAAGCTAGGCAAATTAAAAATGGGCATAGTTACACCCAACGAAGTCAAGCTTAACACGTTACCGTGTAATTTGTCAAGTAATAGATAGACTAGAGAATGGCTGTAATAACGAGATTGAGCGAGCTTGTAAAGGTAAGAACTGGCTCTAAATGCCCGTCAATGGTTAACCAAGACTTTGACGAGTCAGTAGGAGTATGTTAAAGTGAGTATAGATAAGTAAAGCACCTTAACAAAGAGGAGGTAAGAAATGAACACTACAAAGGAAGACACAAGGGCAAAAGACCAAGCAAGAGCACAGCTTGACTCGATTGTAGCAATGGTGAAAAGATTGGAGCACTGCCAAGATTGTGATGGTAAGGATTGCGGATTGTCAGACGAGGAGATTTTCGAGGGGATAAACCTATACTACAAAGATGGGGATAAGGCGACTGATGAAGAACGGGAGGAATACCATAATGAGGATGAGGCTAGACAGACAATAGAGGAAGACCCCCTTTCAGTCCAAGTGCGGTCAGGATGGGCTAATTCACCAGAAGAGATGGAGGCTGAGGAATATGAAGTCCTGTTATGCACTGGGGGTCCGGCGTGTAGAATTGTCGGACAACTTACCGAACATCAAGAGCCAGACACAGCAAGAATTGAGCATCAAGACTGGTTCACCCCTTGGGCAGAATATCTTCCCACGACACAAGCCGAGAGGGAAGCCTTGCTCACTTACGCTAGGCAATTTTACTTCGGGAGCTAAAGCCGAAACTGGGAGCTAACCACTCCCGGTCTATGAGTAAAGGCTCATACTGATGAGGCAAAGCACCTTAACAACTGAATGCTGGGTTACAGTTACAAATCGCTGAAATGATATATGCGAGGATACAAAAGGAGGATGTAACTGGTGAAAATAAGCCCAGTATTGAGAGGTTAAGTAAATAAAGGAGGTATGAGATGAACCCAACATTGAAAATGCTAGTCAAGGATATTTACCCTGATTTGAAGAGCGACTATGGTTCTGGTGTAACACTACAAGGGTTATTAGACGAAGCGGATAGGCAGGTTGCCGGCGAGCAACCAAGAGGTAGCATAGGGATATTCTTAAATCGCTATCTCAAACAAGTAGGCACAATAAAGGAGGATTGAGATGAGAATAAATAGATGGCGGAAGTTCTTATCGGCACTAATACTTATGCCTGTGTGGTTGCCTCTGCTCCTAATCAGCAGGGTTATGGATTTAATAGAAGATATATTTGGTGTTCTGTTTGGTAATAAATGGTTTTGGTTTGAGCGTTAAGTAAATAAAGGAGGTTTAACAATGGAATATACTAAGGGGGAATGGAGAATAGAAAGGGATGCTCAAGGAGCTTGTATGATAATGCATCCAACGCAAAGGGGCAAGGCGTTAGCATCCCTAACAGACACTTTTTCGCCTACATATGGATTCGCTTATCAATATCCGTTTACAGAGCGTGAAGCCAATGCCCACCTTATAGCAGTAGCACCTAGAATGGCACAGTTGCTTGAAGTGCTAGTTAAT
>Ga0307380_10006741_pt1 | contig 15024 bp, 6 predicted proteins | sample UN3MG_FD_202239 | JGI IMG/M metagenome (GOLD analysis project Ga0307380, IMG submission 202239) | Soil microbial communities from Risofladan, Vaasa, Finland - UN-3 | ecosystem: Environmental > Terrestrial > Soil > Coastal area > Acid sulfate soil | place: Finland: Risofladan, Vaasa | collected...
GGCGCACATGGAGAAATTCGTGGCCGACGGGGTGATCGCGACGTGGGAGGTGCCGGACCACTACGTGGTGGTGAAGGAGATCCCGAAGACGAGCGTGGGGAAGATTGATAAGAAGGTGCTGCGCAGCCGGTATCCGGCGGCGCCGGAAGGATGAGGGAGGGGCAGGTAGGGTAGTGGCATGTGGGGGATGGGGGAATTACAAGTACTGGCCCCGCCGATCGCAGATCGGCGGGGCCGGTACTTAGCGCTTATGACCTGGATAGCACACTGCCGTCGGAAAGCCGTAGGTTGTCGCTCGATTCCCTCTATTCCCCTTGGCCACCTTCATCCCCTGGACTGTTTGACTCTCCAGATCCTGCTGAAACAGGCCCAGGCTGGGGATAAGAAGACAGTGGTAACATCGGGACCTTCTTCAGAACAGCGTTGAAGAAATCCATGGCCCATTTCGGGCGTATCACACGCGCCAGCACCAGCACCGATACAGTGCTGACGAGATCGAAAACTACTGCTACTGCAAGAACCAAAACCAAAGCGGCAGGTGATACCCTCTGCGCAGCCCAGACCAGTACAGCGACACTGACAGCAAAGACCACTACAACTATCAAGGCGCTGACCAACAGACGAGTCGTGTCGTCCCTTCGTCCTGATACGGACTGTGATACTCCTGGAGGATGGGGCACACCACCATTCGGCGTTTTCTCAACAGAATTCTCTTTGGCTCCACTTCTGCCCAGGCTCGCAGGCTGCAAGTCCCCTTTGGGGCGATCATTAGGTAACAGTGGTTCATCTTGGAAGCTTCGGCTGGCTCGTACCTGCACCTTGTCACCGATCGTCACACCTTGAGCGTTAACAACATGTACATTGTACCCACCACCCAATGCTCCTTCAGGTGGAACGATCTGCCTCATAAGAGAAGCCAAATCCAACTGGCCAGAACTCAGCAAGTCTTCTAGCGCTTGAGCCGCTTCTAAGGGAAGCTCCAGTTCTACATGGAGACTGCCTGACTGCACCCGTACTATCCGGACCTGCTCGCTATCTATCCGTAGAACATCTGTGAGGACTGCAAGAAGCCGGCTCGTTTCCTGATCCCCAAAGGATTCTACCCCATCGAAGAATAGAATCATTTTGGTGAACTCTTGCTTCTTCGTAGCCGTCCTAGATTGCCTCCCACTGCCTGATGCATGTGCCACTGCACCTATCCCTACACCTTCAAGGGATCGACATAGGCGCTCTGATAGTTGAAAGGAGTACATTCCGTCAGGGACTTTTTCATAGTTCATAACATCTTTTGTCCAGAATCCCCCGCCACGGTCACTGTACATCCGCAAGTGGACAGTACCTTTACGCGCCCCGAGATTGAGCTGAACAAAGTTGTAGGAATCGAGGTGCTCGCGCGTCTTGTAGCAGGCGCCAGCGGCAATAATCATCGCCTCAGTGTCCGGGGTGCGCGTTTGCAGCAAGCCTTCCCGGTGCGTATGGCCATGCAGCACGAAATCGCATCCTTTGCACAGGAGCGGCTCTACGTCATTGCAATCGAAATCTTGCAACCAGTCAAAGGGATGATGCATTACGGCCAGGCATAGATTGGCATCTCCGCAGATACCAAGGGCAGTACGAACCTGCCGCTCGCCAAGGAGTAGTTTGTTGCGGTCATCATCTGATCCAGCTAGCCAAGCGGAATTGAGGCCCATAATGGCCACACGTCGTTCGGCTATCTCAATCTCTTTGACATAGAAGTAGCGCGTATGGTCAAAGGGAATGTGCTCTTCACCCAGATACTCATGGATAAAATCTCTGTAATTATGGAAACGCCGGAAGACATGGGCCCGATCAGCTTCAGTGGCGAGAAAATCATTGACGGCTTCGCGGCTATTCAAGGCGGCCGTTGCCCGAGCGCCAAAAGCAGTGATCGCACTCCTGTCCACATCATGGTTGCCAGGAACAAGAAACAGGCGATCCTTGGGCAAGGCCGTAGTCTTCAGCAAATCGTCGAGAAACTGCCGGGCTATGGTATACTCTTCGGGGAGACTGGCAAAGGCTATATCCCCGGAGATGATGACAAAGTCGGGTCGCAGACCATCCTGGGCAATGCGTTCGCCTATGTCGCGCAGCAGGGCTTTGAGAACGATGTTCTCATCGTAGGTATCCGAAGCACGAAAATGCAGGTCAGACAGGTGGAGCCAAGTGATAGTCTGCGGAGCACCTGCAAGTATATCAGCAATCCGGGTAATCTCAACTGCATCAACAACTTGGGCACTCTCCAACTTCTCGACCATCTCCTCAGCCGTCTGATAACGATCGTCAGGGTTTGGTGAGGTAGCCTTTAGGATAATACGTTCCATCTCCAGCGAGATTTGTGAGTTCTTCGACCGAGGAGGTGGAACGCCTTGCGTGAGACGTTTGTGCAGCCGACTGCCGACACTAGCTTCCTCTGCATAAGGTACCTTGCCGACCAGTAGATGGTAGAGCACCAGACCCAAAGAGTAGATATCACTCCGCTCATCCGCCACTCTAGCATCCCTGGCCTGTTCAGGCGCTACATAGTCGAAAGAACCACTCATGCGTGCTTCTCGATCTGAAGACTCTCCTTTGCTCAACGACAGTCCAAAATCCCCCAACAATGGCCAATCATCCTCCCCCATGAATATGTTAGCGGGTTTGATGTCGCGGTGAATGATTTCCTGTCGGTGGGCATATCCTAGTGCACGCCCAATGTAGATTACGGTCTCAACTGCCTTAGTCAGATTGAATGGCAATTTGGCTTCATTTAGCCGGTCGGCCAATGACCCCGCGACAGCATATTTCATGACGATATAAGCTCGGTCTACCTCTGGATAAAAACCGTAAACGGGCAGAATGTTCGGATGATCCAAGTGTGCAATTGAGCGCATTTCACGGCGAAAGCGTTCAGTGTCCTCGTTCAGTAAGCCAGTCTGCGGTATTAACTCCTTGATGGCCACATAGCGTTCCAGTGCAGGTTGGTAAGCCTTGTATACGATGGACATCGCTCCTCGCCCCAGTTCTTCCCAGTCCTGGAATCGGTCCAGCCACTTCTGCTCACGCAGAAGTTCAGGACGAGCCTGACCGCACACGTAATCCTTGAACAAGGCCGAGAAGATGTGATAGTTGCCATCTGACTTGACCAGCAGGCATTGTCGCACTAGATTATCCAGCGTCACCTCCGAAACTTGCTGCAATGCTTTATCTGTTGCTACCCTGAGCAGAATCTGCTGTTCTTCTGGGCCTAGATCCTCCCAATAGCTGGCCATCTGATCTTCTAACTCCTGTCTGCTCCTGGCACGTACTTGTTCAAGATCCTGTTCCCTTAGTGCTCCCTTCTGCACACGACACACTTCAAAAGTGACGTAACACACCTGCTGCGTGAAAAACGGATGCCTCCCGGCTAGACGGAATATCTCTGTGACCATTGGATCATCAAAGTGAACACCGTGCTCCGCCGAGGGCTCGCGTATTAGCCTTAGCGTTGATTCCTCATCGAACAAGCCAATAGATAGGGATAGAAAGTAGTTATAAAATGGTGACCCTGCTATTTCCTTTTCGCGGTTCAGTTGGAAAAGCGTGCGCTTGCTGGCCGTCACGTAGACGACGCCAAGTGTGGCCAGGCTACGCAGCCCACTGAAAAAAACACGATCGAAATTCTGGTTCTCACACAAGACGTCGAATTCGTCAATGAGAATGACCGGCCTGATCTTCCGATGTGCGAGAGAACTGATCGCCCGCCGCAAATCGGTCAGCTCCATTCTATCCTTGGGTTCTTCTACAGGCCGAATTGACCTGTCTTGGGTAGTCAGGACCTCATTGATCTCATGAAGGATCTCGAAATAAAACGCCGATGGCTCGGTCCCGAGGTGTGCCTGTCCATCCACGTAAACATAGACGCAATCCACCTCTTCTCCGGACGATCCATCGCGATTCAAGCCCTCCAGGTGAAAAAGTAGAGATGTTATACCAATCTTGCACGGACCAACCAAAGAGACACACTGCCCATGGTTAATCGCTTGCCGTATCTGGTGAGTCTCATCTTCTCGATCGTAGAAATATCTCTGATCTCTGATAGGCCCCCAATGAAAGTAAGGATTGTCCGGGGCTTGCGTGAGGGCTACGTTCTGTCGAGTCCGAGTTGCCCCTCGCATGCTGGCTTCGAGTTCATCCAATTCAGCGAAGGATCGTTTACTGGACATCCTGCCTGCTCCTTGCGATACCTGCCCCAGATGATAGTTCTAACACATACCCAAATCCACGCCGATTCTCGATGCATTCCCCCGCCAGACCAAGTGCTGTCTTGAGTTTGCTCATCAGCCCTTTGATCCGTTCTGGCCCCTGATACAGTTCACCCGGCCAGATCTCTTTCTCCAGTTCCTCATAAGGCACCAATTGTCCTGCGCGTTCGACCATAAAGCGCAGTGCCACATACTGGGATGGACTCAACTCGACTGGACGATCATCAACGCATACCTGACGCTGGCGGAGATCAAAGCGCAGCGGGCCTGCACGCAGAATGTTTGGAAGTGACTGACGGCTGACGAAAATTGCGAACAGGGGCGAGAAAGGCCGATAGCGTCCCTCCTCTTCAACGACTAAACCGAGTTGGGTCAGTCGTTCCATGGCGGGAGCGCAGGATTCACTTGGCAACGAAGCAAGTATTTCCTGTTCGCTCCTGGTGAGTTGGTGCCAACAATATAGAAAATGGCCCTCCATATCCTCGTAGACTGTTGACTGCAGTCTTTCCATTTCACGAGGCTCTAATCTGCCCTTTTCATGCCACAGCTCCCATGCCCAGTAACCGGCAACTTGGGTGAGAAAAGGATGACTGCCACCCGCCTGGACAATCCAGTTCACAACTATTTCGTCCATTTCAGCTCTACTTCTCTCTATCAAAGCTTGGACCATACTCTTAGATGACTCCAAGTCAAAAAGGCTAAGCTGAAGCGGAAAGAACATGTTGAAGAACGGAGACCCCATATCTGTCGTCCGGGCATACCACAATCTAGCCAAAGGCGCACATGTTGTCGTAACAAAGGCGACATTATATCTTACTGTAAACGAGCGCAAACTGGGAAAGAAACCCGAGTCAAGAGATGCATTTCGGGTCATATACTCAAATTCATCGAACATGACGACAATCTGAAAACCCGCATGGTGGAGATGCTTGATAATCTGCCTAAGCGTATCATAGCCCACAGATCGTTGTTCCAAGGCCTCTGGAGGCGAACCCCGATCAGTTACGGACAGCTTCTCCTCAATAGCCTCGACGATGCGGGCATAGTTCTCGCCCTGAGTCCGGGATACGAGCTCTTGACAATCCACAAAGGCGAAGACGAACTTCTCCGGTGCCAGGCCATGCCGACTCAAGGTTTCGGGATGGGAGATATGGTTTAGGAAAGACGTCTTCCCGATTCTTCGCTGGCCGACGACCGAGATACTCTGGCCCCGCTTCAGCAATCCGAGCGCCCGCTCGACTGTGGTCTCACGGTTGAAGAAGAAACCTGGCTCTCGAATGGGACCGCGATTATAGAACGGGTTTTCCATCACAGTTTCTTTACTCTACGTCAATGTTGCCACAACTGTGCTCAACGGTTGATTGCGTTCGATCCACCGTCGAATCAATTCGACTTTGAACCTGTAGCGAGGAGGATCTTCATCCACTCGCTCCAAGATCTCTCGCCCGGCCAGGGCCTCTTCAGCTAAGAGTACATCCTGGGGATTCTGAGCCACCCTGCAGTCTGCCAACTGCTCCACGAGATCGCTGGCCTGCACAGAACTACGCCCCACCAGGACCCGTGCAGCAGCAGCCATGACTATTCGCTCCATAGGAGAAGCGGTATGCCACAAGTGTGTCAGGTGCCCTTCTGCCTGAACGAAGGTATCCGGGATAGCATCGCGGACGTGCTGTACAGTGATGATCGGCGAGCGGGACCGATTGCGGAGATCAACCATGTAATGACAAAGGAGTTGCACAAAATAGGGGTGACCGGCAGTGAGCCGAACGATCTCGTCCACAGCATAAGGGTCGAACACGTCTTGCTCGGGGGGTTCGGTGATCAGCCGCCGGGCCGCTTTCTCGTCCAGGAATCCGATCTGCTTGTGCAGGGCCAGGTCAAAAAAGATTGACCAATAGTCCTGTGTGAGTTCTTGTAGCCGATGCGAGCCAACGAAAATGAAGGCGAGATTGGGCGTATGCTGCATCAGGTGGCGCAGGAACTTGAATGTTGCAGCATCCAACTTGCCCTCCTTGACACGACTCTCCAATTCCTCAAATTCGTCAAAGACAAGCACCAATGAACGCCCACCGATAGCGTCAAACACCCCAGGCAGGAACTCTCGCTCAAACTTCTCAGTCATGCTACGTCCTGTGCCGTTCAGAGAGGGAGGTTCGGAGGCTATGTCATAGTCCTCCAATCCGTCACAGATCATCACCCCCAGATCGCGCCAGAACAAGTCAGTTCCAGGTCCGATGCCCAGTGCCTGGCCGTCAATATAGGCGACGACGTAGTGGTCCCGGCCTAACATTTTGGACATACTTAGCGCTAGAGAGGTCTTGCCGGTGCGGCGCTGCCCGGTCAATATCAGTACATTGTGTTGCTCTCCAGTACCAATGTTACTCCGCACAAAGTCAAAAACGTCTTCCCGCCCCATAAATAGGCGACTTCCCGGTCTCAACGGAGGGCCGGGAATATAAGGATTTTCGATGAAGACGAACTCCCCCGCTTGTGATTTAAGAACTACTCTATCTGCATAGGTCATCGTGCGGCCATCACGCGCTCGATCATTCCAGGTAGCCTTGAATGCTACACGGACAAAGTTTTCACGTCTAGGGCGAATTCTGAAGTCCAACCGCTGATTTTGACCTGGTTCCAACCTTTCCACCCCAGATCGGCTATCTGCCGGAACGAGAATATCGTATTCGGTGCTCTCAACGATTTGGACAGTAATGTCGGTAGCCGCACTTCTCCCTCGATTGCTCACCCGCAGGTCAACGACAATTTCTTCGGCACCCGCAATGGCCGCCTGGGTTTCCAATTTCATTGTGAGATCAGACCATCCCCTCAATTCATCTATCTTGTTGTATATCACGCTTGCCCACGCGTTCCGGATCTGTGCCATAATCATCAGTTCTGTAGTCCTGACAGTTCTACCGTTTTCCCGCTCGAGCATCCGCAAAGCCTCAGACAAGTGGGCAATACGGGCCTCATTCTCGAGTCCAGGGCTCTGAGAAAGGTTGACCTCGCCAATCACGCGCTGCAAGCCTGACAACTCCTCGACGGTCTCAGGAAAATCTCCAGCCAAAGGCTTCAGATTCTCTCGATCCAACCTTGTGCGCAAGGCAATGATGTCGGCGATTATATGGGCTCTAAGTGCGGGCAAGAAGAGCGCGTAGAGAGCCTGCATCTCTGGGGTAATCCCACCATACTCAGGCTTAGGAAAGCGGTACGGGAGCACGAATGGCAGAGACAAAAAAGAGACAACAGTACGGATGTCCTTCTTGATCTCGTCGGTCAACTCTGGCACGTTCGGGTTGTCCTGCCCGATCTGTGCATACAGATCTTTGATTCCCTCGTCACTAAGAACCTCGTCTACTGTATCAGAGGAATGACCTTGAGAGACGCTTTCGACGACTCGAGCCAACGTATAATCCTGGGCCCCCCGGCCTATGCCAGTCACGAATTTTGCAGGGTCTATCCCTCGCGCGAAGAGGGCTTGAGTAGCAGCCAAGACTTCAGGTGACCTGGAGGCTGCTTTGTTGATCTTGACGAGGAATTGTTGCGCATCGCGATACAGGCGTGCCTGGTGAAGTCCGATGGCAGTAGGATGTGTCCTACGCACCAGACGACTCTCAGCCAGCAAACGGTCAGAGTACGCGAAGGTACCCCTTCGTTTGACCAGAACAACAAAACCAGCCCTGACACGAGTTCCCTCACGCACATACTGGAGAGGTATGAGCAAGACAGAGGTGCTTTGAGGGCAAAGAACGCCGACCTTGTCCAAAAGACCTTGAGCATCCTTGCCAAAAAAGAAACGTAACTCGCCGCGCTGGGCCTCTCTTCCGAGTACACTTGTCTCTGGTTCGACCGTCTTGGGCCAGCCAGTGTCGGGGATGGCTTGGGATGACACTCGGGAAACCGGTTGTCCCCGTGGTTCCAGCTCGTAAATTCGCCGCTTGTCATCCCAGGAATAGATAATGCATTCATCACATCCGAACTGTGTCATGTCCCTGGCTATTAACTGAGTGACCCCGGCCATATCTAGCATCTTCTCGCTATAACGGAGCAACCGGTCATACTCTCCCCTCACCTCTTCCCTTTCAAGGCCTATTCTCAAGAAGGAATATGCGACATAGGAAAGCCACAGGCCAAGAGGCCAGACGCAGAGAACAGCCAGAGACCTGACTCTTTCCTGTCCCAGCAGTTTAACCACCAAGTACCTGCTTTCCAAAGCAACCTGATAGAACACCATTGTGATTAACGGTACGCTGGCCGTAATGAAGAGTACGAGAAAGACAGGAGCAGGTAAAGGCACGTCCGCTGGCCAGGGGAAAGACGCAAACCGATTGTATACCGATACGAGACCAATCGATAAGAGTACGTACACGACAACCAGGCCGAAGCTTACCGCCACGTTCAGCATAAAGTCCGCTAACACCGATTCGGGCATTAGCAAATACAAACCGCCTGTGACCGTCGCAGCCACGATGGACTGAGCAGTGTAGAAGAGAACTCTCTGTATCGTTCGGCCAGGCAGTTGGCGGATGTGCGCCGGGAATTCCCGCAGCAAGCCATAACCGACAAATGCCCCCATTCCAGAGACGGCGATCACAGTAACTGGACTTCCAGTCAGCATCAGGGTCAGAAGGAGAACGGTGGGAAGCAGCGTGGTGTACTGAACAGCAGTCCACCGGACCGGGCGGGCTTCTACCACAACAGCAGAAAGAAACAGAATACCCAGAACAACAGGATTCTCCGACAGAGATAGATCTCCCCAGGCCGATTTGCCCAAGGCCACAATGAGCCCTGCCGCGACAATCAAGATGACCTGGTAGACATAAATAAGGTAGAGAGTTAGATTCGGTTTCCGTTTCATAGCTGGTATCCTGTCGGATCAGGAATCGCTATAGTAACCAAACGACAGATTCCTGGCGCTACTTATGCTGTCATATCATCCATCCACAAGAACTGCCGGCTGTCCCGATCCTCGGTGGAAACAACGAGGCGATAACCCCTCAGTGGGGCATCATCATCGGGAGGAACTCGTTCAATCTCCTTATCTACCTTCAAGGTCTTACGCAGCTCGTCGAGTTCCAGATCTACAGCGATCATTGACAACTGGTCCAGTTCATGCATTCTGACTCCAATGATATGGTCGTAGGGGGTATATAGATCCGCGTAGAGTTCACTGTAGGGTACTATGTCATTTCTTTGTAGAAACAAACGAAAGAAGACACAAGCCTGTTCGGGTGATAGCTTGCATGGTGTGTCATTCACATAGATGGTCTGGATGTTCTTCAGGTCAAAGCGAAATGAGCCGCCACTGCATATAGTGAGCTTTCTAGATATGTAATCATCAAACATCTTGGGACGAATAAGGTATCGGTGTTCCAATCTCTGTACGAATCCTCTGGTCGAAAGTCTTTCCATTTCACTTTGCCAACGGGGGGTCAAGTGTTGCAGTTCATCCAGCGCTAGTAGGATTATCTGTTCCCGTTCGCTCAAGGTCTTCAACCATCTCGCAAACAGCTCTTGTGCATCCAGCAGACACATTTCATACACGATACGTCTGAAAGCCGGATGAGAAGGCTCCCCGTTAACTCCCGAGCACTTCTCCAAAGACACTCCTTTCGCCAGTTGGCAAATCATCTCTTCGGCCAGCCGCCATTCACGAAACGAGCTCTGTCTTATCTTTCCGGAGACCCAGCGCTCGGTCACATCAGAAGGGTTCTCGTGTAGTTTTATGGTCCAATAGCATGCCCGATCAAGCAGGTAGAGATTCCCTCCTACCCAGTCAACAATCTCGTGAAAAAACCCTTGTTCGATGGCGGTACATAAGTCCAATTGAGACAACGCCTCGACCAAGAACTGCTTTGCTTGCTCAGGTGAAAGCGTCAGGTCTATTGGTACAAATTGGTCACCTCTCTCCAGGATACAAGCATTAGGGACCACGACTAAAGTGGGACAGTATTTTGGGGGTAGATGGAACAAGCGTTCATATATACTTCCTTTAGACTCTGTAGGAAGATCGGGCCAATGGTCTAAGATCAGGATGAGCTTGTAGTCCCTGAAACTACGAAGTGCATCCTTCAAGTGCTCATAACTGATCGCTTGCGCATCTTTCGCTTCACAAACCACTGAATGGCTTGAACGAGAACGGTTCAGTGCTGTGACTATTGCGCCCCAGATATGCTCGAGGGACGAATGGACAAGCTCTTGTCCATCAAGCAACACCATCCGATAGCCCTGATCGAGACCAAGCCGCGTTCGAATTTCGGGGCTGATCAACTGACGCACAAATGTGCTTTTCCCAGTTCCCGGTAAACCAAGAACGAGGAGGGGAGCCTCTTCTCTGAGCAAGGTGGCAGCTCTTTTCAGATGCTCCATAGGGTAGAAAACGTATCCAGATCGGGTTGATGCTCCAGTGTTTGAAGTCACTCTGTCTTCCTCTCAACGCACGATAGAACCAGAAATTGGACTAGACCAGTCAGTGCCGCTTACTTATCACCGGATTGACTCGCGTGTTCTTTCGGGACATAAAGTGATCAAAGAGTCGGAGTTGGCTCTGCTGGGCGAGTGGGAGACGGTTCAGGTAACATGGACGTAGGTTCGGGAGGCTTGGGCTTGGATGTGGGCGTAGGTTCGGGTGTAGGTGTAGGAGGCATAGGTGTGCGGGTTGGGGGCGGCGGCACGCGCGTGGCGGTGGGCGTCGGTGGCACTGGCGTTGGAGTCATCGTGGCCGTAGGAGCAGGCGTTGGCGGCATTGGGGTCCGGGTCGCTGTTGGCGGAAAGGCCGTAGATGTGGGTTCAGGAGTCAGAAGTTCCTCGATTCTACCCTCAAGTGCGATGATCTGTTTCGATGCTTCGGTTGCCAGGGCCTCGATGGTTTCCAAGGAGTTTTCTGTCTGACGCTTGTCTTCTGCACATCGACGTTTTTCGGCTGTTAACTGCATATTCTGTAACGATAGCAGGAGCAAGAGGCAAAACATCGCGTTGAACAGGATGAAAAGGAGAATAAAGCGCTTGCGCGCATCCAGGGTCAGCTTTTCCCGTGCGCGCTCAAACAAGCGTGTGCCCGGCTCGTGCACAGTGTTCCTAGACATCCCCCGGCACTCTCCTATGGAGCTGACATAGACAGCAGAAATGAACAGCGTCTGGCATCAGGTTTCCCGAATTCTGTTACAGCAATGTCTATGGAATGAATCGTACGTCATCTACGTAGGTCCAGGTATTGAACCATCCGTCAGGGTAGCTCCTATTCTCGAAGCGAATCGTGATTTGTCGGCCACGATATTCTTCGAGGCTAACTTCTTTAACTCGCCAACCTAGATCTTGTTGTGCTGCTGGCAGATTGCACCCGTATGTGCCGGTGATCTTTGCATCCCGAAACACCAGGGCATCGTTGATCTTCACATCAAAGCTGTCGAAGTCATTGCTGAGATAAGGATTCTTGTCCTGGGTCCAAATGTTGTACCAGAAAGTCAGTCTGGGAGCAGCCGTATGCGGGACAAGAAAAACCTGTTGCATCCACGCACTACCTACTGGAACACCTTTTTCGCACTTATGAGCTGGATCTCCCAAAAGGGCGGAGAAGTAGCCTGAGTGCGGACTTGTTGACGTAATCGTTTGAGGCAGTTCTCCCCCGTGCGTCCAGCCAGTCCACCAATCCTCGAACCCACCATTGGTGATGTCAGGTAGGGAGTAGTCTCTGGCGACGAAAGGCAGATAGAATGGATAGACTACTCTATAAATGCCAAAATCTATCGTGTAAATACCGGTTGTAGAGGGTATCTCCTCCGAGATCGGCGTAGTAGCCCCCCAACCTTGTGGAACCTTGATGGCAACAGACATGCTGGGTTCACTCGAAGTACGCAACACGTAACTCCCACTCATATTCGTCACAGCGTTTAAACCCGTGCTGGTTTGCACGGCCACACCAGGGACCCCTCGCTCGCCTTCCTCCTGAAGACCATTCGCGTTCAAGTCGTGGAAAACGTCGCCCACAACCTTGCGTCCACCGACGGTGACTGGAGGATTCTCAAACTCGTCGCAAACAGTCTCCCCTGCGGGACTTAGATAGCAAATGCCGGAGCCAGGCAGATTGATTGGGCCTGCATAGTTGGGGTCCAGGTTGACAGTTGCCGTAAAGCAAATCGTTACCGAGCCAGATATTAACAGGCTGTCACTGATCGGGAGGGTGATGGTAGTCACTGCACCAGCGCCTTCAACACACCAACCGTCAGGCCACCTGGCACAATCTACCTCTACACCCGATACCAGGATGTCAGTAATAGCCACATTATGCAATTCCAGGGCAATCGCCAGGTAGATCGCTTCGAGAGCACTGCTGTCCGATGCAAAGAAGTATTGTCCCCCCCCGATATTGGCGATCTCTTGTAAGAACTCTCCATCGGCATCGCCGCCGAAGCCGATGGTGTAGATCTTGACATCATCCCTGGCCGCCGCTTCGGCTTGTTCCCGGGCGTACTCTTTAGCCGTATTCTCATCTACAGGACGATTGGCTTTCCCATCAGACAGAAGTATGATCGTCTTGACAGTATTGGACACGTAGCGAGGAGAGGTGATCAGTTCCTCATGGCTGACTTTGATACCTTCGCCAATATTCGTATTTCCGCCGGCAATGAGATCATCAATGGCCCCCAAGACACTGCTCTTGGTCGTCGTCAGTGGTAGGACCCGGTTCATGTACACAGTGTCACTATAGGGAACAACAGCGGCACGATCTGTATCCGGCAAAGAATTCACAAAAGTACGGGCTGCCGCCTGGGAAGCTTCCAGGCGAGTCTGGGTCACCCCCTCTCCTGCCGGTTCAGCCATGCTCCCCGAGACGTCTTGCGCCAGAACTACATCAACCTTCCTGGGCTCTAATCCAGTGATAGTAAAGCAAATAGACACGATTCCGCCGGTATCCGGATCATCTGGCTCGACCGTCTTAGTAACGTGGACAGTTGTGGTGGCGGCAGAAGCGGCCGTGAAGTCTGGAGGCGCATCGGTCGAGGTATTGAGTGCATCGCCATTCTTGGAAGCAGAAGCGACTGTCCACGTGCCCAGGACTGCGAGCACAAGCACGATCCCGAGTGTCCCCAGTGTGAGCGACAAGAGCAGAGCATTCAGGCTGCTCACTCTGTGCCGCGCGTATCCTGGATTGCTGCGATCCACCCGGTCCATTATTCATCCTCCCTGTGGTGCATACCAGAAGCGACACCCCTCGGAACGGAGAGGCGGCCTACTCTTTGTCCTCGCGCAGGACCTGGTAGTACCCTGATACTATCATACACCCCTATTTGTGCAAAGTCAATAGTCAAATCAGTGAAGGTTGCTCACCCAGGTCAGGGAACAAGACCGGCCAGCAAGTGGCCACGGTGTACCCGCAGGCTCTTCAGCCAACCGGGTATTATTCTATCACAAACTTTGCTGTCCGTCTGTAGGGGGAGTCTGACTGTCACTGTAGGGAAAGTTGGACACATTGCGCGCTAAAACTCCCCCACCTCCCCAACGCGGAACCGCTCGATCGCCAGAAACCCCAGCGTGCACACCAGCATCAGCAGCGTAGACATCGCCAGCGCCTGGCCATAATTCGCCGCGCCGGGCCGGCCCAGGAACCGATAAATCGCGATCGGCATGGTCGGCCGCTCCGGCCGCGCGATCAGGCTGGTCGCCCCGAACTCCCCCAGCGAGACGGTGAAGGCGAACACCGCCCCCACCAGCACTGCCCGCGCCACGATCGGCAGGTCCACCTCCCGCCACACACGCCAGGGAGAAGCCCCCAGCAGCGCCGCCGCCTCCCGCAGGCGGGGGCTGATCGAGCGCAGCGCCGGCAGGATGCTGCGCAGGACGAAAGGCAGCGCGACCAACGTGTGGGCCAGCACGACCAGCAGCGGCGAGGTGCGCAGGTTGAGCGGGGGCCGGTCGAGTGCGACGATGTAGCCCAGGCCGAGCGTCACGGCGGAGGTGCCCAGGGGGAGCATGAGGAGGGGGTCGAGGAGGGAGGGGGAGAGGGGGGGAGGGGGAGAAGGGGAGGAGGGGCGGCGGGTGAGGGCGGTGGCGGCCAGCAGGCCCAGGACCAGCGAGAGGGCTACGGTGGCCAGGGCGAAGGCCAGTGAGTTGCGCACTGCGGCGGCGGGTGGCACGTAGAAGGCAGAACTGCGGGGGTTCTCGAACAACTGGCGGTAGGAGGTCAGGGAAAGGCGGCCGCCGCTCGAGAGCGTGAGCGAGCGCTCGACCAGGGCCGCCAGGGGGGCCACCAGGAGCGCCAGCATCAGCCCCACGTTGAGGCCCACGACCAGCCACTGGCGCGGGCGGCGCAACTTCCGCTGGGTCACCCGGCGCGGCCGCAACTCCAGCGGCCGCGCCACGCGTGCCTGCAACCGGGTGTAGACGGCCATCAGGGCGAAGGTGAACAGGATCTGCACGAGGGAGAGCGCCGCCGCCAGCGGCAGATCGAGGTATTGGATCGTCTGGCGATAGATCTCCACCTCCAGCGTGGCGAAGCGCGGCCCGCCGAGCACCAGGATGACGCCGAAACTGGTGAAGCAAAAGACAAAGACCAGCAGCGCCGCCGCGCCGATGGCCGGGCTCAGCAGGGGCAGCGTGACCTGGCGCAAGGCCCGCCACCGGCTGGCCCCCAGCATGCGGGCCGCCTCCTCCAGCCGCGGGTCGAGGTTGGCCCAGTAAGTGCCCACGATGCGCAGCACCAGCGTGTAGTTGTAGAACACGTGGGCCAGCAGGATGATGCCTAGCGTGTACTGGAGGTTGAGCGGCGGCCGGTCCAGCCCCAGGA
>Ga0307380_10006742_pt1 | contig 15024 bp, 11 predicted proteins | sample UN3MG_FD_202239 | JGI IMG/M metagenome (GOLD analysis project Ga0307380, IMG submission 202239) | Soil microbial communities from Risofladan, Vaasa, Finland - UN-3 | ecosystem: Environmental > Terrestrial > Soil > Coastal area > Acid sulfate soil | place: Finland: Risofladan, Vaasa | collected...
AACGGAGCAGATCGGCGAAGAATCACACTACTTCTACGTCAAGGTCACCCTTGAGAACGGGCACCAGGCCTGGTCCAGCCCCATCTGGGTGAATCACGCTGCGGCGACTCCGAGCCCGTCGACCAGCCCATAGGGCGCCGCCTGTCTGGCCACCGCTATCTCGCGACTATCAGCTCGCTCATCTCTTCGAACAGCCCTACTCCGATGCCCCGCACCTCCATGATCTCCTCGATGGCGGCAAATGGGCCATGGATCGTGCGATGATCGATGATGGACTGGGCCAGTGTGGGGCCGATGTTGGGCAGACTCTCTAGTTCCTCAGCACTTGCAGTGTTGATGTCGATCAGTCCTTCCCCAGAGCCACCTGTGCTTGTGGGGGGCAGGTTCTCCTCACCGACCTCTGGAAAATGGATCTGGTCCTCGTCCCGAATTCTCTGAGCGAGGTTCACGCGGTCCAGGTCAGCGTCGGCCGTCGGCCCTCCAGCGGCCTCCAGTGCGTCCTCCACTCTGCTTTCTTCCGGGAGATGGTACACCCCTGGGTTCAGCACGGCTCCTGTGACGTACACTGCCAATTGAATGGGGCTGGGGAGGGGAGTAGGCGAGGGTTCCTCTATCTCTATAGGCAGCGGGGTCGGGCGGCGCACATAGATGACTCCCCCGGCGATGACCAGGAGCGAGAAGAGGCCCCCCACGATAGGTACGCGATACCGCTCCAACCTCGCTGACATCACCAGTCTCGCATCATCTGTTCGATGGGAAAGAGTGGCTCGATGTCCACCGGAAGGACCGCAATAAGCCGCGAGACTTCCAAAGTCTCCTGGAGGACTTTCCAGATGTTGGCGTTGAGCGGTCTTTCGTCGAAGGTGAGTTCCGTCGGCGCGAATTCCGCTATCCTATCCCGGAGCGTCTTGGTCATCTTCTCCTCCTCGACCCCAGAACCCGCTGAGTCCACCGACGTCCGTCAATCATTGTATCACTCTCCCACGGCAGCTTCAAGGCACTGGCGATCTGCATGGCGATTCGAGCCTGTTTGACAAGACCGCCCGCACTGCGTACACTGATTCTATCGAGGAGGTTCGCTGTTCTCTCTGAGGCTGTGCGCCTCAGGCGTTCATGAGGATCAGGCGCGGCCCACGGACCGGGCCTTCGAACGCAGGCGGCCGACGTAGGGTCCTTTACGTGCCAGCATCGAGGACGGCGGACTCCTCGACTTGTCTTACGCCTATGCGCACCAGCAAGCGGAGGACATCTCCATGGCGAGTCTCGCCAGGAATGGCCACAAGAAGCGGCCTACCGTTGCGGACCTTCATCCGGAGAGACCTATACATGGATCTCATGGCACAGGTGGCTGACCTGAACCACCTGGCTCAGGTCTTCAGCCACTATCAACAGCGGCATCGCAGCCCGTCCCGCAGAGGGCGGTTGCGTCCCGGAGGCGACGGTGAGACCCTGGCCGAGTTCGCCAATCAGCTGGACAGGAATCTCCGTCATCTCAGGCAAAGTCTGCTTGATGGGGAATACTCCTTCTCGCCCTTTGTGGAGAGGAAGATCACCCTGGCCGGCGGCACGACCAGGACCATCTCCACGGCGACGCTGCGAGACACCATCGTCCAGAAGGCCCTCGCCCTGGTGGCGGAGCCGGAGCTCGACGCTCACCTGGCAGAGAACTGCTGCTCCTTTCGCCTGGGCAAGGACGCCCCAAGCATTCACGACGCCATCACCTTTGTGGTCACGTATCACAGCACTGGCCGCTACTGGGTGGTCCAGGAAGACATCAGTTCCTACTTCGACAATCTGGACCACCAGCTGATCCTGGCTCGCCTGCAAGAGGTGCTTCCCCTTGATTCGCCCATCGTCTCCCTCTACTGGAGCTATGTGAAGGCTCCTCGCGTCGTGGACGGACAAGTGTTGCCGCGCGAAAGAGGGGTGCCACTGGGCAGTATCCTGGCCAACTGCCTTTCTAACCTCTATCTGACCCCCTTGGACATACGGATCAAGGAGGAAGGCCACACCTACCTGCGCTACTGCGACGACATCATCGTCTTTGCGGAGAGTCAGGCCGAGGCGGAAGAGGCCAGGGAGGCCATCGCACACACGGTGGACAGGCTGGGACTGACTCTCAACACTCGGAAGAGTTCGCTGCTTCCCCCGGGCGGGCGCTTCTCATACCTTGGATATGATTTTGACGGTCAGCGGGTCAGGATAGGCGCTCGTGCCGTGTATAAGTTCAAGGCCCGGATAAGGACTGCCACATCTCGCAAGTCGAGCAAGAGGCTCACCGGCAGCGCGCTTCGCACGGATGAAGGTAAAGCGATCCTGCGTCAGGTCATAGCACAGCTGAACAATGAGGTACGCGGCGACACGCCCCGCAACTGGGCCCGCTACTTCTCCAGGTGCGACTTCGACGATCAGTTCCGGGAGCTGGACTTCTGGATCAGGGATCGCGTCCGCTCGGCCGTCACCAAGCGCTGGAACAAGGGCAACTATCGAGCGATACCCACATCCCTTTTGCAGGAACTTGGTCTCAGGTCGCTCGTGGGTGAGTATTACACCTGGAAGAACCGCTGGCGCCACCGTGATCAGAGCCTCATTTGGGCCATTTCCAGGCTTGATCACCTGCGCGACGTGCTGGAATCATATCGCCTGCGCTTCTACGACCCCCGTCAGGGCAGATATGACTTCCGCCCGGGAGCCGACAACGTCACCATGGAGCGGTTTGTCTCCAACGAAACCACGAATCTGCGGCTCATCCAGGACCTGCTGCTCAGCGGCGACTATCGCTTCACGCCCTTCGTGGAGTACGCCAAGGCTAAGAGACAACGCACCGACGAGAGGGTGATCTGCCGGGCCTCCCTGGCGGATACCATCGTGCAAAAGGCGATGGCCCAAGTCGTCGACAGGCGGTTCGATCACGTGCTAGGCGAGAGGTGCTATTCATATCGTCGCGGCAGGAGTCAGTTCGGCGCCATCGGCCAGGTCTTGGCGAGAGTCAACGCCAGAGCAGACTGGTGGGTGGTGAGATCAGACTTTCGCACCTTCCTCGACACTGTGGACCTCGCCATCCTGTCATCCCAACTCGAGGGACTCTTGGACGACGAACCATTGGTGTTGGACCTCTACCTCAAGTATCTCTACAATGGCCGGGTGCGTGACCGCACGTTTCTGCCCCGTACCGTCGGGCTGCCACGGGGTGGCATACTGACCCCTTTCCTGTCCAACTTGTACCTCACCCCTCTCGACGATACAATGACAGAGGAGGGGTTTCACTACACAAGGTATGCGGACGACATCATTGTGCTGGCTGAGACCGAGGGGCGCGCTCGTGAGGCCCTCGAGCGGATCAGTCTCCAATCCAGTAGGTTGAGGCTCGCCCAGAGTTCGGAGAAGAGCAACATCGTCCCGCCCGGAGAGGGTTTCGAGTTTCTGGGCTACCTGATCGAGGGAGCCGAGGTATCGATCAGGCCCTATGCCATCAACTCCTTGAAGAGGCGCATCAAGAGAGTCACGGCCAAGCGAAAGTACCCACACTTGAGTACACGGAATCTGCCTTCCGAAGAAGGGAGGGAGGCTCTCCAGTCGATCATCGCCAGGGTGAACCGGACCTACACCTACAAAGGCGGGAACGACTGGACGAGGCACTTCTGCCGCTGCACCAGCGACCATCAACTCCGGGAACTGGACGCCTGGATCGCCGATCATATCAGAATGGCGGTGACGAAGAGATGGGCAGCCAAGAACCGTCATCTGATACCCTACCGGCTGCTGAGAGAGTTGGGCTGGCAACCACTGGTGCCCCTCTACTACCGATGGCGAAGAGAGGTATGGAGACAAGGAGCACGTAGTTCACAGCCCCTGCTGCCAGATATGGGCTGATGCCCATGTACCTCGCCAGTTCTGGGCCAGGATGCGTGTTTGCCCTCGGGTACGGGTGCGTCCTGGTGGGGGAGCTGCGGCATTTCATTGCCAAAGGACACCAAGGTGTCTGCTGGCGGCAGGGGCTATCCCTTACCACGTCGCAGCCGCCCTCTCGCTATCAATCGGGCGCAGAGGGCGGCCGAGATCATGGGGTCGGCGCTCCCTGACACCTGGGGCAGATGTACGTGCCCCGGCCCCCAACCACGATCCGCTCTATCTCGGTGCCACAGTGGGGGCACGGATCGCCAGCTCGTCCGGAGACCAGCAACCTCTCCTGCTGCGTCCCCTGGCTACCATCGGGACGCACGTAGTCGGAGCGGCTGGTGCCCTCATTGGCAATCGCCTCCCAAAGCACCTCCCTGATGGTCACATAGAGCCCACCCAACTCGTCAGCAGTCAAACTGTCCGCCGTGCGCCGGGGATGAATCCCCGCCCGAAACAAGGCCTCGTCCACGTAGATATTGCCCAGGCCGGCCATGAATCGCTGGTTGAGCAAGAGTGGCTTGATCATGCCTCGACGGTTATCAAAGAGTTGGCAAAATGCCTCCAGGTCAAAGCCCTCTGCCAGCGGTTCTGGTCCCAGATCGCCCACGACTTCGTCAGGTCGGTCCGCGACATAGAGCCGGCCGAACTTCCTCACGCTCACGAAGCGGAGCTCTCTACCGTCATCCAGCTGAAAAGCAAGCCGTGCGTGGGTCTCCCAGGGATCAGACGCCTCCTTCAGGAGCAAGCTTCCGGTCATTCTCAGATGCGCCAGCAAGGACTTGCCACCTGAAAGTGTGAAGATCAGGAATTTGCCGCGGCGCCCCACATCCTCGATGCGGCGTCCCCCGATCTGCTCGCAAAAGGCGTCCACCGAGGGCCGATCAACGCAGCCCTCCCAACCCACCACCACGCCGACAATCGAGCGTCCCACCAACTGATCACCAAGATCGCGCCTGATGGTTTCCACCTCTGGAAGTTCTGGCATCTCAGCTCATGACCTGCCCGCGGAATGCAGCGTCCCAGCTGCCCTTGGCCATGCCCAATCCCAGCGCCAGTGCGCGCACGAAGAGCAAGAAAGGTGAAAGCAAACCCACCGTCGGGTCCTTGCGCAAAGCCCTGATAGCGAAGGGTATGGCGCTGATGAAGAAAAGCACCAAAATCAACAAGACCAGTGAGCAGAAGAAGCTCCTCAGGAGAACAAGGGCCAGGAGGGGAACGAGAACCATGGCCAACACCATCTGTATCTTGAGAGTCTGTGGCGTATGGGAGTCCTGCATCGCCTTGCCAGGATGCCTCCGCAGGACCCTCACCTTCCAGCAGCCGATGTTGAACTTCCGGCTCAAGTACGCCGTCAGCGTCTCGGGATGCTGGTGATAGACCACCGCCCGGGGATTGAACACCATCTTGTAGCCCTGTTCAGCCAGACGGAAGGACAATTCCTGATCTTCGACGGAGGCACTGGGATAGCCAATATCAAAACCTCCCTGTGCCAAGAAGACCTCGCGCCGGTACGCCGCGGAGTAGGTATCGATGAAGTCAATCCATTTATGCCTGCCCATCAACTCATATCGCTCCTCGTATTCACACTGCACGAAGCGTGGAATGATGCCCTGCTGCCGTGTTCGATAGACCCCTTTCACGCCGACGATCTCCGGGTCCTCGAGGGGCCGTACCATCTCTCTCACCCAAACCTCGTCGGGAACGCAGTCCGCGTCGGTGAAGAGTACGATCTCCCCGCTTGCTGCTGCAACCCCCCGGTTGCGGGCAGCAGCCGGTCCCTCATGCGGTTGGGAGATCAGTGCGATCCCGTGGGCCTCAACTGCGTGGCGGGTATCATCAGTAGACCCATCGTCCACGACGATCACCTCATACCCGGCGGGCGCCTCCCTCTGCGCCAGCAGACTCTGGAGGCAAGCCCCAATTGTCGCGCCCGCATTTCGGGCCGGTACCACCACTGAGACTTCCATCACCCTCTGTCCACGTCTGAGGCGAGACGAAACAGCGACAGATTCTCCCGCCACACGCACGCCAACCCCGCGCCGATGATGGGCAGTACAACTATGGAATGCAGGACCAATCCATACGCCAGCGCCTGGCTCTCCTCCACTCCCAAGAAGAGCAGAGCGAGAAGACACAGGTAGTGGAAGACACCGATCCGCGCTGGAGAGGTGGGCACTACCAGACCCAGGTGCACCACCGCCAAGACGAATAGGGACGCCAGCACGAGAGGGACCTCGATGCCCAAGGCCAGCAGCACGCAATAGTTGGTCAGACCCGCAAGGAGCCATGTCGCCGCCGTCCATAATAGGAGGCGCAACCACACGCCGCTCGCCCGCAAAGACCTGAGACCATCAGCCAGTGAGCCAACGCGCCGTCTCAACCCCCACCTCTCCAGCATGGGCACACTCTGGCACAAACTCTCGCAGGCATCAACCACCCGCTGTCGCCCGCCTGTGAGAAGCAGTACCCCAGCCAGGAGGAGTGCGGTCATCAACGCCGCCGCACCGCCCGAGAGGCGCAGCCAGGGGGGAACAGGCATGACCGCGAAGAGGATTCCCAGAAGCAGGAGCAGCGCCAGTCCGTCTAGTGTCTTCTCCACCACGACGGTGCCCAATGCCAGCAGCATTGGCCGCTTCTCTGCCTCGCCCACGAGATATGCGCGGGCCAACTCGCCCAGTCGGGCGGGCAGTAGCAGATTGATGGTCTGACCGATGAGGAGACCCGAGACGAGCGTGCTCATCCGCAGGTCCTCGTGGGATGGGTAGAAGAGCAGCCTCCAGCGCAAGGCCTTGGCCAGGATCGTTCCGGCCACCGTCAGCAGGCCTATGGCCACCCACCAGGGATTGGTGCTGGTAAGCGACCGTATCAGGGCCGAAGGATCGACGCTCCTCACCGCCAGCACCAACAACAACACTCCCAGCGCTAGCCCAACCCACAGATACGCCCTCCGCATAGCCACGCTGTTGATCACCAGACAGACCCCGCAGTTCCTCCCATCGCGGCGGGTGTTGACAGGGGCAAGTGAGCTGCACCGAACAGTCCGGACAGACACCTCATGGCCTCGAGCGCCTCTCGAGATTCATTGCTCCGCCGCGCTGGGAACGGGCGTGGAAACAGGGGGACGACTAGTGGGAGACAACATAGCTGCCATATGCCAGCCCCAACGGGGTTATCCGCCCGGTACCGGGGTCGAAAAGGTTCCCCGTGGGATACACCGTGTCGCTCAGGCTGTACCAAAGCCAGCGCTGCACCAGCCGATTGTCGTCGCCGGGATAGCCCAGGTCGGGGTCCTTCGCCGTGATGAGGAAGTCGAAGGTGGCGTACATGAAGTCCCTGACTCTCTCGTGCGAGAATCCATATTCGGCGGGCATCACGATTCCGTACTCAGATACGATGAGGGGCTTGTCGCTCTCTCCCCTGTCCTTCATCCAGCGCCGGAAGTCCACGATCTGCTGGCCGAAAATCGCCAGGCTATCATGATCCTCGATCTCGAACAGTCGGCCTTGATCGACGGAAATGCCTGGAGGGATATCCACGCCCCACGACCCACGCTCTTCACGCAGGATGAAGGCGTGAACGTTCCAGACATCGACCGGGATCATCTCGCCGTACAGGTCCCTATACGCATTGAGGATCATGTCCAAGTATTCCAGTCGCAGTGACGTCGGTTGAGACACACCGCCTATGGCGACCTGACAGGTCGGATCCGCACTCTTCAGCGCCTCATAGACGTCGTGATAGACCCTGGCATACTCACGGGGGGTGATGCCATCCTGCCACAGCACATCCGGTTCGTTGCCCACCAACCACAGCGAGCCAGGTTTCAACTGCGCGGTTCTCTCCAGATCCCGAACACCAGGAAAGATGCTGCCACCGCGAACATTCACCATCTGCGCATACTCCATGCCGCCGGGATGCGCCGGATCAGGATCAGTACTCCAGTCAAGGTACCAGCCGGCGTGGAGCTGACCTACTTCGTACTGTTCGATGCCAGAGATAGCGACGCCAAAGCCAAACCTGTCTCTTGCAGACACAAACGCCGGCACAGGCGTCACCACAGCCGACTGCGGTGCGGGCCAGGAAGCTTCGGCGGTGGGAGAGGGAGAGACAGACCCCGCCAAGTCAACAACCGTGGGCACTAGGCGCTCACGCGGCGTGGGTGGCACAGTCGGCTGCCTTGAGCCCGTGGTACCGTCCCGCGGCTCCATACCAGATCTGTAGAACAGGAAGGCAGCGACTGCCAGCACCGCTACCGCAAACAGCGCCACCACCAGCGCCGTACGTCCTCTCCTTCTCAGAGCAAGCACGGCCACCGCCAGCGCCACGCCCGCCAGCAGGATGCTCCCCCCAACACAGAGCGAAGATGACCACGATCCGGGACCAACTGGCCAAACAGTGGTGGGCGTGGTGTCAGTGGGCGCGGCCCCCACCATGGCTGACGTGGGCGATGGCACCTCCCGCGTGACGGTGGGCGGCGAAGACACCGTGAGCGGGTAATCCTCGGTCTCACCGTACGTGAAGGAGCCCCGACCATCCCAATCGTCACCGGAGATCACCTCTGCGTAGCTCAGGCTGAAACGAGCCCACACCTGCCCCGTAATAGGGCCTACAGGGAGCACAAAGGAGACCGGGGCGGAGAGCGCGTCGTCCGGCCACGATGACACGTCCACGGGCAAGTTACGCACCGCCCATTCAGAGGCCACCTTTCCCTCGGGACAGTGGACCCTCCCTGACCAGGAGCCATCGCCATTCCAGTCGACCAGCACGTTCAGGTACAGCAGGTGCTGCGCATCGTACGGATGCTCGAGATCATCCCTGCTGAGCACTGTGACCTCGACCTCCATAGTCTCCGGAGTACAAGCGTCGAGTTCACCAACGAAAACGCCATCATCGTATAGATCACGATCAATCTGATGCGAGTCCGATTCATCGTCCACGCCCTCACCCAGCCACTCGAAGGAGATGATCGAATGCCGGGCGCCGTCGTTTGCCTCCAGCGAAAGGAAGCCCGGATCTGGAGCATCCCCAAAATCCCACGCACGGTCCCCCGAGGGCGGGGTCGAGACACCGGCAGGAGAGGCGCTCGGCCGAGGGGCCAAGGTTGCTGATGATTTCGACGTGGCGGTGATGGTGGGCGTTGGCGTGGCCTCAGCCGTGGCAGTCGGGTGTGATGGAGTGAGAGTATCCTCCGGCCCCTCCGTCGTCGGTGTGGAGGGCCTGGGAGTGCGCGCGGACGAAGTTGGGGTTCTGGTGGGCACCGTCTGGTGAAGCGGGTCCATCCACGGTGCAGCCCAGGTCCCGGGGCTCAAGGAAAGCAGAGAGAGCGCCAGCACACCTGTGAGGGCAGAGACCAACGCCACTCTTCTCATCATCGCACCTTGCAGGGGGATTCTCCCTCGCCCATCGGGTGTCTCACCGCCGGAAGGTCACCTCGAACTCCCGATCCTCGCGGAGGTCGCTCTCAAACACCACACTCCCATGGGACACTGCGCTCGCCTCTGGCTGCGTGGAGACCACCGACGCGCCCGGGGGCAGCCTGACCTCCACACGTAGGGGGACGGCCACCGTACCCGGCTGCTTCTGGACCAGCAGCCGGTACGTGGTCGAGTTCTCAACCTCCAGTACAGATGAAGGTGGTTGGTACTCAAAGACCATCTCCCGTCGCTCGCCCGGCGGCACTACGAGGAAGACCCCATAGACGCTCTTGCCTGACTCCGCCGGCCCCACTTCGGTGACCAGTGGCGTTCCCGAGTTCCCATCTTCTCTTGCTCTGAGGCTCCCCTCCGGCAGGGTCAATTGCGGACCCCGTACCAGTACACTGCCCTCAGGAACGTAAACGCGGAGGTAGTTCCAGTAACAGCCCTCCATCATCTCCTCGTACGTCGGGGGATACACCGCCTCCTGGACACATGAATCTGCCGTCGCACTACTGTGGTTGCGGTAGGTTATCGCGACCCGGCTGGTGAGGCTCTCGTCCTCCTCGATCGTGACCTCGTACTCCACCGCGCTGTCGACATTGGGATTCACCTTGTTGAACCCCATGTTTGTGTCCACCACCATCAGGAAATCGCCATCGGTGGGTCTGAGAGCACCATCCCAGCCGTTCCGGCCCATGATCTCGCCCACTGTCGGGTCTACCACATAGACCAGGACATGCTTCTCCCCGAACCCTCGGCGCACCGCATCCATCAGCCGGCCGAGGTCGACAGACCCGATGTCTGTCTCCAGCCTCCCCATCATCGCGCCCAGTAGATCGCCCATGAAGTCCTTGCGATGGATCCACCAATCGCCGGATTGCCCTTCTCCGCCAGGAGAGGCCCAGTGCTGCTGCATCAAGGCAAGCACATTGGCCCCTGTCACCTCCTGGTCATACCCCTCCAGTTGAATGGGCTCCAGAGCGCGCACCAGGGACTGCACAGCCGCCAGGTCAGCAGCCACCACGCCATCGATCAAGACTCCCTGGTCCAGCTGATACAGGTCTCTCGCTACTTGAGCGCTGGTAGGGAAATCAGCGTACCAGTTGGCATCTCTCAGCAGCCAGATCTGGGACAACATGTACCGCTCCAGGGCTTCAGGGGCGTCAGGGTGAGGCTGGGAGAGGTCGTCGACCGCGTAGCTGTCGCTGAAACGAAACTCCACGATCTTGCCCTCGGCTACGCGCAACAGCGCCACGCTGCTGATGAACCCGCCCGTGGCCCGGAGTTCGTGCTCGTTCTGCGCCAGGAGGAGATACGTGCGGGGCTCATCGACTCCGAGTAGAGACGGAGCCACTACCAGTCCCTCGACGCCGGTCTCCAGCGGAGGGAGATACCGGTCGAGCCGGCCCAGGAGTTGACCTACCTTCGGCGAGAGTCGCTTCTCGTCTATTCGCTGTCTGAGTGTTCCAACCCTCTCCAATTCAGCCTGCGCCGCCATGAAGTGAGGCTGGCCTTGGGCCAGGGCCATCGCCACCGCCTTCCCCACACTTGTCTCGGAGGGGGAGTTGCCGGAGCCATCGAGAAGTGGAAGCAAAGGGTCCAGGCCCTCAAACACCCGGTCGGCAGCCACCGATATGCCTATCCCCATCTCCAGGAGGTCCGCGCCGGCGGCAACGTCTCCGCCAATGACGGGAAGCCAACCCAGGTAGGGGGCTATGGCCACGGCAGGGCCCAGTTCGGCCTTCAGACCCCTCAGCTCAACCCCAACCTGGACCAGTTCGTCACGGACTGCCGTCAGCTCTTCCGCCTCGAAGCTGTAGAGAAGCTCCACGCCTCCTCTCTCCTCCAGGCTCCCCAAATGCTGCTGTAAGGACTCCACACGGCTCATCACACGCACATACTTGACGTAGCCCAAGAATACCAGGCAGACCACAAATGCTGGTACTACTAGGGCGATGGCCAGAACTCTCGCTCGTCGGGACATGCGGTCTACCCCCGAAGAGTCGGTGATGCTGCGGGACACTGTGAAGATGGTCGGAGTGGCTCAGCCAGCGAAAAAGTATACCACACGCAGACTGACGGCACAATGGCATGATGGCAAGGCCCGATTCCGCCCACGGACGAACAGCACCGCGGTGAGTGGAGTTGCCCTGGATCGAGAACCAAGGAGGGTGGACACTTTGACCAGACCGACTTCTCAGAGGAGTGGCGAAGCTACCCTGCCTAGGACGAGTGCGACACCAAAGGTTGCACAAAGACTGATCGCCGTCTGAATCAAGAGGTATGGCTGCCCGGCGGAGCGCCGCCAGGATATGCCCGCCTACCAGCCGGCTCACGCAACTTCCGGCCGACCCTTTTGTGAAGGGCCCATTTGGATGGTAGAATATGAGTAGATGACCCAAGAGCCCACAGGAATGGCGCCCAAGGCACGCAGAATCCTCAGCTGTTCGCTACTTCTAGCCCTGCTACTACTGGCACTGAGCAGAGATTCCCTCCATCCGGCCGACTATTTCGGCTATCGCACCGATCCCCTCACTGGTCCCCATAGGTTTGATTGGAGCTCCTATGAGGGGCGAACCATCCTGGAGAAGCTCGTCAGTCACACTTTGGGAGCCGACCAACCTCACGGTATGGATGACGAGCAGCAGGTTCGCATTGTGCGAGAGTACTTCGCCCTGGTACAGGAGATCGCCCGGCTGGAAAGCGAGATCGCGGTCAAGCGAGCCAGGGAGGGAGAGGCAGCAGACACGCTTGGTCTTCAGGGCCAGCTGGAGGATCTGAGAGCAGAGCGTCGCCGATCAGAGAACCTTGTGGAGAATATCATCCGCCGCCAAGCAGAAGAGATTCTCCTATCAGAAGGGATCACCCTGCGTCTTCCCCTGCTCCAGGGGTGGGTGTTGCCGCCGGTCGAGTTCGAATTCCAATCCTCGCCCGACTTCCTCGTCATCTCCAGACGGGACAGGATCGAGCGGATAGGGAACGTCTCCCTCGATCCCGGCCTGAGTCTGGAGCGGATAGAGGAGATCGAAGACTACACAGATCAGTTCGACGTCTCCTCACTGGTGGTACCTACCGGAGGCGTTGGGGCGTACCCCACAGTCATCGTTGAGAACACCTCGTTGGACTTCGCCATCCGCGTGGTAACCCATGAATGGATTCACAACTATCTGTTCTTCCACCCACTGGGACAGCACTACACCGATAGCCAGGAGTTATCCAGCATGAATGAGACCGTCGCCAGCATGGCGGGCGACGAGCTGTCCCTGGAGTTGGCGAGGCGTTACTATCCCGAGATCTACGAGAGAAGGATGGCGGAGATGGACCGCGAGCGCTCAGCCGCTCTCGAACCTATCCACGAGGACGAGTTCAGCTTCAACGCCCATATGCGCAAGGCCAGGATCCATGTCGAGGAACTGCTGGAACTAGAGCTAGTAGAGGAAGCAGAAGCCTACATGGAGCAAAGAAGGCAGAAGCTGGTAGAGATGGGATACTATCTTCGCAAGCTGAATCAGGCCTACTTCGCCTTCTACGGTTCCTACGCCGCGGGCAAGGGTTGGGCCGCCGAGACCAACCCTATCGGCGACCAAATGCGCGGTTTGAGGGAGAGAAGCTCCTCCCTGGCCGAGTTTCTGGACACGGTATCCCGCATCAGCACCTACGAGGAGCTACTAGACAAGGTAGCGGGAGAATAGGGTGTATCCCATTCTGAACACTGGTCTGACCAGCCCCCGTCGCTACTCCACGTACCAGCCCAGTCCAACTGTGCCTGGCCCCACGTGGGTGCCCACCGCGGGCGTCAGGTCCGTCAGGTAAGACTCAGTAGGCTGGAAGCGCAACAGGACCTGCTCGTTTAATTCCCATGCCTCGTCTTCCCGGTCGGCGTGCACCACTGCCGCACGAAGCACTCCGTCACCATTCTCCGCCTGCAGTCTCTCGGCCATGATCTCCAGCATCCTCTCGGTAGCCCGACACTTCGACCGTACCCTCTCCAGGGGGCTGACTTCACCCTCGTGGATGTGCAACAGCGGTTTGATCTTGAGCGCCGAGCCCAGCATCGCCGAGGCGCCCCCTATGCGGCCGCCCATATGCAGGTACTTCAGCGTGTCTACCACGAAGATGATGTTCGTCTTCGGTATCAATCTCTGGATCGCCGCCACCACTTCAGGAAGGCTCCTTCCCTCCTTAATTGCTCGCGCGGCAGCCATGACGACAAAACCTAGCCCCACAGAGACGGAGCGCGAATCTATGATCTCGATAGGGCCCTGGTTCACCAACTCTCGAGCCGCCAGGGCCGACTTGATCGTTCCGCTCAGTCGTTCCAAAAGATGAATGGAGACGATGGCATCCGCCTCTTGACTCAGTCGGGAATACACTTCAACGAAGTCGCCGGTTGACGGTTGCGACGTCGTTGGCAATTCAGAAGCTGCCCGCAGTAACTCGTAGAAGCGAGTTGGCGTAATATCTATGCCATCCCTGAAGGTCTGCCCGTTGAAGATCACCTTCAGTGGGACGACATGCATACCGCACTCCTCTTGCACCCCAGCGGGCACGTTGACACTGCTATCAGTCACTATGGCTATTCTGCTCACCATCCTCCTCCGATCTCATTATGGTCTGGCCATCCTAATAAAACCAAAGAATCGTACCAAAAAAAAGGCACTCGTTGGCAAGCGTGTACCTCAGACCTTCTCGCTCTCCACAGTCTTCACCACCTCCAAGAAGAACTCAGTCAGAGCTTTCTTGCTCTCGGCGCTCAGTCTACTGAGATCCTCCTGATACCTCTCCACATAGGAAAGAAGCTTGCTGGCGAACCTCCGGTCGGCTTCATCTGCGAGCATCAAACCCAGGGGCAAGCCCGCCAGGGCACTGAGGCCAGATTCTCCGGCCGCCATCAACTTCCGCGCCTCCCTCAGCAGCCGCGCCCTCGCTTCCCCTCCTACCTGGCAGACTTGCAGCACAATAGCGGTTACCATCTCCGTACTGTGGAGCATTGGGGACTGGCGGTCGGGGATGCGGGAGAGGAGTTCATCGAGCATCTCATCGTACTCGTCCTTCCGCTTTCGCAGCGCCTGAAGGATCTTCTCCCTGAGGTCTTCCCACTCCCCAGGCTCGACCTCCTCCGTGAAGCGTCGCGCGAGCAGAGCCCTGGTCCTTTGCGTCGGATAGAATACCACTTTGGAGCGGCCGGGCCCACGCTGCTTCTTGGGCAGGAGATACTGCGAGGCAACCATGCCCTTCTGCTTCAGCAAACGCAGCATGTCGTACGCGGAGATGTTGCTGATCCTCAGCTTCTCCGCCACAACAGAGTAGTGCAAGGGCGCCTTGACCTCCCGGTACAGCTCCCAGAACTGCTCCAAGAAAGTCTGCTGCCTCTCCGTCATGCCCATGGCGACCCTCCTTACGCTATCCATGATACACGCGTCCGCATCCATTGTCAAGCCTCTGCCCTTGCCTGGCCGTTGGACCACCAGAGTCGCTACCGCCTCCAGCGTCCCCAGAGCAGGCCGAGACAGATCCTCATCGTTCGCCGTGGCCGCCCATCATGGGTCCTACCGGCGGTCCGTGGGTCTTCTTCCACTACCCTGCTGCAATTGACTAGTCCTCTGGACTATGTTAGTATCGTTGTTGGAGGCTATACAAATGTCAGAAAGAGAAGACACCATCACTTCATTGTTGGATGAGAAGAGGCTCTTCCCTCCTTCCAAGG
>Ga0307380_10006745_pt1 | contig 15015 bp, 9 predicted proteins | sample UN3MG_FD_202239 | JGI IMG/M metagenome (GOLD analysis project Ga0307380, IMG submission 202239) | Soil microbial communities from Risofladan, Vaasa, Finland - UN-3 | ecosystem: Environmental > Terrestrial > Soil > Coastal area > Acid sulfate soil | place: Finland: Risofladan, Vaasa | collected...
CCTTGTCCATTCCCATGCTCAGAATCCAATTCACGCCATCAGCCAACAATGCCTTTCCCAGACCGACGCGCCTAAATGATGGCCGCACGCCTATCAGGTCGACCCAGCCCACCTTTGTGCCCTTCTCTTGGTTGAATCCGGCACTCTCTTCCGATAAGCAGAATCCCACTGGCACATCATCTTTGAGCGCGAATGCGATTGCCTTCGGGTCTTCGCTGCAGTTCCTGAAGTTGATGAACCGTTCCGGCATCTCCGGGGCGAAGTTCATGTGATCCTGAAATGAGTCGTTGAGAACATCCAGAACGGCCATGGTCTCCTCATCCGTGAGATTGGCGAACGCCTTACTCTCGAGCCTGAAGCCCTCGGGCAGGTCGACATCCTCGATCCTCTCCCGTCCACTTCTGCAGAGCGTATGTATTCTGTAATCCTCCTTGAACGAGTTCGATGCCAGGAACGCCTGCGCCCAACGGTCGTCGGCAAGGCTCCTGCTCAACGCCTTTCCGACACCCCTAGACCGTATGTAGCTCAGCCCCTTCTCGAGGAGCATCTGCTCAGCGCCTTTTCCTCTGTGCTCCGGTATGATGTCGACGTCCAGATACGCGTCGTTCATACCAGCATCGATTCGATTCCTCATGATGAGGACAGAGCAGAACCCTATCGGCTTGCCATTGAGCAAGGCCAGCCAAGACCCTTTGGGGTCGAATTCGGGGTCCAGGTAGGTGTATTCCCTTGCCTCGTCTCGCGTGAGCCTCCTGTCGTGCGGATTATTTGCCCTGGCCTTAGCTAGCACTTCGATCATGTCGTCAAGTGATTCCTCTGTGAGGTGGCGGAGTTCGAGGTCGGTCACGGAACTGGCCAATGTCGGAGGTCAGAGATAACCTTTGTCGTGAAGTCCAGTTGCCAAAGATGACGGTCTTCTCAGAGGAACACCACGGTCTCTATTAGAGGACGGTGGAGTGATCCGAGGTCAATCTGTAGCTACCTCTCGGTACGAAGATCTCGAACCGCACGCCCTCGCCAGGGGTACCGGTCTCACCTACGGAGATGCCTGTCATCCTCAGTATCTCAGCGGTCAGGAAGAGGCCGTGGTTTCGCCTTCCAGAGGGGTGCACCTTATCGAATATGTGGTCCTTCTGGTCCTCAGGAATTCCGATTCCATCGTCTTCCATTATGATCGTCAAGCCATCTGCCCCCTCTGAGTATGAGAGCGATATCTTCGATACCTTCTGACCGTGTTTCAGCGAGTTCGAGATCAGATTGTGTAATATCTTCGGAAACATCGGATCTGCCAGTAATTCGATCCCTTCGAGGTCGCTGCTGACGTCGACATGAGTCAGATCGAGGCCAACAATCGCAGATGCGTGGGCTTCTTGGACATTGATCCACTCGGGCTTCTCGATCCCTATCTCTTCATACTCACTCGCGAACCTTAGGAACTCTACAAGGTTATCAGTTGAGGTATCCGCCTTTCGCAGGTAGTCGTTTATGACAGGATCCTTCGAGCTCTTCATCGCCATGCCGAGCCAGCCTTTCTGGACGACTATCTGGTTCAGGGCATCGTGCCGGGTAATCGACGATAGGACGCTCAGCTTATTGTTCGCGGTTTCGAGATCCTTCGTGCGTTCTTTGACGAGCTCGTCCAACCCGGAGTACAGTATGCTCAGATCCTCAGCCATCTCGTTGAACGATTCGGCAAGCCGTCCAAACTCGTCCTTTCTGGAGAAGGTTATCCTCTTGTTCAGATCCCCCTTCGCCATGTCTCGCGTGGCGGCCTCCAACAACGCCATCGGGACTGAGATCGACCGTGAGATGATTATCGCTATGATCGCCCCCAGGGTTATTGCCAGTGCGGCCACTGCGAGTATGCTGGCCTGCAGGTCCGCTGCGGGCCCCAGAACCTCGTCTTCAGAGTGGCTCAAGAAGACGAGCCATTCATTGCCTTCGTAGTCCAGATACCCAGTAGAGACAACATATGAGAACAGTCGACTGGCATCGCCCTCTTTCTCGATGAAGTGCCCTCTCTCGTCTGTGGCGAGCTCGAAGAAAATGCTCGATGAGACGTTCTGAAGAATGATGTACGCTCTTGAGGAGAATATCAGTCTACCATCTGAGGTGATGATCTTCAACTCACTGGTCTCATAGCCGAGCGCCGTGAGCTCGATTTCCTTGGAAATCGCGAGTATGTTGACCATGGCCCTCGCCACGCCAATGACCTCATGGCTATCGTCCCTGATTGGCACACATGTACACACTCCGTAGACTCCTGAGCCCTCGTCATGCTGTATGTTGGAATAGTACAGATTGCTGTCCCCCAATGCATTCTGCCACCACGCCTCGTCGCTTTGCCTGTAGCCGTCGGGCCTGTGGGTGGCGGCTATCACTGCACCGTACTTGTTCGTCACGATGACTTGCCCGAAGACTGCGACGCCGTGTTCTTCCAGGTAGTGGGCGATCAGCTGAGACCTCAGAAGAAGTGACATGTTGTTCTCGAGGACCTCCTCCATGGATTCCGGGATGACTTCCGTCGGCACGGAAGTCCAGTCATCGTCGACTAGGTCGATGTATGCCTCCGGGTCTTCCATCGCATCAAAGACGGCGTTTGAATCGTTCACTTCGTTGGCTATGCCGTAGCCATTGATGATCGTAAGCACCTCATGGCTTCTCAGGTAGAGCACTCTGTCGACAGAGTTCGCCAGGCTTTCCGCGATAGCCTCAGACGCAAGACCGATGCCCTCTGCAAGGGCTTCTCTGCCTGTCACTGATGAGTAGAATGCCAATGACGCCAGCATAAGGAGGAGGACGATGAACCCGGCCGCAAGCTTCATCCCTATCTTGGAGAACAGGCGTTCGGTGAGCGCGCCTCTCAGAGGTATCTGAGCTCCCCCCCGTCTATCATGGCGGAATATACGGACACATCGGCATTGTGTTCGCCTTGGTCGGCGGTCACGATGCCCAGTATCCCCGAATATACATATCCCGCGTTCAGCAGGTCGCGAAGGCTCTCTCTTGACACTTCGCTGTCAGAGAGCAGGCCCCATATCAGCTTCATGACATCTGATCCGATGGCACCCTGATGCGTCAAAGGCCGCCCGTATCGCGCCTCGAACTCTGCCAGGAACGCGGTATCGATCGAGGCTGTGGGATTGTACATGATCGGCGCGCTGACAAAGCATCCCTGGGCTTCCGGCGCTCCCCACATCTCTGGTATCGATGCCTCGACGGCGCCGAGGATGTGTCCTGAATAACCGCTAGAATTCAGTTCTTCGAAAATGGTTTGGAACTGATGCCTGAGCGCAACGGCGAACACCGCGTCGTTGTCCGTAACGCTCGCGACTGCCTCTGAGAACTCTGTGCAGTTCGGAGCGAAGGCATAAGATTCGACTGTTACACCAGACGCTTCGAAATCCTCACTCAACTGGTTCATCACAGGAATGCCATATGCATCGTTCAGATGCAGGATGCCGACAGAGCTAACGTTAAGCGTCTGGAGGGTCCTGAATGCGTTGTCGCTCTCTCCTGATGGCGTCACGTAGTATCTGAAAGTCCACTCCTTCCCCTCCGTCAGATCCTCACCCGTCGCTCCCACCGAGATCAGCACTACGCCTTTCTCCTCCGCGATATCCGACATGTAGGTCGCCGCACCTCTCGTGGCCGTCACTACTGCGAGGGGATGGTATTTCTCCTCTGCTTCGAGCAACTTCTCCACTGCAACCTCATAACTGGACGCGCAGTCCATAACAACAAGCCTCACGCGCATCCCGTTTATCCCCCCCCACTTGTTGAGCTTCTCCGTGGTCAGGACCATGGCGTCTTGGATTTCGATGAGATATGAGGAGGCCCCTGACAAGGGCAGAATCGCCACGATGGTTACCTCAGGCGCAAAGAATCCTGACATGGTCCATATTGCCGACAGCACCAAAACCGAGGCCGCAATGGAGCCGATGATGGCCGTCGTCTTCCGTGACGGTCGTTGCCACGTCCGAACAGTGCTTGTCTGTGCCGTCTTCTCGGAACCTCCAGAGCCGAGCCCGTCTTCCGGCTGGTGTCTCCGACCTTCAACCACTTGCGACTCTTCACCGGACATCGTCCACCTCACTGAACCCAAGAACTACTGCCAGGACTGGATTGCCTGCGGTAGCTATGATTGACTTGTCAGCTTATATTCTTCCCGCCGAAGCTAATGGATTGCTCGCCTTGTCCGCGGCGTCACTCGCTGTCCGTTATTCCGACAAAATCGGACGCCACTGTCGCTTTCCGTCACGCCAATCGAGCTCACGCCCGTCGCGACGATAATGATGCTGAGCTGCGCGGGATGTGGACCGGGCGAGATTTGAACTCGCGGCCTCCCGCATGCCAAGCGGGCGATCTTCCGCTGATCTACCGGCCCATCGCAGAATGCGTTGTATGCGCTGGTCGTAGTTAAAGCTTCTCTGATTGAGGTTCTTCGCTCAGGCGAACGAATCCAGCTTCTTCTGGAACCGAACCTTCTCGCCCTCGACCGTGAGTGGGTACTCCCCGTTCAGGCAGCCGAGGCAGAGGTCGTTCGCGTTCAGCCCTATGGCATCCACGAGCCCCTCTATCGAGAGATATCCGAGGCTGTCGGCGGTGAGCATCTTGGCGATCTCATCAACGCTCCTCCCGGTGGCGGCGAACTGATCCCTCGTCTTCATATCTATGCCGAAGTAGCACGGGGCGCGTATCGGGGGCGAACCCACCCTCACGTGCACCTCCTTGGCTCCGGCGTTCCTCACGAGCTGGACGATCTGCCTCATCGTCGTCCCCCTCACGATGGAGTCGTCCACCAGGACGATTCTCTTATCCTTGATCACGCTCTTGAGCGGGTTCAGCTTGAGCATGACGCCAGTGCTCCTGTCATTCTGCTCTGGCATTATGAATGTCCTCTCCACATACCGGTTCTTCATCAGCCCTTCCGAGTACGGGATGCCTATCTGTTCGGAGTACCCCATCGAGTGGGACCTCCCTGAATCCGGCACCGGGACGATGACATCCGCCTCCACGGGCTGTTCGATAGCCAGGCGCTGCCCTATCTTGCGCCTGACGTCGTACACGAGCCTGCCGTCGAGGGCGGAGTCTGCTCTCGCTATGTACACCCATTCGAACATGCAGTGTGCCCTGCCCTTGGCGAGCCCGGTCTTGATTGACTTAGCCTCGCCTGGCAAGAGTTCCACGAGCTCTCCCGGCTCGACGTCGCGCATGAACTCCCCTCCGAGCGTGTCGAAAACGACGCTCTCCGAAGCGGCGGCGTACCCTTCCTTGGTCCTGCCAACGCACAGCGGGCGTATGCCTAAAGGGTCACGTATCGCGAACACCCGGTTGTCGACCATCAGCGTCATCGAGTACGAACCGTTCAGCATCATCATCACATTCTTAATCGACCTGACCGGATCACCGGTGTTCGATATGTCATTGGCCAGAAGCCTGATTATGATCTCAGAATCGCTGGTTGTCGCGAACGCCCAGCCCTTCTTCTTCAGCACGTCCCTGAGGTGGTCTGCGTTTACTATCTCGCCGTTGTGCGCGAGCGCGATGTCTCCGTAGTTCGTCGACATTACGACCGGCTGTGCATTGTCCAGGTTCGACGAGCCAACAGTAGAATACCGGACATGCCCGATCCCGATGTCCCCTTTGAGGTTCCTGATCTCGTCCGGCCTCAGGGCCTGATGTGCCAGGCCCATGCCCTTCAGCACCTTGATGCCGTTGTTGTACACGGCTATCCCTGCGGATTCCTGCCCGCGATGCTGGAGGACTCTCAACGCGTAGAAGATGTCGACTGTAGCATTGGAAATGGAGGCTATGGCAAAAACACCACACTCGTCTTGCGGGTGCTCAGGCTCCAGACCTCAACCCCCCTTCAGGCACGGATCTCAATGCGCCTTGGCCCAGTTGTAGTTTCTTCGCTTGGCGGTCGCACCGAACCCACACGAAGCGCAGACCTTGTGTCTCACATGGTACGAGCGCTTGCCACACCTGCGGCACATGATGTGGGTCTTCTTGCTGCCACGCTTTCCCATCGACGGAGTGCCCTTGGTCATCCTGCTTACCTCACGGCGAAATGTATATGACGTTGTCTCCGCGGACGATTATCGAGTCGACTTTCCGCTTTGTCTCGTTGTCCTGGATCTCCTCTGCGTTCTTGAGCACGAGGTTCATGTGGGGGTCGTAGCCGTCGAGTATGCCACGGTATCCCCTCTTACCCTTTAGCTCGACAATCACCTGGTGGTTGATCGCCTTGTTTAGAACAGCCAGGGGTTTCATCAAATTAAATCACCTGACTCCTGATAATCGGATAGTGTACTTAAAGCTTTCCGGATGGCCCGACATCATGTTTGTCGTTCCTGGCCACCCTGGCCGGGCTTGCCGTTCTTTGCGGCGGGACGTGCGCCCGGGCGCGCTCCCGGACGGCGCTGCATCTTCTTCCTGCGTGCGGCTTCTTCCTCCTCTCGACGCCGCTGCCTCCTCCTCATGAGGAGGAAGACCGCTATGACCACAATGGCCGACACGACCGCCGCGATGACGATGATAGTGTAGATATTGAACCACGAGCCCTTGCTGGGGATGAGCAGCGTCACGACCTCCGAGGACATGACTGAATGGTCCGTCAACGAGTTCACATCGATGTACAGCAGGTACGATGTCCCCGGACTCGCCCCTTCGGGCACGGACACCAGTAGAGTGACGACCGCCCTGTTGCCGGGTTCGAGGACGATCGGAGGGGCAGACTCCATGCTGATGTTGTATTCAACACCGTTCACGATGAGAATCGTATCGTTCAGGAAGTCCGAGTAGACACTGACGTCCACGAGATCGATGCAATTACCCCAGTTCTCCACAGTGAGGTCTACGGACAGGTATTCGCTCCCGTTCGGCGAGACGGTGTCCCTGTCCAGATACGTCTCGACATCGTAGAACGGCTGGATGTTGACCCCCATAGCCAGGGTGTCGTTGACAGTGGGATCCGCCTCCGAGGACGCACTCACATTGAACTCGTATGCGCCTGCGAGCACGTACAGGCTCGGGCTCATAGTGAGCACGGCCATCCCGTTCTCTCCGGGATCGAGGAAGACGTATGAGGTGTTGAGATACGCCCAGAACGAGTCAAGCCCCGATAGCGTCAGCTTGACGGTCTCGGCGGAATTGCCGAGGTTCGCGACATTCACGGAATACACTATCTGCCGGTCCTCGGGGACCGAGTAGTTCACAAACGCCTGCTGTGACAGGCTCAGTTCGATCTCCCTGTGGTGCGCCGCCATCAGGAGGACGCTTCCCTCTGCAGTGTTCTCGGATATGTTCCTTGACGCGAGGCCGAGGGTGACGACGTCCATGGTGCCAGGGGGGTCGCACCTGGAGGGCACGACGGAAACGATGATCTCCGCGACCTCACCGGGCGCAAGGTCGACTTCTGTATGTGAGACAGATACAACCCAGTCATGATCATCGGTAGCCTCCACATCGAAGCTCTCGTTCGAGTTTGCGGTGTTTGTGACATAGAACGTGAGTGCGTATTGCAGCGTCGGTTCGACGAGTAGACCCGCGGGAGAGGTGATTGACAACGCTCCGACCAACCGCACGTCTACGAGAAGCGTCAACGAGTCACTCACCGAGGGTCGGTCAACGCAGGTGGCGTTCATGATCAGGAACACCTGGCCAGGCTCCTCCCCTTCTGGAACCGTAACAACAGTCTCGAATGTCACAGAGCCGCTCGCTGGAACGGTCAACACACCTGTGGTTCCGAGGTCGATGCTCCATCCATGCGGAAGGGACGAATTCGATATAACGAAGTCCGTCGCGTATGTGCCGGTGTTCTCTACTGTAATGTTGAAAGACGCGTTGGTCCCGGGGTCAACAGATCTGCTCATGAAGTCGGATTCCATCTCCACGCCCGGAACCCTCACCACTACTGGCGTGGTCGCGACGTTGTTGGATTCGTCAGTCTCCCTGACCAACTGTTCGGGGTCAAGTGCGATGGTCATAGTAGAATCACCCGCCTCGACCTCGTGGCAGAACTGGACTGTAGTAGACGAAGCGGCTGCCAACGAGTCCACGACGGTCTCACCGACCTTCACATCGTCGATTAGCAGCCATACTGCCAGGCCGGTGACGGTGTCCCCGTCCAGATTCCGTATGGTAGCGTTCACCCACACAAGCGAGCCTTCCAATGGTTGGCTGGTCGACAGGGACAGGTCTCCGCCGGCTATCGCGAGATCCGGTCGGTCTGTCCTAAGGAAGAACAGCTCCTTATTGGGCACTTCCCCCACGAAAGTGACAAGGGTGTTGTTGTCCTTGGCGCACATGACGACCGGCCCTGTCGCATTGAGCAGCCCCATCGAAGCTATGGGCTGGTCGAATACTTCAAGAGAGGCGTCATAGGTCATCGCTGAATAGTGTATCGTCCAGGCCCCGGAGGACAGGTCCTGCCAGACGGCGTCCACAACCCTCGAGTCACTGAGTGCGATCCGGGGCGATCTTGACTCGTTGTCGTCCTTGGCAGAGATCACTTTGTCATCGACGACCGTCGTTCCGTTCCCATCCAGGAGCGTGTAGAATATGTCGAAGGCAGCGTATCTGTCGTCGTCGAAGACGACATGGACGTTCCCGTCGGTGTCTATGGCGATGTCAGGGCTGGATGACGGGGACGCGAAAGTGATCCTGGTCTCGTTCGTCATCGGGGCGCCGTTAGGCGCGATCTTGCGGTAGAACACGCCGTGGTTGATGACAAGCCCACTGTTCGAGTCCCTGAAGTCGTACCAGACAATGTGAATGTATCCATCGGAGTCGATGTCCATTCGTGGCCGCTCCGAGACTCCGACATCGCTTGTTACTTTGATGTCGCTGGTGAGGGCAGCCCCTGACGGGCCAAGCCGTTTGAAGTAGATCTCGAGGTTGCCATCCCCCGCGTCATCCCTGGCGTCCGTCCATACCAGGGCGATGCTGCCATCGGCACAGATGTCTATCTCCGGCTCCGTCGAGTTTGCAGGGTCGGCGTCGGAGACTCTCAGGCCGTTCTCCTGGAATGTGATGTTGCCGGAATAGTACCACAGTTTCGCGAAGTAGAGCTCCGAGGAACCGCTCTCGTCGCTCTCCCACACGATGTATATGTGGTCCGAGTCATCCACGGCAATGGACGGATGGACAGACACCGCAGAGTCATTGGATATCTTCGCATCGTTGGTGAGCTTATTGCCATTTGCGTCCAGTTTCACATAGTATATGTCGCCGTTTCCTGATCTGAGGTCCTCCCATACGATGTGCATGTTCCCGTCGTAGTCGACCACGGAGGAGATATTGGTCGAGGCTGCACCGTCAAATGTGATTCGGATGTTTTCCCCGAAATCATCCGTCGGAAGTGCGTGAGCGGGCGACGTGGTTATTCCCTGGAGCAATAGCACGAGCGTCACCGGGATGAGCAGAACGCCTGCCATGCAGCACGTGAGCGCCGCCCTACTCACGGTGGCCATTGTACAAAGAATCGCGCGCGCGCACTCATAAGGACTAGCACTCAATTCTCGGCCGTGACTATCATTCTCTGGAAGCTCTAGGGGAGGGGGCCAGGCCCGTCGATCGGACGAGGTCAGCGAATCTGCCGTGATTCTCACGAAAGAGACTCCTGGCCAAACGCTTATTTGCATTATTCAACATCTTACGGACAGCGCCCGCAGAGCATCCGGTCCTTGAGTCGACGTCCCCGTAATCGGGGACTACATTGAAAGGCAGATTCGGTGGCCGAATTCTTGTGCGGAGTTACGGACCCAGTGATGGTCGGCGGGCGTTCCCCCCCTCTTTTTTTTCATGCGAGGTTCAGAACCTTGTCGAGCATCATCTGCGTTACGAGGGCCGTGACTGTGGATATCCATATGATCACGGCGAAGTTGATGTAGAAGCTGTGTTTGTGGCTACCACCAGAGAAGGATATCAGGTTCGCTGAGATGAGCGCATGCGCGAATACTATCAGGAGGAAGATTGCCTCCGCAAGATCGAGGTTGAACGACTGCAGTGCGATCGGCAGTGCAATGGTTGTCTGGGATAGCGCGAACTGCTCGTTCATCTTGTTCAGCAGATCCATGAGGCTCAGCGCGGAGAAGAGCGTGAAAGTTATGCCTATCGACATGCCGTACAATGTGCCGAGCATGTTGTCGGAGGCCTGGTATCTCTTCCGGCGGACGCCCATGAGCTTGACGAAGTTGCCGCTTATGATGTCTATGACCTTGTCAACCTTGCCGCCCACTGCCAGCCCGACAACGTACATTTCGGTGAATTTCGATATGAGGTTACTACCTGTCTCGGCCGCGAACATGTTCCACGCCCGTATCTGGTCTATACGCGTGAGGAGCCGCTTGAAGAGCACTTCGATGCCCGTTGTGAGCTCGCCGAAGTCGTGCTTGCTGAGTCTGCCCACACCGTCCGTGACCGCCGATCCAGCGGATGCAGCGTAGCTGCCAACAGCCCTCATGAACGCATCGTAGTTCTCGTCCCTGGCGCGGACCTTCTTCTCTTCCCTCCTGATGAGGAATCCCGGATACAACAGTGGGGTGACAACGAGCGCAACGACCGCGGTCAATGGCACTCTGACGAACAAGCCGAATATTGCCAGCGCAAAGCATGCGGCGTATGTAGCGGGCAGGACGGTCTTGAGCATCTTGTCCACCTCGGTCTTCTCATCCATATTGTGCCAAATCGGATCCGATGGCAGGAGTGATTTGACGAGGTACAGGACCATCACCTCGATGACTACGAACAGAAGAGCGACTCCAGGCAGTATCAGCGTGATTGAGATATCGATGAAGACGGGCAGCAGCGCTATGAACACGAGCATGAACATGAGTGCTATCAGAACGGCCACGAAGATCTCGTTCAGGAGGTCGAGGTCCTTAAGGGCCGTCTCGTACTTGTTCAAGTATACATTCACCGAGACGTCCCGCTCCTTGGATAGGAACTCCTCGATGTCCTCTCCGGCATCGGACGAGTGAGCAAGTCTGTCGAGGAAATCGGCCAACCCAGGAGATGGCGTCCGTTTCGCTACGGTCCTCGCGGCATCGGCGAGGCCCATGTTCCAGAATTCCATCAGCTTGTATATCTTCTCGATTTCGACGCTCAGGGCTTCGTACTCCTTGACCTTGGATAGTATCTCCAGCATCTTCTTCCGTGGGAGCTTGGAGGTCGAGAGTACGCTCATCCTGATGAGGAACAGGTGCAGGTTCCTCTCTATCTGCATCTTCCTCCTCTCTCCCTGCAGGAGCGGGAAAATTATCGCTAGGACTGAGAACAGTATCGGTATGGATAGGAAAACGTACTTGAAAAGCTCGTCAGTCGCGACATCGGGGAACAGGAAGACCAGAGTCGCAGCTACCGCGATGCCCGTGATCACCAGCGGGAGGGCGTACCTCGTGAAGTACGTCGCGATGGGCATGTCGATCGATTGGTACAGACGCTTGAAATTGCCACGTGCCATGGACTTGGTCTAAACGGCGAACGGTAGACCGCTCACCCCCTTCTTCTGAAATTCCTTGAACACTTCCTCGACTTCTTCATACTTGAATATCTTCCTGGCTCTCATCTCGTCGAGGATCCTCATTCTTAGCGAGAGGTCGTCGTAGATTCTCCGCTTGTCTCCGTATCCTCTCTTCACGGCTATCTTCTCCTCAAGAATATACGAGTTGTTCATGCCCTTGAAAACGTGTGAATCATCCGCTGCGTTCCAGACGAACACTGTCCGGGTCATTATCCCGCCGAGTGCCTCGTTATACCCCACGATCTCATCGATCAACATGGTTCTCCTGAGGAACTTGCCGTTCCGGTAGATCCCCGCCTGGAAGAATGCGACGTTCAGGTTGTCGATGAATGTTATCGGCACATTGATTGGGTCGCTCGTGAACCGCTGTATGAGCTTCCTGGTCGAGGAAGCGTGGAACGTCGATAGGACAGGGTGGCCTGTCTGCATCGCCTGGAACGCGACGCTCCCCTCCTTCCCTCTTATCTCGCCCACTATGATGTAGTTCGGCCTGGACCTCAGCGCAGCCTTCAGCAGGGCAAAAGTGTCCACGCGGCTTTCCTCTGGTCCGTAATCTCTGGTGGCCAATCTCTGCCACACTTTGTGTGGCACCTGCATCTCGATTGTGTCCTCCGCAGTGTAGACCTTGCTGTCGTATTTGATGAATGGGAGCACCGCCCCCATAGTCGTCGTCTTGCCAGAAGCGGTCTCACCGCAGAAGAAGACGCTCATGCCTTCCTCAAGGCATAGCCAGAGATACGCCGCTTCCCTGGAGCTAATCGAATTCCACTCTATGAGCTGTGTGATGCTGATCGGTTCTTCGGCGAACTTCCTGATTGAGAAGCTCGGTCCGCGGACGCTCACATCGTCGGCGTAGATCAGATTGATCCTCGACCCATCTGCGAGTGTGCCGTCGATTATTGGACGCGCGAGGGACGCGGGCCGGCCAATCCTCTCGCTGAGCGCTCTCACGTAGTTGTCGAGCGCCTCTAACGACTCAAACTGGATGTTCGTCGGCATGGACTGGAAGATCTTGTGGACTATCGATACGTTGTCAGGACCGATGCAGTGGATATCCTCTATGTATGGGTCTCGGAGCAGTGGCTGCAGTGGGCCGCTCAGGATGATGTTCTGCACGGCGTGGTACTTGACCAGCTCGCTCTCCTCAGCGGTGACGGGTATCCTCGGCTCGGAGAACATGTCTCCGAACAGCGCCTTCTTTTCCTTCGTCTGCTCCTCAACGACCACTGTGGACTCGTCGATGAGCTTCTTCAGATTCTCCTCGAATTCCTTGACATTCTTGTGCGGGGTTTTATAGACTGCCCTGTCGTAAACTCGCCGCATGATATTGCCAAACTTGACCTGGAGATCGTCGGTCAATGGCGGCTGGACCGACGTGTAGCTGATGGGCACACTCTTCGTCGAGAAGATATGGACAAACAGGGGGTCGCCTACAGGATATATTATGTTCACTGCGTCAGCATCCGCAATCTTCCTGGTGATTTCGGTCACGAACTCGGGCGTCAATCGATGTTTGGCTACGAAATCGTGGACGTAGTCCCTCAGGTGCGGATTCTTCTTGAAAGCCCTTCTAAGGCCTACATCGTACTCAGGCATTCCTCGCCCATCCCTGAGGCGCAGGCAGCGGCGTGTCCCCTCAACATCGCTTGGTCGTCATGCCATCCGTCACTGATATGCGGAGCTCATGCTCGGCGGCCTCATAAACGCATCCTGACCAGTTCGTTATAAGCATTGGCAGTCAATTCTCACAGCTGACTATCAGCGGTATGAAACTCTCGCCCCGAGCTCGTGCATCGCTGTCTCAGACGGTGAACGGTAGGCCGGAGACCCCTTCTTTCTGGAACGCCCTGAGGATGTCGTTGACAGTCTTGTAGTTCGTCATGTTCATCTCCATCATCCTGTCCAGTATTTTCGCCCTCAGCGCCAGCTCCTTGTAGATGTCCCGCTTGTCCTTGTAGCCGCGCTTGACGGCGATCCTCTCCTCGAGGATGAACGAGTTGTTCATGCCTCTGAATACGTGTTGGTCGGTGACTGGGTTCCACACGAACACAGCACGCGTCATCACGCCGCCCATTGCCTCGCTGTATCCAAGGATCTCCTCGATTGACAGCACTCGCCTGATCAGCTTCCCGCCTCTATACACCCCCGCCAGGAATACCGCGACGTTGAGATTGTCCATGCTGCTTACCGGCACGCTGATAGGAGCACCCGTGAACCTCTGTATCATCCTCTTGATCGAGGCTGCGTGGAACGTCGCCATGACGGGTATGCCTGTCTGCATCGCTTGGAACGCCACGTTGCCCTCCTTCCCTCTTATCTCACCCACTATGATGTAGTTAGGTCTCGATCTAAGGCCCGACCGCAAGAGAGCGAAGGTGTCGACTTTGCTGTCCTCCGGCCCGAACTCCCTGGTCGACAGCTGTTGCCACACGGAATGCGGCGGCTGGACCTCGAGCGTGTCCTCCGCGGAGAATATCTTCTGATCATATGGGATGAACGGGAATATCGCGTTCAAGAGGGTCGTCTTGCCGGATGCCGTCTCCCCGCAGACGAAGACGCTCATGCCGTTCTCGAGACAGAGCCAGAGATAGGCTGCCTCCTGTGATGATATGGTGTTCCATCCAGCCAGTTGCGCCGAGCTCAGCGGTTCCGTGGAGAACTTCCTGATGGTGAATGATGGACCACTGACGCTGACGTCGTCGGCGTAGACTATATTGATACGGGAGCCGTCTGGCAGGGCACCGTCTATGATCGGCCTCGACAGCGACGCTGGCCTACCCATCCGCTCGCTCATCGACTTGGTGTATCTGTCCAGTTCGGCCAATTCTGAGAAACCGATGTTCGTTTCCACCATGCCGAGGATCTTGTGGTAGAGGTTGATCTCCCTCACTCCGACACAGTGTATGTCCTCGATGTACGGGTCCCTCAGGACCGGTTCAAGCACGCCGTTCTGCAGTATGTTGCGCTTCACGTAGTACTCCACCAACTTCATTTCATCCGGGCTCATATAGATCTTCGAGCTCGGCTTGAACAGCTGAACCAGTTTGGAGGGCGCCCCTTTCTCAGACACCTTCACGATGCCCTCCAACAGTTTGTCCAGCACCTCGTTGAACTCCTCATCTGTAACGTGGACCTTCTCTTTGCGTGACTCCACGAAGATCCTGTCCACGACACGGTCGTAAATCTTGGTGACGTCTTCGTTCATCTCAGGTTGGATGACATCGTAGTGCAGCCCCATGTCCTTCGAGCCGTGAAGATGGATGAATATCGGGTCGCCGACGGGGTACACGACATCCACGTGGCTTTCCTTGCTTATGTCCTTGGAGAGCGCTTCCATAAACTTCGGGGTCTGATTCGTCTTCTGGGCGTACTCCTGCATGTATATGCTGAGGTGCGGGTTCCGCTCCAGTACTCTGCCGAGCTTCGTTGGCATCGGTCTCCCCTCACACCACCGAGGTGATCTCTATTACCATTCCTACATTAGGCTC
>Ga0307380_10006747_pt1 | contig 15014 bp, 10 predicted proteins | sample UN3MG_FD_202239 | JGI IMG/M metagenome (GOLD analysis project Ga0307380, IMG submission 202239) | Soil microbial communities from Risofladan, Vaasa, Finland - UN-3 | ecosystem: Environmental > Terrestrial > Soil > Coastal area > Acid sulfate soil | place: Finland: Risofladan, Vaasa | collected...
ACCACCGAGCCGACCACCGAGCCGACCACCGAGCCGACCACCGAGCCGACCACCGAGCCGACCACCGAGCCGACCACCGAGCCGCCGGTGGAACCAACGACGGAGCCGACCACCGAACCAACGGTCGAGCCAACGACCGAGCCAACGACCGAGCCAACCATCGAGCCAACCACCGAACCAGCCACCGAACCAGCCACCGAACCGCCGGCGAAGGATGGCTCTGCCGAGGAATCGGCGCCCGCAGTACCCGCCGCCTATGCGGGCGGCACGGCGGCAACCATGACGTTCAGCCAAGGAATCGACCACGATTCGCTCGAAGAGATGATCGACCGCCGGCTCGACGCCTCGGGCATCCGCTCCAAGACGGTCAACAAGAAGCTGACCAGCGAGGGATACCGGCCGGGCGACGGAGCCGCCTTTCAGGAATGGGACGTGAGCATCGCTCTGCCGCCCGAGCAGGCACAGCCCGTGCTGGAAGCCGTCAAGGCGGAACTCGAAGACACTCCGTTCTTCCCCTCCTCCAATACGATCGGCAGCACGGTGGCCGGCAAGATGCAGGGTCTGGCGATGGTCGCGTTGGTGGCCAGCCTGCTGTGCATCATCGGCTACATTTGGATTCGGTTCCAGCGCGTGGTCTTCGGCCTGGCCGCCGTGGTCGCGCTGGTCCACGACGTGCTGGTCACGCTGGGGATCATCGCGCTGAGCGCCTACGTGGCCGATTACCTGGGCTTTCTGATGATCGACGAGTTCAAGATCGGGCTGTCCGTGCTGGCCGCGTTCCTGACGATCATCGGTTACTCGCTCAACGACACGATCGTGGTCTTCGACCGGATCCGCGAGGTCCGCGGCAAGGCCCCGCGGCTGACTGAGGAGATGGTCAACAGGAGCATCAACCAGACGCTCAGCCGGACGTTGCTCACCTCGTTGACCACGTTGATCGTGGTGGTGATTCTGTACTTCGGCGGCGGCCAGGGGATCCACGCGTTCGCGTTCGCGTTGGTCGTCGGCGTGATCGTGGGCACCTACAGTTCGATCTTCGTCGCCTCGCCGATCCTGGTCTGGATGAGCCAGCCGTCGGCGTCGAAGTAGTCAAGAAGGGTCGTAGTAGTAGGCCGGAACCAGCGCAGCGCAGTTCCGGCACGTGGCTTCATGCGGCCTTCGATTGCCGAACGCCGGAACCAGCGCAGCGCAGTTCCGGCACGTGGCTTCATGCGGCCTTCGATTGCCAAACGCCGGAACTGCGCTGCGCTGGTTCCGGCCTACACGTTTAGAGCCTCTGCAGCGTCAATCCTCCATCGACCATGATCACCTCGCCGGTCGAATAGGGCAGATCGCCGCGGGCCAACGAGGCCGCCGCCTTGCCGACGTCCTCGGGCGTTCCCCAGCGCGGCTGCACGCAGAGCCCTTCGGCGATCAGCTTGTCGTACTTCTCCACCACCGGCGCGGTCATGTCGGTCTTGACGATCCCGGGCCGAATCTCGTAGACGTTGATGCCGAACTCGCCCAGCCGGACCGCCCAAAGCTGCGTGGCCATGCTGATGCCGGCCTTCGAGAGGCAGTACTCGCCGCGGCTGGGCGAGGCCACCGTGGCGGAGATCGACGAGATGTTGATGATGCACGCCTCGAACCGGTCGTCCTGTTGTTTCTGCTCGATCATCCAGTTGGCCGCCGCCTGGGTGAGGAAATAGGGGCCTTGCAGGTTGATTCGCATCACCCGCTCGTAGCTCTCCTCGGAGGCTTTCAGGATATCGGCCCGGACGTTCGGCGCCACGCCGGCGTTGTTGACCAACACGTTCAGCCGCCCGAAGCGTTCCCGAATCGCGGCCAGCATGGCACGGCGCCGGTCGGCATGGCTGACGTCGCAGCGGCAATAGAGCACCTCGGCCCCCAGCGAGCGGAGCCGATCGACGGCGTCGGCGACGGCGTCCGGCTCGCGGACCCCGCAGATGGCCAGATCGCAGCCGTCGGCGGCCAGGCATCGGGCCACGCCGAAGCCGATCCCGCGTCCTCCACCGGTGACCAGGGCGACCTTCCTTGTTTTCGACATCGTTTCCTCCCGAATTGGATCAAGCCGGCATTCTCACGCACTCGGCAAAACGCGTCAATCCCCCGGTTTGCCGGACGAATCGAGGTTGCGTGGAAGACGAGAGAATCTTATTATGCTCGGCGCTGCATTCGGGAGGGTTTGAGGGGGAATGGTTCAGGGTTCAGCACTCTCGCGCATACGTCCACACAGACATCCCGAGCCCCCAGCCCCCAATCCCCAGCCCCCAATCCCCAGCCCCGAGTCCCCAGCCCCGAGTCCCCGGAGCGTTGCGACCATGCGGATCGGTTCCATACTACTGTTGCTCGGTCTGTCGTTGATCTTCGCTTGCCGCGAGACCTCGACGACCGAGGAGAAAACGCCGGCGAAATCCGAGGAGAAGACCGGCGGCGAAGCGGACGACGGCAAGACGGATGCCCCGACGCCGGAAGTGAAAGGGTACGTCCCGACGGGTCCGGTCGTGGTCTCGACGGCCGCCTTCGGGGATCTGCACGCGTCGGATCTTCTCCGGATGCGCATGCGGCGGCAGAAAGTGGCCGAGTTCTTCGATGCGGTATACAAGGCCGTATCGCAGACCGGCGGGTTCAGCGAGGCGGCCGTCGACGTCCTGCAAAACATCGGGCCGAACAGCGAGCAGGCGGTGGTGGATACGTGGCTGCTTGCCCGAGAGGCCCAACGGCGAGGCATGGTCGTCGACGATCAGGCCATCGGCGCCTTCGTCCGGCGCTCGCTCGCCGAGAGCCTCCAGGTGTCCGACTTGGACGCGATTCTCGAAAAGGTCGGCCTTACGCAGCCGCAGTTGTTCGACGCGCTGCGCGACGAGCTGGCGGCGCTCTGGCTGCAGAAGGCGTTCGTGCTCAGCCTGGACGGCCCCACGCCGGCCGAGCGGTGGGATTACTTCCGGCGTCTGGAGCGTCGGGCGAAGATCGAGGCGATCGCGATTCCGGTCGCCCGGTACATCGACCAGGTGCCCAATCCGGACGAGGACGCGCTGAAGCAGTTCTTCGAAGAGCACAAGACCTTCTTCTCCTACCCCGATCTTCCCAGGCCCGGCTTCCGCGTGCCGCACCGGATCGCCTTGGAGTATTTCCAGGCGGAGGAAGCGGCGCTGCTCGATCCCGATGCGGTCGGCCTCGAGGAAGTCGAGCAGTACTACGAGCAGTTCAAGGAAAAATACTACCGTCGCTTCGAACCGCCCGCCGAAGCCGAAAACGGAGCGGACCAGCCGGCGGCCGAGGAATTCTCGTACGTTCCTTTGGAGGAGGTCGAAGAGGAGATCCGCCGACTCTTGGCACGGGAACACGCCGAAGACCGCATCAAGGAGATCTTCGACGAGTTGAGCCGGCACATGCGGTCGTATCAGGAACAACGGCTTCTCTATGAAGAACGCGCGGAGACCGACCCGGCCGCGAAGCCTCCGCCGCCGCTCGACTTCGCCGCGTTGGCCGCACCGCATGGCCTGACAGCGGGCAAGACGCCGCTGGTCTCATGGTTGGACGCGGCGGATCATCCGATCGGCAAGTCGCACGTCCAACTGGGAATTCCTTGGTTGCAGTATGCTTTCGACACGTCCTTTCCGTCGTATCAAAAGGCCACGTCGTTCGATTCGCCCGGCAATCGCTATCTGTTCTGGAAGGTGGAAGACGAGCCGGAGCGCGTGCCCGAGTTCGATGACGAGGGGATTCGCCCGCAGGTATTGCACGCCTGGAAGATGATCCGGGCCCGCCGCCTGGCGACGGCGGAGGCCGAGCGCCTGGCCGCCGCCGCGGGGGATGCGAAGCTATCGCTCGAAGCGGCCTTCGCCGATCGGCCGGAACTGTTCGTGCTGGAGCCGGAGGCGTTCAGTTGGATGACCTACGGCAACATCCCGCCGGCGTTCGCCCGGGCGCCGCCCGGTTTTGGTGAAGTCGAGGGCATCGAGTACCCGGGCGAGGACTTCATGCAGACCGTGTTCGATCTGGAACCGGGCGGCATCGGCGTGGCGATGAACCGGCCCGAGACGGTCGTTTGCGTCGTCCGGCTGGTGGAAACCGCGCCGCCGGAGACGGTTCTTTGGAAGATGTTCCTGGTCGATCCGTATTCCCGCTACGCGGCGATTGCGGCCGGCGATCAGGGCCGGATCTACCAGGCCTGGTACGAGGGGATCGCCCGCCGTGCCGGGCTGATCTGGAAACACGACCGGGGCGTGCCGCCGGGCCCTTGAGCATCGTGCAGCCATGTTGGGTATGACAACGCGGGCGTTTAGCGGGCGGGCTCGCCCGCCGTGGTTTCTGCAAAGAAACGTTGCTGCTGCAACGGCGGGCAAGCCCGCCCGCTAAACGATGCACGCTGCAACCGCCGTAACTTGTTGTTGCACCATTGCTTTCCGCGCACTCGACCGAGTCTCGGAGTCGCGACTTTGACACGAGCCCTCTGATCACCTACAATAACGAGAACCCTTTCGGGCCGATTTCTTCAAGGGCAACGGGAAACCCGGAAAACGTGGCGGCTGACGTTCAGGGCGCACGCCGGTAACCGATGGTGCGGTATGCCGCCGTGGGTTCTTATTCGCTACCTCAACCTTTCAGCGAGGAGGTCTCGTGATGTCCGGCAAAGTCTTGTTTGTGGCGGTTGGCTTCGTGTTGGTACCGGTACTGTTGGCCGGGCTGCCGTTGGGTGCCCAAGCTCAGGAAGATCCCTTCGGGACCGATCCGTTCGACGACGGACCGGCGCCCGGGGCGGCCCGAGAGAAACCGACGGAAACGGCCGATCCGTTCGGGGGCCTGCCCGTGCCCGAGCCGCCTCCAGCGACACCCGCGGCGCCCGCGGACGATGATCCGTTCGGCCTTCCGACGCGGAAAGCCCCGCCGGCCAAGCCGCCGGAGAAATCGACACCCAAACCGAAACTCGATCTCCGCGGCGGCGAGGATGCGATCCTGGCGGCACTGGCCGAGCAGACCTCGATGGATTTCACGGAGACTCGGCTTCACGAAGTTGTGGATTTCCTCCAGGCAGAGCACGGCATCCACGTCCGCATCGATCGGCGCGCCCTGGAGGACGTGGGCATCGCCTCGGACACACCGATCACGTTCGCCATCTCGAACATCTCGCTGCGTTCGGGCCTGGAACTGATGCTCCGGGATCTCGACCTGACCTGGATGGTCGTCAACGACGTGCTGTTGATCACCACGCCGGAGGAAGCGGAAGAGGTGATGCTGGTGAAGACCTACGACGTCGCCGACCTGCTGTTGACGACGCCCGACCGCACGTTCGACGGAAGAAACCTGCCGGGCACGTTGCCTCGCTCGTCGTGGTGGCCGTCGGAGTACCCGGCCGTATACCCAGAGTATTCGTCGTCGATGGGTTCCGGGGCATCCACATCGACGCAGAGCCAGGCATTGCCCGGCCCCGGCATGTTCAACGTGATGGGTCAGCTCGGGATGGGCGGCGGGATCGGGATGTGCGGGAGCTTTCCGCCGCCGGGACCTACGACCCCGATCGACGATCTGATCGAAGTGATCTGCGCCACGATCGAACCGGTCACCTGGGACCAGGTCGGCGGAATGGGCAGTTGCTACTCTTCCGGTAGTCTCCTGGTCATCGGGCAAACCCGTGAGGTCCACGAGAAGATCGAGGTGCTCTTGGACAAGATGCGGGCCGACCACCGGGCCGTGCCGAGCGTGGTCCTCGACGCCCGCTGGCTGCTGCTCGATTCCGAGTCGCTTGAGCGGTTGATTCCCGACGGGCTGGCCGTCGACCCGGAAGTCTTGGATCAGCTTACGCGCGAGGCGCCCGGCTTCCGCGGACGGTTGACCTGCCAGAGCGGGCAGCAGGTGTATCTCGTGGCCGGCGACCGGCGCGTGGTGGCCACCGGAGCCATTCCCGTGATCGGCAGCGGCGTGGGCTACCAGCCGGTGATCGAGATCCCCAACGTCGGCGCATTGCTGGAGGTTCGCCCGGCGGTCCTACCCGGCTGCGAGGCGGCGATGCTCGACGTCCAGAGCACGGTGACCGGCTGGCAGGAGCCGGGCGAGCCGATCAAGGTCGGCGGGGACTTCGCACCCTACGAGACGACGGATCCCAACACCGGCGAAACGACCCACAATCCCGGCGGCACGGCCTCGGCCAGCGTCGATCGGGTGAACATGCCGGCCCAGCAGCTCGCGGCCACCACCCGCGTCCCGCTGGGCAAGCCGGTCCTGATCGGCGGCCTGACGCTCCGCCCCACCGAAGAAGCCGACAACCAAGACGGCCCGAAAGAGCGAAAACAGCTCTACCTGGTCATCCAGACCAGCATCGTCCCATAAAGCCGCGACCGCTGGTCGCGCCGTACTCCCATAACCGCCGGCCGCGCCAACACCGCACGCAATCCGGCCTCGACGGCAAACTCGACTGACAGCAGAATCCCAATATTCTGAGCAAATCAGAAAATGCGCAGCACGAGCACCTTTCTTGCCGCACTGGCCATCGCGATCGTCACCGGCGCGAGCTGACGAGCCTTGCTTTCCGCCGCCGGAATCGAAGGGCGGCCGGCGCTCCTCGATGGAATAAGTCGGTCGGCGTGCCGATCGGATGCGTGTTCTGAATTCCTCTTGTTGCCCAGCAACACCGGCGATTTTGCGAATGAGTCAAGCGGGATGGCAAGATCCTATCCGCAAAATCGACGGTGCCACCCGCGTCGTGAACAGAGGAGAGGAACCCGTACTCGCCCGGCAATTGAATCCGCTGTTTCACCCGGCAGCCACAGAACTGCCCGAAGAACCGTTTTATGGGCGGTTGGACAACTCGGCCAGTTGGGCGAGGTTGTTTCGGTGGGTTGCGCTGTGGGGGAAATCTTCGCACACCCGGGCGTTGACGGCGTACACGGCGTCGAACAGTTCGTCGGCGGCCTCTTTTCGCCCGGCTTGCTGCAAACGGGGCACCAACTCCAACGCCAGGCCGATTTCGCCCGGCAAGGCCGCGTGGCTTGAGCGGATCGCTTCGATGGCCCGGTCGATTTCCCCAGCCGCCAGGAGTCCCCGGGCACGCGCTTTGTGGATTTCGTGCGCGGACCGCAGATAGCTTTCCACGCCCAACGCGGTCGTGCTGGAGCGGAGGCAGCGAAGCAGCGGCCATCGCCAATAGGCCGCGGCCTGCAGGTCGTCCTTGCCGACCAGGTGGTTTCCCAATCGTTCGGCGGCCTGGTTGACCGGCCACGAGTGGAACTCGCCGGTCCGCACGGTCAACTCCCATTGCCGCACGGCCTCTTCCGTCAGGCCGCGCTGGTACAGGTCGTCGGCCAGGTAGTAGCGGGTCTCGGCGTTGCCCAGCGGGAGCAGTCGGGCGGCCTCGATCAGCTTGCGTCCCTCCGCCTCTTGGCCGGCTTTCGTCAGGGCCCAACCTTGCAGGTACAGGGCGCTGGGCTGGGCATGATCCTGGTTCCACGCCCGGCCGTACCAATCGGCCGCCTGGGGCCACCGGCCATCTTCGGCCGCCATGTCGCCGGGGCGCAAGAGCGACTCGACCGAGGGCGCCGCTTCGGCCGCCTTTTCGAAGTACGCTTGCGCCGCCGATCGGTTGCCGCGCGCCAGGCAGGTCTCGCCCAGCGCGGTCAGCCACTTCGCGCGGGTCTCCGGCTTGAGCGCCGCCGCCGCATTCTCGGCCTCGTCGACCAGGACCTGCCAGTGCTCGTCGTCGGAGCCCTCCGGCCGCGAAGGAGCAAGCAGCTTCCGGAGCCGGTCGATCGTCGTCTCGCACGGCTCATTGCCGTGTTTCTCGCGGAGAAACTCCCACCAGATCTCCGCCGTGGCCTCATGGCCGGGGAACAAGGACCAGAGCACCGACGTGTTCCAGCGCTCGGAATCCTGGGCGAAGACAACGGCGACGTGCTCGAACGCCCGATCGGTCAGTCCCAGCCGGAATTCCGTTTCGCAGACCGGCCGCATCGAGATGTCCTTTTCGTCCATGGCCGCCTCGGCCAGTTCGTCCAACAGCCGCAGGGCCTTTTCGCGCTCGCCCAGCCGATACAGCACGGAGGCCACGCTCAGCCCCAGGTCGAACCGCTGCTTGCGAGCGGCCGACCCGGTTTCCGTTTCGGACCGGGACGCCGCGAACCCTGGCGAATAGGGACCGCGCGGGTCGTCGATCCCGGCCAGTTTCAAGCCCTCGCGGAAACGGGATTGCAGGCAGAGGATTTCCAGCGCGCTTTCCGGGCGTTCTTCCCGGACCAGTTCGACGGCGTCCTGAAACCGCTGGTTGATCAGCAGGGCCTCGCCGCAGTACCAGAGCTTGTTGGGCTTTTGCCGGGCGAGTTCCCGGATCGCACCGACGGCCTCCTCGAACTTCTCGGTGTCGCCGGCCAGCCGGTGGAAAGCGGCCGTGTAGCCGAGGTGAACGATTCCCCCGGCCGGCTGATCGTCGGCGTCCCGGCCCAGCTCGTCGTAGGTTCGGGCGAGCCGCTGCCATTGGCCGAGTTCCATCAGAAGGCCGTCGAGAAGGGCGGCGCTGTCCGACTTTTCCGCCGCCGCCAGGGCTTCGGCCAGATCGCCCCGGGCACGCAGCAGGTAGGCCAGCCGCTGGGCGTCCGGAGCGGTCGGTGCGCGGGCGACGCGCTCTTGGAGTTCTTCGATCTTGTCATCGAGCCCGCCGCGGAGCAGGAAATAGGCCGCGTAGTTGCGCATGCCCGACTCGCCCACGGCGCCGATCTCGAGGAATTGCTCCGCCTTGTCCCACTGGCCGACGATGAACATCGCACCGGCCAGCTTGTCGATGTCCCTGACCAGCCCGTTGGTAAGTTGCTGGCGAAGCGTTTCGTCACTGACCGTTTGGAGCAGTTTCAGCAGCGTGGGCACGGCGGCCATGTCCATCAGTTCCCGCACGGCCGCCAGCTTCGAGTCGGGATTCCCTTGCCGGAACCGCTCAATCAGCAGGACGACCTCCTCGGGCGTATCGGGATAGACGCCGTACTTGAAGTTGCGGAGGATTCGTCTGGCGCGAACGGCCACCTCGGGGTCGGGACTCTCGGCGGCTTGGGTCAAGGCCGATTCGGCCCCTTCGCCGGCCTCCCAGAGGAACTGGGACGCCCGCTGCCGTACCAGGAACTCCTCGTCGCCGAGTTGCGCGACGGCCCGATCGATCTCCTCCGGGGTCGGAGTGCTTCGCGCAGCCTGATCGATCTGCCCGACGGCCAGGACGGCCGGCAGCAAGATGGCTGCGATACCGCACGACATGACACTTCCTCCTGGCGTGGGGCACGTTTGCAACGTGCCCCCAACCGGAAAGGCACGTTGAAAACGTGCCCCACAACCGGAAAGGCACGTTTGCAACGTGCCCCCAACCGAAAAGGCACGTTGAAAACGTGCCCCACAACTTGCGCGCACCCGGCGTCTTGGTCCATTCTATCAGCTTCGGGCGATTGGATCACCTGTCGGATTTCCGCCCAAGGCGGTATAATAACGGTGGGTCCCATCCCACAAGGGCATTCGGCCGACTCGGATCGCTCTATGGACGACGCGGGTTTTCAGGCACAGATCGAGCACGTCCGCCAATCGCTCGAGCAGGGCGACCACGTCAACGCCCTGGCCGTCGCCGATCAACTCGTGGCCGCGGTGGGCGACCATCCGTTGGTCCGGGCGATGCGAGCCGAGGCGCTGCTCAGTTCGGAGAACGGCGAGGAGGCGCTGGCCGAGGCCCGGCTGGCGGTCGAACTGGACCCGACGAGCGATTACGCCCATCGGATCCTCGGGCTGGCCGCGTGGCGTCAGGAGCGGCGCACCCTGGCCCAGGAGTCGCTCGAGCGGGCGATCGAACTCTCCGGCGGCCGGCCCGAACTGCTGGCCGAATACGCCTGGTTCATGGCCACCGAGCGCGGTCCCCGATTGGGCGAAGCGGCGGCACGCCGGGCGATCGACGCCGACGCCGAGATCTCGACCGCCTGGGCCGCCTTGGGATTGGCCCAGTACAAGCTCCACCACCGCGCCGAGGCCGAAACGAGCCTCCGCCGGGCGCTGGAACTGAACCCGCAGGACCTCTACGCCCAAGGGGCCATGGTCATGCTGTTGCAGGATCGCGGCTTGGACGACCAGGCGGAGGTCCTGGCGGAGCAGGTGGGAAAGGCCCCGGGTACCGAGGAGTTCGTCGCGTCGATCCGCGACGAGGCCAAGCGGCGGCAGATTGCCCGAATGCTCGTCGAGCGCAACGCGCTGCCGGAGCCGACCGCCGAGGAGTCGCCGCGCCGCTGGGCCGCGTGGACGGTGGGGCTGGCGCTGATCGTCACGGGAATCTGCCTCTTCTTCGAGCCCGGTCTGCCCTTCATGTTGATGATCTGCGTGGTCTTGCCGCTGATGATCCTCTGGTACATGCGTCGCGTATTTGATTGACGGCCGCCCGAATGAATCGTGTTTTCCAAGTCCTGTTGATCCTCTCGGCAACGGGTTTCTCGTGGCTGGCGATGATGGCGGTGCACGAACTCGGCCACGTGTTGCACGCGTGGCTCAGCGGCGGGACGGTGGTCAACGTGGTGCTTCATCCGGCAACGATCTCGCGGACCGACGTGTGGCCCAACCCGCATCCGTTGGCGGTTGCCTGGGGCGGGGCCGTCTGGGGCTGCCTGATTCCGCTGGGCCTGCTGGCTGCGGTGCGCTGGGCGGCACGATCCTACGCATATCTGGCGGCCTATTTCGCCGGGTTTTGCCTGATTGCCAACGGGGCCTATCTGGCAGCCGGCTCGTTGGTCTCCGGCCCCGGGCACGACGCGGCCGACATCCTCCTTTACGGCGGCCGGCGGTGGCCGTTGATCGCCTTCGGGCTGTCCTGCGTCGCCGCCGGGCTGTATCTCTGGAACGGTCTGGGACCGAAATTCGGCCTGGGCTCCGCAAAAGGCAACGTCGACCGCCGCGCCGCCGTGGGCGTGACGTTGGCGTTGTTGCTGCTGGTGATTGCGGAGTGGGCGTTCAGTCGTTAGCTTGAGATCGGATGTGGACCCGGCTCCTCGGATTCGACACGCATCGTGAGGTAATGAGATGGCGAGAAAGCTGGACCAAATCATCGTGATCGACGTCGAATCGACCTGCTGGGACGGTCCGCCGCCGGCGGGTCAGGAGAACGAGATCATCGAGATCGGACTCTGCACGCTGGACCTGGGCACGCTCGAACGGGTCGATCGGGAGGATATCTTCGTTCGGCCCGAGCGGTCGACGGTCAGCGCGTTTTGCACGGACCTGACCGGCCTGACCCAAGAGCAGGTCGCCTCGGGCGTCCCGTTCGATCAGGCGTGCGCGATACTGAAGAAACGCTTCCGCACGAAGGATCGAACCTGGGCAAGCTACGGCGACTACGACCGGCGGCAGTTCGAGCGGCAATGCGGGGATCGGGGGATCGGCTGTCCGTTCGGCCCCACGCACGTCAACGTCAAGAACCTCTTCGCGTTGGCGTTTCGCCTCCCGCGTGAAGTGGGCATGGCCGAGGCGTTGGACCTGCTCGGCCGACCCCTGGAAGGCACCCACCACCGCGGCGGCGACGATGCCTGGAACATCGCCGGGATTCTGGCCACGTTGTTGAACAAAGCCAGGGGTTCAGGAAACTGACCTCGGAGCCGCGCTAATGAAGAAACGCCCGGAAGATCCTCATTACTGGTATGCCCAAAACCTGGAGGACCCCAACGTCCGGGGGTACGATGCGATTCGGCGGCTGTTTCTGATCGAGATGGCGAAGACCTTCAGCCGTTGGACGATCGAGTGCCCCTAGCCGGGTTGCACCGAGCAGGGTTATAATAAGGTGGTTGAGGGTTCCCGTCCCCAAATCATCGAAATCTTGCCCGCGAGGATACGGTCATGCCCGTCCCGATGGAACTGTCGCGAATCATTATCAGCGAAATCAACGACCAGCAGGTGATCTACCTGAAGGAGATCGGGGGCGAGCGGACGTTTCCCATCCTGATCGGGATCTTCGAGGCCACCAGCATCGACCGGCGCGTCAAGGGCTATCCTTCGCCGCGGCCGCTGACGCACGACCTGATCGTCAGCGTGGTGGAGAATCTCGGCGCGGAGTTCCAGGACGTGATCATCAGCGAGCTGAAGGAGCACACGTATTTCGCCCGGCTCCGGGTGCGGCAGGACGGCGAACTGGTGGAGATCGACGCCAGGCCCTCCGACGCCATCGCCGTGGCGGTGACCTGCGACCCCGTGCTGCCGATCTACGTCAACGAAGACGTGCTGCACGACGTGCTAGGGGAATGATGAATTAGGAATGAAGAGAAGACCGGGGTTCGACCGCTCTTCCGTCATTCATCATTCCTAATTCATCATTCATCCTTCTCTTCCATCCTTCTCTTCAGACTTTCACGTCGGCGAACTCCTGCCGCAAGGCTGCCAGGGCCTTTTCGCCGTCTTTTCTGTCGACGACGACGTTCACGCGGACCTCGCTGGTGCTGATCATGTCGACGTTGATGCCGGCGGCAGCCAGGGAGCGGAACATCCGGCTGGCCACGTCGGTGTGACTCCGCATGCCGATGCCGAAGACGGACAACTTGGCCACCTGCGGACAACTGGTCGGCGGGGGACAGCCGAGCACCTCGGACAATTCGGCGGTGACCTTCAGGCTCCGCTGGAGATCCTCCTCGGCCACGGTGAAGGAGAGATTCGCCCGCTTCTTTCGCCCGACGCTCTGGACGATCATGTCGACGCTGATGCCCGCCTCGGCGATCTCCCCGAACACCTGGGCGGCCAGGCCCGGGATGTCCGCCAGATCGACGACCGTCACCCGGGCTTGCGAAGCGTCCAAGGTGATGTCCTCGATGAGCAATTCTTCCATGCGTTCCAGGCGGGCGACCAGTTCGGCCGTGTTGTTCGTTGCGACTCTGGCTTTCGCAACGTCGCCATCGCCACCCGGTTCGGCCGGTGGAACGTCGAGCGTGAACGCCTCGTGTACGGCGAGCAAGGCTTCCTGGGCGAATTGCCGCTCGACCAGCACCGAGATCTTGATTTCGCTGGTGGTGATCATGAGGATGTTGATCCCCTTTTCGGCCAGCGCCAGGAACATCCGCTCGGCCACGCCCGGCTGGGTCGCCATCCCCGCGCCCACGACCGAGATCTTCGACACGTCGTCGTCGTAACGGCACCCCTCGACGTCAAGCTCGGCGGTAGCCGTTTCGACCGCTTTGAGCGCCGCCGGCAGATCGTCGCGAAACACGGTGAACGAAATGTCGGCGTGGCCTTCCGCACCGACGTTCTGCACGATCATGTCCATCGGGATGTGCTTCTCGGCGATGCGCGAGAAGATGGTCAAGGCGGCTCCCGGCCGGTCGGGCACGCCGAGCACGGTCAGCAGGGCCTCGGTCTTCACCTTCGCCGCCCCGCAAACCGGCATGCCCGGCGCCTCCGGCTCGTCGGTGATCATCGTGCCCGGCTGGTCGCTGAAACTGCTGCGGACATGGACCGGCACGGAGAACTTCTTGGCGAACTCGATGGATCGGTTGTGCATCACGCTGGCCCCGGCGCTGGCCAGCTCGAGCATCTCGTCGTAGCTGATCCGATCGACGCGACGGGCCTCGGGCACCATGCGGGGGTCGGTCGTGTAGACGCCGTCCACGTCGGTGTAGATCTCGCAGGAGTCGGCCCCCAGCACGGCGGCCAGGGCAACCGCCGTGGTGTCGCTGCCGCCGCGTCCCAGCGTGGTGATGTTGAACGCCTCGTCCATCCCCTGAAACCCGGCCGCGATCACGATCTTGCCCTGGTCCAACGCCCCGCGCAGCCGATCGGTCGAGATCGACTTGATCCGGGCCTTGGTGTGCGTGCTGTCGGTCACGATCCCGATCTGGGCGCCGGTCATGCTGATCGCCTCGTGGCCCAGCGAGTGGACGGCCATCGCCATCAACGCCACGCTGACCTGCTCGCCGGTCGACAGCAGCATGTCCATCTCCCGCGCCGGCGGCTCCTCGGTGATCTCCCGGGCCAGGTTGATCAGCGCATCGGTGTGCTTGCCCATGGCGCTGACGACCATGACGACCTGGTGTCCGTCCTTCTGGGCGCGAATCGCCTTTCGGGCGGCCGCGAGGATCTTCTGACTATCGGCCACGCTGGTGCCGCCGAACTTCTGAACGATGATGGACATGGGGGTAGTGGGTAGTGGGTAGTGGGTAGTGGGTAGTGGGTAGTGGGTAGTGGGTAGTGGGGGGTTGGTTCTTTTGTAACGCCCGGGGACTGCGTTCCCCGGGGTCATGCTTGGCGGAACCGGGACGCGCCGGAGTCATCGCACCGAGGAATCTGGGGGAATTCGGCTCCGTCGCGACGGACTTTCCGCGGAGGACTTACCATGAATCGTCGGGAGGTTTGGGCTTGGGTCTTCTCGCGTCGACGGCGCTGCTGAAGAAGGGCATCAGGACGACTCCGGCGAGGAAACCGCCGATGTGGGCCCAGAAGGCAATCGGTGCGACGCCTTCCTTGGTGACTTCGAGCAGTTGGATCAGGAACCACCCTCCCAGGACCATCAGCGCCGGCAGATCGATGATCGTCACGAAGATGAACAGGAAGACCAGCGTCCGGACGCGTGCCCAAGGCCAGGTGATCGCGTAGGCTCCCAAGACGGTGGCCACCGCCCCGCTGGCGCCGATCACCGGGACTTGGCTGTGGACGTCGTTCAGATAATGGCAGCCGCTGCCCAGCAGTCCGCCGAACAGATAGAGGACCAGAAACAGCAGTGGTCCCAGCCGATCTTCGACGTTGTTTCCGAAGAGCCACAGGAACCACATGTTGCCGATCAGGTGCAGCCATCCTCCGTGCAGGAACATGCAGGTCAGCAGCGACGTGAGGATCTCTCGCCGGTCGGCGTGCAGGGTGAGCGTTTCCTGCTCAGCGACTTCGATCAGGAACCTCCGGCGAAATCTGTCTCGTTGTTCCACTGCCTTGGTAGTAACGACGGGGACCTCGATCACGAGATTCGGATCTTTCAATTGGTCGATCCGTGCGGGCATGAACCCGCGGCGGTAAGCGAGGATCTGCCGCTTATCGGACGACAA
>Ga0307380_10006748_pt1 | contig 15014 bp, 11 predicted proteins | sample UN3MG_FD_202239 | JGI IMG/M metagenome (GOLD analysis project Ga0307380, IMG submission 202239) | Soil microbial communities from Risofladan, Vaasa, Finland - UN-3 | ecosystem: Environmental > Terrestrial > Soil > Coastal area > Acid sulfate soil | place: Finland: Risofladan, Vaasa | collected...
CTGATTTACAGTCAGCCCCCTTTGTCCACTTGGGTACCTGCCCTTGACTCCATACCAAGGATGGAGCCGACGGTGGGACTCGAACCCGCAACCGGCGGTTTACAAAACCGCTGCTCTGCCTGTTGAGCTACGTCGGCTTGAGACCTCCATATGTGCTGAGCGAAGGGCTCGCGTACGCAGTCAAATACCTAGTATAACAGATTGCCAAGTCAATGTCAACCGCACTCGGCGCCTGCGCCACGCACTGCCACCGGCCACTACGCCGAGCTTCAGTTCAGCCACTCTGTCAGCATCACCCGCCCTGGCCGTGTTCCTCCAGACCCCTCAGGTACGCCTCGGGATTGGTGAGCTCAGAGAGCAGATTCTTGATGCGTCGCAATCCCGAGGATTGGATATGTCCCGATCGAATGCGCTGCTTCAACTCAGACAGACTCATGGTCGTACTGGAGTACAGCCGCGCCATTTCGCCGTAGAACTGACCCGCTGGAAGACTGGTAGGCAAGACACTGTGCAGGAAGTCGAACAGTTCGTAGTTGCGTGTAGTCAACTCGCCCACCTTGTCGCGGAAGAACTCCGTGCCGGGCAGAGGTGTCAGCACACTGAACTGAGGGAAGCTGATCTTCAGATGGCGGACGTACTCGATTAGGGCGTCAAAATCGGACCTGCGCCAGCTTGGGTCCACGATGAAGGCACCCCAGATGTCCACGTCATTTGCCCGCAAGACCCGAGCCGCTTCCTCGTTGGTCTCGACGGAGCTTCTCTTTCCCAGATCCGCCAACTCCTCTTCGCGGAACTTCTCGAAGCCCACCAGCACCGTGGAGAGGCCGATCTCGGCCCAGCGCTCAATGAGATCTGGTCGTCTTGCGATGCTATCGCTGCGGGCCTGCATCCAGTACCTCAGCTTCAGTCCTGCACTCTTGACCAGTTGGTGAATCTCCTCAGCCCTGGGCAGATTCTGCAGGAAATTGTCGTCCACGATGTAGGCGATGTCGCTCTGCACCCGCTTCAACTCGTTCAGCACCCTCTCAGGAGACTTGTACCGGCAGCGACCCCGATGAAAGACCCACACCGAGCAGAACTTGCATTTGTGAGGGCACCCACGGGCCGTCTCCACTGGAGCGGGCGATGACCAGAACTGGAAGAAGTAACTCTCCCGATACTCATCGGTGAGGTGTCTGGCCGGCATCGGGCTCTCGTCGAGGTCCGCCAGCAACTGCCTGGGAGCGTTGACGACCTGCTCTCCGTCCTCTCGGTAGGCAAGCCCTGCCACCTCTCCGAGGTCCCTGCCCTCTTCCAGGGCTGCTAGGAGCTCAGGGAGCGTTCTCTCACCTTCCCCCACCACGACCACGTCGACATCGGCCGTGTCGAAATCCTCCGGGCACAAGGTCGCGTGGTAGCCGCCCGCCACGGTCACAATGTCAGCATCCAGCTCCTTCACATCACGGCAAATGGCCAGCATCTGCGGCACATTGATTGTGTATCCGGTGACCCCAACAGCGTGGGGCCGAAAAGTTCGTATCGAGCTCTCCAGCTCGGGATCCAGGCGCATGTCCAGAATCCGCACGTCATGATCGGCAAGGCTGGCGGCCACGATCTCCAGAGCCAGCGGTTCAGGGCACCCGAACTTGCTGAATCCCACCACGCTCGGGCTCACAGGGGGTTGAACCAATAGCACTCTCATAGCAACCTCCTCAGGATCTGCTTGAGCTGCCAACTAGGGTATTCAATCCTCGCTAATCCAGGTGCGCTCCCTCTCCTTCCGCCAGGATCCTGGGCCCACCGATGCCGATCTCCTCCTCTTCTTCCACGACCAGAAGCGGTCTCTGACCCAGCCGATGGACCTCCTGCGCGCTGAGGTCGGTCTCCAGGTCGTCCATGTACACTTGCCTGATCGCCTGTCGAACCAGATCTTGGACAGAGCAGTCGCGCTTCGCGGCAAGGTTCTGCAAACGAGCGAGCTCCTCGTCTGTCAGCTCCACTCCCACTTGTCTCCTGAGTGCCGACATCCTGCCCCTCCTCGCCGTGGATGTACAGTTTTCGTTCACGAGGTCCTTGAGAAGAGTTCCCGAGAGGTCTATCGTGTACCCGGAGCCTTCCCCGGGGACCGGGGAGAGCCAACACTCGCTCTAGCCTTGGGCACAGGCATTCCACATCGGATAGGTGCCCGGCAGGAACTCCCTCGAAAGCATACTATCAAGGTAGTTCCCACCCACACCTTCTGCAGTAATTGCCCACCACCCGGGGTCGAGAGAGAAGATCTGACTGCCACCAATGGGTATTGAGCCCGCAATCTGGTTCGGTCCCTTATCTGGATCGGCGAGTTGGTAGATGTATAGACGCCCCATAGCCTCGCTGCAGTAGTTGTAGACCGCCAGGGTGATTGGTTCAGCCGGCGGAGGAGGAGGCGGAAGCGGTGTATAGATCTCCCAGACCCAATCCCCATAGATAGGCTGGTTCGAAATCACGACCAGGCCATTTCCCGCACAGTCCAGCGCCCACAGGTCGTAGTTGCCCGGGGGAATCGTCCACAAAGCGCTCTGCCCAGAGTATATCCTGTTTCCTGCCAGCAGTCTATTCGGTCCCCAGTCCTCAGAGGGCGGTGAGAAGTACACCTCACAGATGTCCACTGACGTGTAGTTCTCCACCCACAAGTTGGCCAATTCGGTTGTCGCAGTTGGAGATGGCGGAGGTTGGGTAGCCGTGGGAGGTGGCGGGGGTGTAGTAGGCGTAGCCGTAGGCGCTGCGGGAGGACGAGTTGCACTTGCAGCCGGTGAGGACGAAGGACGCGTCGTGCTCGCCGTTGCATCGGCGAGAGGAACTGTCTGCGTGCTCCCTGCCATCCTCGTGGCACCAGGCATGATCAGGCTGATGGTCACGGTTGAACCTGGAACGGCGCCCTCTTCCCCGACGGTGACGTTCACCCCAACGGGATCGCTCGCCGTCCGATCGGCGTTGTAGGCGTAGACGATTAACGTATAGCTGCCCGGCTGGTCGGCGCTCCAGGTCAGGACCCCCGTCATGGTAGGCTGACCTTCGGGAACTGGGCTATTCTGCGAGTCCATCAGCTGTCCCGTGACCTCGAGATCCACCCGAGCGACGGCATTGGCATCGCTTGCCCGGTACTCGATCTCCACTACCTCGCCCAGTGCGACCTGAGAGCCAGTGGGCGGCGCGAGTATCTCCACAGAGGGCTCTTGCGGACCTCCGACGCAGGCCAGCGCGCCTCCAACCAAAAGCAATACAACCATGTACAGCCAGTAACGGTGAGTCAGCACAGATTGGTACCCCCTCGACGTTTTCACAGGCCATTCGGCATCTGGCCACTTGGTGCTCCATTGTAACACCTAAGAAGATCGGTCACCAACGGCTTACCGCCGCTACACAAGCTTCGCTCTCTCGCTCGTAGAAACTTCTGTACAGCCTACACATTGAAGCGGAAATGCACTACGTCTCCTTCCTCTATCACGTAGTCACGACCCTCGAGGCGCATCAAACCCTTCTCGCGCACCGCCGCAAAGGAGCCCGCTGTCACGAGTTCCGCATAGGGGACGACCTCGGCCCGGATGAAACCTTTCTGCATGTCTGTGTGGATACTACCAGCTGCCGCCCATGCCGATGCACCCTTGATCACGGTCCAGGCTCGCACCTCTCGGCCGCCCGTCGCCGTGAAAAACGTGACCAGGTTCAGCAGCCGATACCCGGCGGAGATCACTTGCTCCAGCCCAGACCTCTCCAGGCCCAGCTCGGCGCGATAGGCCTCCTCTTCGTGGGCAGGCCAGTCCGCCAGATCCGCCTCCAGCTGGGCACAGATCCTGACCACCTCGACACCGACAGCCGACGCCGCCTTCTCCACCTCCCGGACCAGACCATCGCCATCGGAGTGAGCTTCTTCGTCTACGTTGGCGATGTAGAGCTGGGGCTTGGCAGTGAGGAGACCGTAGCCTGCCAGGATTCCCGCCTCACCGTCCTGCAGAGGCACCTCCTCAGCCCTTCCGCCCCGGCTGAGCACCTCCTGAAGTCGCTGCAGCAGGCGCAACTCGGCCTCGTACTCCTTTGCCTTTCCCTTGCTGGCCGTCTTCACCTTCTCCAGGCGCGTCTCCACGGTTCCAAGGTCCGCCAAGGCCAGCTCAAGGTTGATGACCTCGATGTCCGCGCCGGGATCCAGGTCCTCGGTGGCATGTGGGATCTCCGGTGCCCGGAAGCACCTTACCACCATGGCCACGGCATTGACGTTGCGGATGTTTCCGAGGAACTGATTCCCCAGGCCCTCGCCGTGACTGGCTCCCTTCACCAGGCCTGCGATATCGACGAACCTGATAGTGGCGGGAGTGACCTTCTCCGGTTTCACCAGAGAGGCGATCTTCTCGAGCCGCTCGTCCGCCACGGGCACCACACCAACGTTGGGCTCGATGGTAGTGAAGGGGTAGGAGGCCACCTCCACCCCGGCCCGAGTAAGGGCATTAAACAAGGTCGACTTGCCCACGTTGGGCAACCCTACAATGCCGATCTCCAGGCTCATCTCATCCCCCGACTGGGCCAGCCGCTTCCTGAGCGGGAGTCGGCCCGAGACGCCCCGCTACTTCGTAGTTCTGGCCGGTTGAGCTACGCTCCACGGTGAGACCCACCTGGCGCTTGAAGCTAGGGTGCTGGACGTGTAACGACCAGATTATCGCAACGTGAACCATCCGGCATCCCCTCGTAGGTGGCGAAGGCGTATACCCGGGTCGTCCCGCCTGGAAACTCGGTGGCCACGTTCGCGGGATCGGTGCCTCGGCTGACTTCACTGGCGAAGAATACGCGGCTGACGGAAGGATCGGTTGGGCCGACAGACGTGGGCGAGGGCATCTGGATGGGCGTGGCCATCCCTGAGCGAACAGGCGTCCACGTGGGAGATGGAAACGGCACCACCGTCCCCAGGGGGGTCTCTTCCCCAGGCAGTACCTCGACCGTGATGCACCCCAGAACCGCCATCATGACCGCGGCCAGGGTCGCCCAGATCCATTTGCTGTCCATCTTCACGCTCCTCTGCACCGCACCGGCCACCGAGACTACCTACGCATGGCCAGTGTACGGTGTTGACGCCACGATGCGCAAGCTGAGCCAGGGGAGAGACGATCCTCTCTGCCACAGCAACGACGAACGCCCAGGTCAGATGTTACTCCACCTCCAGGCAGCGGGCAAAGGCAGGCCAGATCCACGCTGCGGGAGCGGAGCCTGTGGCTCCTCAACACTTGACGCCAAGCAACACCTCCGATAGAATCGCGGCAGCGCTTAACAGGCCCAGTGAACAACACATCACTAGAAAGGTGACCATGCCCGCAGGGTTCTTCATTCCCTATGAAGACAACCTGGACTGGCACATCGATGGTGGATACATACGCATGGAATCAGGCAATGGCTGGTTCACAGCGCCCGTGGTCTTCCCCTGCCTGCCGTCGGTCACAGTGGAGTCGCTAACGCTCTACGCCTGGGATACCAACGCGGGCAACGATGTGCGAGTGAAGCTGTTCCGTACCAGACCCGACAAGGAAATAGAGCAGGAGATGGCGTACATCTTCACCGGAGGCACGACCATTGACGTAGGCGAATTCGTGGATGGAGGCATCAACTTCCCCGTGGTGTGGCCCAGCCAACGTGTCTATCTGTGACTGGAGATCGAGGGACCGGGAATCTACGTCTACGGCATGAAGCTAGAGTACCACCGGAACATGTGAACTTCGACTGGGCCCAGGTTGACCAATTGCGCTCACCAGGGAGACCATGCAAAGCAGGCCTATTCCTCCTCCGGTGGTGACTCCGGCGGAGGAGGCCCGTAGAAGAAGGCCTCCATCACCTGGCGGCAGATCGGTGCGGCAAACACCGAGCCCTCGCCGCTGTTCTCCACAATCACGGCGACTGCTATTTGAGGGCCCTCGACGGGAGCGTATCCGACGAACCAGGCGTGGGGCTTCTCCTCCGGGGTCTCGGCCGTGCCGGTCTTGCCGGCCGAGGTGAAGGTCGCGCCTTCGAAGGCGCGCACGGCGGTGCCGCCTTCGCCGCTGGTCACGCCGTCTAGACCATCTCGAATGACCTGCAGGTTGGCCTCTGAGACGGGCAAGCGTCCCCGCTCTGCCGGGGTGGAGATCACCTCCTCCTCCTGCGGTGTACCGGAGATGCGCATGACCAGGTGCGGCCGATAGAGGATGCCGCCGTTGGCGATGGCGGCTATCATGTTGGCGACCTGCAGTGGGGTTGCCAGCAGGTCTCCCTGTCCCACAGCCAGGTTCACCGCGTCGCCTGGAACCCAGAAGGGGTTGCCCTCGCCGGTGAAGTACTCTTCCTTCCACTCAGGGTCGGGCACTAGGCCCTCGCTTTCGTCTATCGCATCCAGGCCCGTCGGCTCACCAAAACCGAAGAAGTGGGCATACGATGGAAGAAGGTCTTCGTCCACGCTATTCAGCCGAAGGCCCATCTCCCAGAAGAAGACGTCGCAAGAGCGGATGATGGCAGAACGGAAAGCCATAGGACCGTGCCCCGTCTTCAGCCAATCGTACTTCACCCACCCCGCACCAAGACCCGCCCACGAACCGGTGCAGTTGAGCGTGGTGTGGGACGCGAAGCCCGCGCCCTCCATTGCGGCCGCGGCCGTAACCACCTTGAACACGGAACCAGTGGGGTAGGCACCTTGCGTGGCGCGATTGACGAGGGGACGCGCGGCATCTGAGGCCAGTGCCTCCCAGCGCGCCGCGTCGAAGCGGCCCCAGGTCAACGCGTTGGGATCGTATCGCGGGTTGGTGGCCAGGGCCAGGATTTCCCCGTTGTTGGGGTCGAGGGCGACCACCGCTCCCAGATGCTCACCGAGAGCCTCCTCAGCGACTCTCTGCAACTCCAGGTCAATGGTGGTATAGATGCTTCTGCTCTGCGTGGCCGGGTATTCTGCAATGGTGTCCACCAGCTCTCCCTCAGGGGTGACGATACTGAGTATCCCCCCCCGGCGTCCGGCGAGGTAGGTCTCGCCCCACCGCTCCAGCCCCGCCTTGCCGATGGCGTCGCCTTCCACGTACCCTTGTGACTCCAACGTGGCCAGCTCTTCCCGGCTTATCTCGCCCATGTACCCCAACACATGAGCAGCGAGATCGCCCTCAGGGTAGGTGCGGATCGGCGTCTCCCGCAGCATCACCCCTGGCAGGGAGTTCAGCGTATCGGCATGGGCGAGACTCTCTTCGAATGATAGATCGGCGATGGGCACGAACCAGTGTGGCTGGATGCCCTCAGCTGCGTACAGAGACTGTATCTCGTCCCAGTTCATGATCAGAATGCGGCTCAGCTCCGCTAGCAGACGGTTCTCATCCTCGATGTCCCTGGGTACCACTCCCACAGTGACCACCGATCCCTCAATTGCCAGGGGCCGACCGTTTCGGTCATAGATGTTGGCGCGCGCCGAGGTGAGGCGATGCAGGTAGACCAGGCTGTCCGCGGTCATGGAGGGAAACATGACCTGGGGCGACCAATCGACTCTCCAGCCAGCATCCTCCCACAGCAGCCTTAGCTGGTTGGGGATCTGCGGACTGCCCAGCAGAACGGTGTCCAGAGTCAGGACGAAATCAGCTTGCGCCTCCCCTTCTCCCTCGACGACGTTCCCCACCGTGAACTGATGAAAGACAACCGTCGCCTCCTCCATGATTGACTGATGGAACCATACGAACTCCTCCTCGCTGATCTCCTGCTGAGCTGAGGACGACAACAGTCCATACATCGCCTCGTACTCTTCCTCTCCCCAGGCCTGGAAGTAGGACTCCACAGTGGGCAGAGCAGGAAGCTGAGAGTTTTCAGGGATGGGGGTTCCACGGCCGTTGAGGGGGCCCTCGCAGCCCGTGGACAGAGTTAAGACCCCAACCAGAATCAGGAGTGGAATACGCCCTCTCACGTGATGCCTTCCCGCTCCTTGTAGTCGGCAATCTGCCCTCTGATTACCTCGCGCTCGGTGAGGGCCTGCTCCGCGGGAGAGATCAACTGCTGCTGCCAGGTGTCTACGGCGTCCGCCAGGTCGCTGAGGAAGCTCTCCAGGGGCTCCAGCAGCCCCTCTTGAAGAGGGTTCAGCAATCTCCCTTTCAGGCCGCTCTCGTCGTCGTCGGTGAACCACTCCTCACGCAATGGTTCCAACAGTCTGCGTCTCACCTCACCGATGGTATCCGGCAAGGACCCCACCAGGTCCGATATACGGTCCAGGGCATCCAGCATCGCAGGCCCCACACGTGGGATGCGCTCTACGATCGAGCTGAAGAAGCTGCCCACAGCGTCACTCAAGGGACTGACCCTTTCCTGAACCTCACCCATCAACTCCTCGAGTTGTGCCAGCCGGGCCTCGAAGCCCGCGAAGAGGTTCTCCACCGCAATCAACCCTCTGCGAATCGCGGGAAAAGAGAGCTCGAAGGCGGTCACGCCTGCGTCCACAGCCCGAACCCCGCTCTCCAGGACCGTGATGCCACTCTCAAGGCCCTGTAGTGACGCAGATACGAGAACAAGACCGGTGCTGAGAAGCGCGTCTAGACCCACCTGTTCCAGGTTCTCATAGAGTGTGACCAGTCCCCGCAGCTTGAGCAGTTCGGCCTGGGCTTCCATCTGCGCAGTCGCTTGACCCGCCTTTGTTCCTAGAGAGCCCGCCACCAAGCCGGTAGCCAGATTCGTGGAGACGAGTACGGCTCCCCCGGCCGCCACACCTGCCAGGAACTGTCCTCGGCTTATGCCGTCGCTAAAGAGGACGGGTGCCTCCGCCTCTCCGCCCTCTGCGGGGTCCAGCAGCTCCGAGATCCGCACCAGGGTATCGCCATTGCACGAATCCAGGCGTTCCGCGACTTTATCTCTCAGTTCTCTTCGTTCGTCATCCGTCATGATCAGCTCCCCCCCTCATCTGATCTGAGACCAGACGGCCTCAGTACACCGCCTCAACCTCGCTGCTCTCGCGACCCGCTATCCGGGCGCCGAATTATTCCAGCGAAAGGACTGGAGGCCCGTCCTCGCCGGCCTCTGCGTCCGCATTCTGCCGAAAGCGTCCCCAGGCGTTGCGCGAGCCAACCGCTATCCCACGGGCCGACGAGCCCAAGGGAAGACGCTCTCGTCGAAAACGAACCGCGTATACCAGATCATCTCCATGCCGCCCGTAGGTGGCACGTAGAAGAGCGCAGACATGTCCCGCAGATCCAACGCACCATCGCCGTTGGAGTCATACTCGATCCTGCTGAAAACGATATCGGAACCACCGATGTCCCAGTGAGGGGCCGCGCTGAGCCCTGGCCCGTTCGTAAGCCGGGCCCCTTCAGTACCGTCGGCCTGCATGACATACACTTGGCGTGGCCCATCACGGAGCGACTCGAAGGCGATGAGAGTGCCGTCGGGAGACCAGGAAGGAGCGTGATCGTCTGCCTCATGGCGAGTGAGATTGACCTGGTTCGACCCATCGGCATCCATTACGTAGATCTCGCTGTTGCCATCGCGCATGCTCTCAAAAGCGATACGCGTCCCGTCCGGCGACCAGACTGGAGCTTGGTCCGCCGCCGCATGATGCGTCAACTGAGCTTCACGCCCTTCTTCATCCAACAACCTGATGTCGGGATTGCCCATTCTCTCCGATACAAAGACGAAGCGGGCAACAACGGGTTGGGGGACCGACGGCGCCCGCCCTACGGGGATGGAGCTATACTCTCCCGGCCATACCTCCACCTCGGTGTCCTGAGCAGTGACGCTGGCCACCCCCTCCAAGACCTCAACCCTGGTTGCTCCGTCGTCGGAGACCAGGACGCGATGCTGGCCTGCTGACAGTCTCACGGCTGCCGCTGGGGTGTGTACCTCGTACCGGCTCCCAGGGTCTGGCGACTGGTGCAACTGGTGCAATGTCTCGCCAGGCCCCAACTGAAGTTCCGCTACGGATGCGCCAGCCTCCTCCCATGACAGGCCACGCACGAGAACCTCGCACTCCGACTGCAAGATCACAGAAGTGCCGGGCGCGACGACTAGAAGAGCGCGGGAGTCTGCCACCGTGCGGATCTCATCGCCACTTCTGACCTCGTAAGCCTGGGCGGATGCCAGGTGAAGGGTGCTGATCCCACGCCTGACAGTGGCTTCCCCCTCCTCCACGAAGAGAGCAGCTGTCCCCGTGCGGCCGAGCTGCCACCAGTACAGGGCACCCACCGTCACAGCCGCCACCGACAAGATCGCAATAGATATGAAGATCGCCTTCCTCAACACAGCAGGCAGATTATAGCATACGGCCCCGCCGCGCTGCTACAGAGCCAGTACACCTGGCAGCCTGATCGTCACTGGGCGATCTCCGAACACAGGTGACAGGGCTGGCCGTCAAGAGGGGGAATGACCAGCGGCAATGCTGGCGCGAAGGCCGGCGCCCGTCCGCGCGCAGCCCAGACCAGAGCGCCCTGCGGTTCCCGCTCCCGAGCACAAGATGATTCCAACCGCCTCCTGCAGCACGACAGAGGCCATGCATTGGCCAGAGAACGGCCCCCAGTTGCCAATGTCCTACCTCAATATCCGGGCAGTCGATAGAGGGGAGACCGAAGGCAACAGCCCAGCGCGGCTGCGCGGAGCGCCGGGCGAGGCAGAGCCTATTGAGGATCGCACTCGCGCCCGCTTGACACAGCAAGTAACATTTGATATTATTAGAGCAGAAGCCTGTTGTCGCCAACCTGACAGAGTCCTCCACATCTGTGGCACTCTGCAGACTCATAGCACGAATCATCCCAGACTGCCGAAAGGGGTTAAACATTATGGAGACAATCAACCAGGAAGCTTTGGCCCGCGTTCAGCACAAGGAGTTCTTGGACATCAACGAGGCCACGGCCATCTTCGAGTGCTCGCGCTCGACCATCCATCGCCTCTGTCAGAAGAGCCTGGTGGATGCCTACAAGGAGTCCATGGGCGGTGGTACGAAGATGAAGTGGGCCATCTCCAGGCAAGGGCTGCTGGACTATTACCATGCGCGCAAGGAGGGAGCGAAGCGACGCGGGCTGCAGATGCGGGTGTGGCCGAGGGACATCCCCCCGCACTGGCTCACTATGCGCGAGGCCGTGGAGGCGACCGGCTGGGGCAAGGACGCCATTGGGCGTTGGTGCCGCGAGGGCCTGGTCACGGCCGAGCGGAGGTCCAACTGCTGGTTCTTGGAGCCCACGCAGCTCGTCAACTTCACGAAGAATGCGCCCCAAGGCTGGGCCACGACGGCTGAGGCCCGCCGGATCACCGGCCTGACCCGAGCGCGTCTCTCCAAGCTGGCCCTGGAGGGCAAGCTGGTGGCACACAAGGCGGCCGGCCGCTGGCACTTCAACCGGGAGTCGCTTGCCGAGCATATGAGGCGGCGCGAGAAGTACATGCCCAAGGACTACCGTCGCACTGAGGTTGCCAGCCGGTAATAGATCCGCCGAAGACACACTACAGGGCAACTGGAGCCAGTGGACCGCAGCTCATCTTCACTCCAGTACCGGCCCTCCTCGGCGCGCTTCTCGCAAGAACCGCATAGCAGCAACTCCGTGATCAGGTGGCTGCTCAACGACGCAGCCACTTCTGCTGTCCATCTAACTGGAGGGTCATCCTGTTCTCCACAGCCGTGTTTCGTCTTGCACCGCACGGGCGGGAGCGAGTCGTATCTTGCTGTGCATCTGTGCGAGGTACAGCCTGAGTGGTCCCCAGAGCCCGTACCTGTTTCAACATGCCACGGTATCTCGCAGGCTACCACCTAAGCCCCTTGGAGCACTCCCGTACCTCTGTCCAAGACTTCTTGGCAGGTCGAAGCGATTCGCAAGGCAGCCTTGACACGCAACACGTCATGTGCTATAATGGTTTCAGTTGCTCCTGTTACTTGCGACGAGCGCTGGAGAACGAGAGGAGGTTCGAGAGAAGAATCCTGAGAGGGCTGATGTTGGCCATGAGTCTGTCCCTGCTGGTGTCGCTGCTGCCCGCGCTGGCCTTGGCCGACAAGGGCGACCCCCCCAGCGGACCCAGTGTCAGCGCCGTTGGACACATGACGATCACCGGAAACCCCCTTACCATCCACGTGGCGGCGGACACCAGCATCCAGGTCTTCTACGCCGGGAAGCCTGACGGTCAGGTCGACCCACCCAACTATAACGAGGCGGACAGCGGCGCGTTCATGTGGGGACCGCCGGGGACATATGCTTTTGCGATTGGAACTTACTTGCCCGGCCACGACTTGTCGTCCGGAAAGCCCGTGATTCCCTGGGTGCCTGGCGGACAGAGCGCCGTCAGCGGGAGCGGTACTGCTGCCGATCCCTGGCGGGTGACTACCACTGTTTCGGCGGGGGCTGTGAACATCGCCCAGTGGATCCGATACGTAGACGGCGATGACTGCTTCAGGGTGATGTACACGGTCAACCACCTGGAGTCCTCGGGGGCTGAGGGTTTCACCTTCTTCCACGCTGCGGATCTGTGGCCCGACGACTCCACTGGGGGCTTTGGGTACTACGACGCGGCCACGGGCTCGGTGGGGGCCTGGAATCAGGATATGACCTTCCTGGAGTACTTCGTGCCGGTGCTTCAGGATCTGGGATTCGCCATGCCGCCCGCTAACCACTATCAGGAGGCGGGTTATCAAGTTATCTGGGACAGCATAGTCGACGATGCGCTCCAGCCAGGGCCCGGCTTCGACGACACCGTTGTGGCCACTCCCTTCCACGACAGCGGATGTGGCCTGCAGTGGGACCTGAACTTCCCCGGGGTCGCCACGCCGTTCAACTTCATAGAGTTCGGCACGGATTGGTGCTTCCTAGCAGCGGAGGAACCAGAATTCGTGCCCGAGCCGGGGAGCGTGATGCTCCTCGCCAGTGGATTGATGGGGTTGGCCGGATACGCCGGTCTGAGGATGCGGAAGAGATAGACTGACCGCTCAGCAGAGCTCTGACACACTCAAAGGCCCACGGAGTACCGTGGGCCTTTGTCTTTCCACCTCATGGCTTGCAGAGTTCCTCAGTCGGTCTGTCGCACCGCCTCCAGGACATTGGTGAGGGTTTCTATCTTGGCCAGCACGCGGCTGAGTTGCGCCATGCCTGATATCTCCAGGGTGGCCACAATGGTGGCGATCTGGTCCTTCTTTCTGCTGGCATTTATGCTCGCGGAGATCATGTTCACGTCCTCGGCATCGATGATTGCAGAAACGTCCTTGAGCAGACCCTTGCGGTCGTAGGCCGTGATCTTGATCACGACAGGATAGGAGGCGTCTACGTCCTCGCCCCAGTCCACCTCAATGAGGCGCTCCTTGTCACCGTCTCTCAGCGCCCGGAGAACGTTGCCGCAGTCCGAACGATGGATGGTCACACCCTGTCCCCGCGTCACATAGCCTATGATCTCATCTCCAGGGAGGGGGTTGCAGCAACCGCCTATGCGGGTCAGTAGACCGCCCACTCCGGTCACCGTGACACCCCTGGCCTCACTTGGGAGATCCGATGGGCGACCTTCTTCGGGGAGTGTCTCCTCCGTCTCCACGTCGAGCAGCCTGGATGAGATCTGATGGACATTGATGTCACCGTAGCCAATGGCGGCTAACAGATCGTCGATGTTCTTGAAGCGCAACAGCTTCGCGATCTCCTCGTAACTCTCGTGCTCGATACCGAGGCGCTTCAACTCCCTCTCCAGGAGTGCTCTGCCTCTGGTGATATTCTCCGCTCGCTCCTGCCGCCGGAAGAACTGCCGAATGTTCTGCCGGGCGCGACTGGTGCACACGTATCCCAGATGCGGGTTCAGCCAATCTCGACTGGGTCCACCTCTCTTGGCCGTGAGGATCAACACCTGATCTCCATCCTTGAGTTGATAGTTCAGCGGAACGATCTTGCCATTCACCTTGGCGCCCTGGCAGAGATGACCGATTTCCGTATGCACGTGATAGGCGAAATCCACGGGGGTCGAGCCCCGGGCCAATTCCACCACGTCCCCTTTGGGCGTGAAAACATAGACCTCTTCGGGGAAGAGGTCCGTCTTCAGCGAATCGACGAATTCCTGGGCATCAACCAGCTCGCGGCGCCAGTCCATCAGTTGCCGCAGCCAGGCCATCTTGGCCTCCAGGACGGCATCGCGCTCCACCTGCTCCTTGTATCGCCAATGGGCGGCGACCCCGTACTCGGCGGTCCAATGCATGTCCCAGGTACGGATTTGGACCTCCAGAGGGTATCCCTCAGGTCCAACGACGGCCGTGTGTAAGGACTGATACATGTTGTCCTTGGGCATGGCGATGTAGTCATCGAATTCGCCTGCGATGGGTCGCCACAGCGAATGCACTATGCCCAGCGCCGCATAGCAATCCTTGATGTCACCCACAATCACTCGCGCGGCACGCACATCGTAGATACGATCGAAGTCTCTGCCCTTCTTCTTCATCTTCTGGTGGATGCTGGAGATGTGCTTTCTACGCCCTGTGATCTCAGCCTTGATTCCTTCTTCGGTAAGGCTCTTCCTCAGCGTCTTCACCACTCCTTCGACGTATCGTTCACGGTCTGCGCTCCGTTCGCTGAGAAGTTCCACGATCTCCCTGTAGTCGTCGGGTTCCAGATACCGCAGGGCAAGGTCTTCCAGCTCCTCTTTGATCTGCCACATGCCCAGCCTGTGTGCGAGGGGCGCGAAGATCTCCATGGTCTCCCTGGCGATCACCGTCCCTCTGTCTTGCGGCATTGCGTCCAGCGTGTGCATGTTGTGCAGGCGATCCGCCAGCCTGATGAGGATAACGCGGATGTCGTCCACCATGGCCAGGAAGATCTTGCGCAGGCTCTCGGCCTCCTCCTCCTCCAAGCTGGTCCAGGTGATCATCTTCAGCTTGGTCACACCGTCCACCAGCTTGGCGATCTCCTCGCCGAAGGTCTCTTCGATTTCCTCGAGGGTCACGGAGGTGTCTTCAGGTACGTCATGGAGAAGGCCGGCCGCAATAGTTGCGCCGTCCAGGCGGAGGTCTACCAAGGTGGCAGCGGTGGCGAGGGAATGCTGGATGAAGGGCTCACCCGACATCCTGCTCTGGCCATCGTGGGCTT
>Ga0307380_10006749_pt1 | contig 15011 bp, 12 predicted proteins | sample UN3MG_FD_202239 | JGI IMG/M metagenome (GOLD analysis project Ga0307380, IMG submission 202239) | Soil microbial communities from Risofladan, Vaasa, Finland - UN-3 | ecosystem: Environmental > Terrestrial > Soil > Coastal area > Acid sulfate soil | place: Finland: Risofladan, Vaasa | collected...
GGAGAACCAGGAACTGGTCACAAATCGTGACCGGTTGTACAGGTTGGATAAGATGTTCAGGATATAAGGTTCGCGAAGCGATGGCATCGTTTGTTTAGCCGGAGCCCGCCCCGTTCAATTTTTACCCCGCCTGCCCCGTAGGTAGTTTACTATCGTACTGGGGTTAAACCATTCTGTTGCTCATGTTTAACCGGGGTTTCGTAGAAAAGGAGCGGAGTTTATCCTGCTGTGCCCCGTAGCTCATTTGATGGTACTGGGGTGAAACCTGTCCGTTTTTTGTTTAACTGGGACGAATTTAACCGAGGAGCCCAGAACGCTGAACGCTGAACCCTGAATATCGAAGCGAAGCGTAGATATCTGTACAAGCAGGATAAAGGGGATGTTTTTAAATTAATATAATGGAGATGAAGTTAAATTTACCAAATAATTTTGAGGGTTAAAGAGAAACTTATTATCTTATGTACGTCCCGGAGTTCACGGAATTCACCCTTGTTAACGAGGTCCGTCGGAAACTCGCACTGAGCCAAGAAGACCTTGATCGGAAGCTGAGTGTGAGTTATAACATCGTCAATCACTGGAAAAAAGGACTATCCAAGCCTTCAAAGCTGGCCTGGGCCCAGTTGGATGCGTTCTGTGAACGGATGCGGAAGGCTGACCGGTTGGACCGGTCGGAGTTGTGATGCGGTTTTCCAATGCGATTGTTCCCGACAGTGCCCTGGAATGAGCGGCCGGATCGTCCCACAGCAGCTATAATTAGGAGCTATAATCAAGATGTCCCTTTCCATTGACAAGCCCAAGCTGGATAACCTGGCCAATGAAATATGGAAGTCCGCGGAGCGTCTGCGAGGTAAATTCAAGGCCTATGAATATCAGAATGTAGTGTTGCCCATCATCGTCATTCGGCGGCTGGAGTGCGTGTTGCTAAAGTGGCGCGAAGAGAAAAAAGAAGAGATTCTCGCCAAACAGCCCAAGCGTAGCGAACAGGAAATCGATGCCCTAGTCAAAAAGCTGGAACAGAACCCCCAGCAGTCGGCCTTTTCAAACAAAACGGACTGGACCTTGCGCAAAGTCTTTGAAGAGGATCATACCCTGCTCGAAGAGAACTTTCGTGCCTATATCAATGGGTTCTCGAAAAACGTGGACGATATCATCGAGAATTTCAACTATCGCGCCATTATTCGGCAGATGGTGAAAAACAACCGGCTGGCGCCCATCCTCAACCAGTACAAGGAGCTTGACCTGGGGCCTGACCGGCTTTCCAACCTGGAGATGGGCTACGTCTATGAAGAGCTTTTACGGCGATTTTCAGAACAAAGCGGCGAGGAGGCCGGGGAGCACTTCACGCCCCGGGAGGTCATCCGCCTGATGGTGGAACTGTTGGAAATTCCCATCCCGAAAAAACACCTTTCCATCTATGATCCGGCCTGCGGCACCGGCGGCATGCTCTCCGTGGCCAAGGAACACCTCCTCGACCGCGCTAACACGCCGAAAACAAAGGCCCAAGTGGATCAATTTGTCACCGTGCATGGCCAGGAGATGTCACCCACCAACTATGCCATCTGTCAGGCCGACCTGCTCATCAAGAGCGACCGACAGGCCAAGGTTTTTCTGGGCAACTCCCTGATTCCCCACGATCGCCACAGCCGGGAGCCGGGAGACCAGCTTCCCGAAGGAAAATTTCATTTCGACTTTATGCTCAGCAACCCGCCTTTTGGCGTGACCTGGGGCGGCAAGGACGGCTACGAGATCGAAGCCAAAAAGCTCAAAAAGACGCGCTACCGGGCCGGGATGCCCCGCACCAACGACGGGGCACTGCTCTTTTTGCAGACCATGCTGGCCAAGATCCAGCCGCCCGAAAAAGGGGGTAGCCGCATCGCCATTATCTTTAACGGTTCCCCCCTTTCCAACGGCGACTGCGGCTCCGGCGAGAGCGAAATTCGACGCTGGATTCTGGAAAACGACTGGTTGGATGCCATTGTCATGCTTCCCGACCAACTTTTTTACAATACCGGCATCTATACCTACATCTGGCTGCTGCGAAATGAAAAGCCCAAAAACCATAGCGACCGCGTGATGCTTATCGATGCCCGAAAGCAGTTCGAAAAGGAGCCCAAATCCTTCGGAAATAAGCGTCACCGCATTACCGAAGCCCACCGGGATTGGATTGCCGAACGTTACCGGAACGGCTGGGTGAGGGGATTTCAGGATGAAGACATAAAAATATTTAAAACCACTGACTTCGCTTTCCACAAGGTCAGCGTGATCTTCTGGCAGACCGATGAGAACGATCAACCGGCCATGGTCACTGAGCGCTACGAAAAGGCCTTTACCGCCGCAAACATCAACAAAGAGCAAGCGTTTTACGAAAGCGATCTGATTTTTCGCATCCTGCTCACGGAACCGGAAAAGGGCCGCAAGGTCACGGTCAATTTCACCCTCGGGCCGGAGGATCAATTTGCAAGGCTCTACGAGAAGGCTGTCCGGAAGGCCTTTAAGGCGGAAATCGATGCACTCACCAAAGACATCACTGAGACCAAGACCAAAAACAAGGCCGTCAAGCGCTTTCTGGCATTGCTTTCAACGGAAGTGGAATGGACCCACCGCCATTATGTTAAAGATAATGAGTATATCCCGTTCGGTGAGGACATCGAGACATTTTTGAATCGCGAGATCGCAAAACCCATCATCCGCTGGGCCGACAGCCCCCAGCTCGGCTACGAAATCCTGCCGAACAAATATTTCTACCGCTACCAGCCGCCCATGCCGGCTAAGGAGCTGCTGGCAGAGTTCTGGAGGTTGGAGAAGGAGGCGGAAAAATTTTTGGAGGGACTGGCGAACTCATGAACACTGCAATAGCCGAAGAATTCAAGGATAGTGGTGTTCCTTGGATTGGGGAGATACCGGAGACATGGGACGTGGCAATGTTAAAGAGAACAACATACATAAAAGGACGAATTGGATGGCAGGGTTTAACAACTAAGGAGTATCTGTCTGAAGGTCAATACTTGCTTGTCACGGGAACAGATTTCGAGAACGGCCGTATAGCGTGGTCCCAATGTGTCTGCGTTGATCAAGAGAGATATGATGAAGACTCCTATATTCAATTAAAGGAGGATGATATTCTGATAACAAAGGATGGAACGATTGGCAAAGTTGCTATCGTCAGGGGATTGCCTAAGCCTGCAACACTTAATAGCGGGGTCTTTGTTACTCGCCCTATCCACGGTTGTTACAGACCGGAGTTTTTCTACTGGGTTCTGATTTCTGACATCTTCCCAGAGTTTATTTCATCTTCGATGGTGGGCACTACGATAAATCATCTATATCAAAAGACCTTTGAGCGGTTCATATACCCTCTCCCGTCCAAGCCGGAGCAAGAGCGGATCGTGGCCTATCTGGATGCAAGCTGCGCGGTCCTGGATGCGGCGGTTGCCGCCAAACGCCGCCAGCTTGGGATTCTTGAAAACCTAGGTCAAAGGATTATACATAAGGCTGTAACACAAGGGTTGAGGCCGGACGTTTCTATGAAGCCGTCGGGTATGGATTGGCTCCCCGAAGTCCCTGCGCATTGGAAGGTGAAGCAGATCAAGCGAGCATGCGAGATTGTTCGAGGCAAATTCACTCACCGTCCAAGAAATGACCCGGCGTTTTATGACGGCGAATATCCTTTTGTGCAAACTGGTGATATCACAGCTGCCCGCAAATACATCAGATCCTATTCTCAGACACTGAATGAAATGGGCCTGACTGTGAGCAAGGTTTTTCCACGGGGAACACTGGTTATGTCGATTGCTGCGAATATCGGCGACGTAGCCATTCTCGATTTTGAAGCCTGTTTTCCTGACAGCATGGTAGGCCTGATACCAGGTCCACATACTAATCTCAATTTTTTATATTACTTAATGCGGGCCATGAAGAGCATTATGCTACGATCCGCGGTCATTAGCACACAGCTCAATCTAAATTATGTGAGGATTGGAACTAACTTTGCGGCGTTTCCGCCTAAGAAAGAACAGGAGAAGATCGCTGCTTTTTTAGATGGAAAGGAACAGGAATCGCTTTCTCTCAGGACCGCCATCGACGACCAAATCACTACCCTCCTCGCCTACCGCAAATCTCTGATCCACGAATGCGTTACCGGGCAGCGGCGATTGACCGAGGCGGATGTGGCAAGGGTGACGCTGGGCGAATCAGGGATTGAAAAGGTCGCCTAATGAGTATAAAATCAACCAATGTAAAAACCTGAATCTGACAAGGAAATTGTCTCTGAATTGGGGAGACAATTGACATGGAAACTCTTAAACTCTATGATCTATCAATGTAATTCCTACAATCGTAGAGTATCCTCGACAAATGGCAGTGTTTAATTAGTGGAGAATAAAATACCGATGAGCACACCTGAACTTGACTATATAACAATCAAAGGCTTTAAAAGCATCGCTTCGGTGGAGAAACTGGTGTTAGGTCCCATCAATCTGATCATCGGACCCAACGGGTCGGGCAAGTCCAACTTCATCGGTGTGTTTTCCTTTTTGCATGAGATCCGGGAAGGACGTCTTAACGATTATGTGCGTAGAGCCGGTGGAGCAGAACAGTTGCTTCACTTCGGTTCAAAAGTTACGGAGAGAATTCGACTTCTTATCTCTTTTAAACAGGAGGTCAACCAGTATGAATTGAACCTTGCGCCAACGAGCGATGATAGCCTTTATCCTTCTAACGAAAGGGTATATTTTTGGAATAAAGCCTATCCTAATCCCCTCGGAGAGTCACTTAGCCCAGGAGAAAATGGCATGGAGGCAGGTATCAGTGATTCGAAAGCATCGAGGATTGCAGATTGGGTGCGCCTTCGCCTGGGAAGATGGCGCCTTTATCATGTTCACGACACCAGCTTTGCTTCACCACTTCGAAAGACTGCAAAACTGAATGATAATGAGTTCCTTCGGCCCGACGGATCTAACCTGTCGGCGTTTCTATATCTGATGCTTAAAAAATACCCGGTTGAATACAGCCTGATCCGTCGCACCATCCAAAGAGTCGCCCCTTTTTTCGATGACTTTCAGCTCAATCCCGATCCTTTGAATGAAGAGGTGATCCGCCTGGCATGGAAGCATAAAAAATCAGACCAATATTTCGGCGCATCCAGCCTGTCGGATGGTACCCTTCGCTTTATTGCTTTGGCGACGTTGTTTCTCCAGCCAGAGGCGTACCGTCCGTCCGTCATCCTGGTGGACGAACCGGAATTGGGCCTTCATCCCCATGCGATCACGCTTCTCGCTTCACTGGTCAAGCAGGTTTCTCAACAGACCCAGGTGATTTTATCAACGCAATCGTCGCTGTTGCTCGATCATTTTCAGCCTGAGGATGTACTGGTGGCTGACCGTGTGGAGGGCCAAACGCAGTTTACACGGCTCGATTCAGACAGACTGTCTGCCTGGCTTGAAGATTACAGCCTCGGGCAGCTCTGGGAAAAAAACGAATTGGGCGGACGCCCGGGAAGGGAATGAGTCCATGGCCAGACTGCTGATTCATGTGGAAGGACAAACTGAGGAAACCTTTGTGAACGAGGTCCTTGGCCCGCATTTACACAGAAAGGGTTATACGAAGGTGGGAGCACGTCTTATGGGCAATGCGCGCCAGCGGGACCGCCGTGGCGGTATACGGGCGTGGAGCGCCGTGTGCGGGGACATCATCAGACATTTAAAGGAAGATGCCGGTTGCCTGGTGACCACCATGGTCGACTATTACGGATTGCCGCAAACCGGGGGCAGGGCATGGCCCGGCCGGGAAACGGCGGGTTCCTTGCCGTTTGCCCAAAAGGCATTCACAGTGGAAAGCGTGCTTTCCGCGGATATTTGCCGGGAAATGGGTGCAGGATTTAATCCCGATCGTTTCATCCCTTTTGTGATGATGCATGAATTCGAGGGGTTACTCTTTAGCGACTGTGAAGGTTTCAGCCGGGGTATCGGCCGGCCGGATCTGGCGGATGCGTTTCAAGCGGTTAGGGATGAGTTTGCCTCTCCGGAGGAGATCAACGACTCTCCGGTTACGGCACCCTCCAAACGTGTGGTGCAATTGGTACAAGCTTACGAAAAGCCGTTATTAGGGACCCTGGCAGCGCTTGAAATTGGCCTTGATGCAATACGCCGGGAGTGTCCACATTTTCGCGAGTGGTTATCCAGCTTGGAGGTGTGGCCGGAAGACCGGAACTGATAGGTTCAAAGATTCTGTGCGCATGGTCCAGGTAGGCGGAAATTGACGGCAGGAATAAGCAATATGCTCTTATGAATGATAGGAGAGGCTGAATCATGGCGCGCAAAAAAGCCCCTGAGATCACCTTTCAGGACCACATCGCGGCTTATCTGGTTCGTGAGCACCGCTATGGGGTGCTTGAACAGGTCGAGATCACGGACACGGCACACTTTATTGCCGAGGACCATCTGTGGGCTTTTCTCAGGGCGACCCAGAAGGAGGTGCTGGACAAGCTTGCCGCCGATTATGGTACGGACGCGCGTGACGAGGTGTTCAAGGCGCTCCGCTCCGAGCTGCGACACACGCCCCTGTGGATGCTGCTGCGGCAAGGACTCAAAGTGCGGGGACTGGAGTTCCGGCTGTTTTACCCCAGACCCCGGTCCAGTGAAAGCGTGGCCAATGCGCTCTATGGCGAAAACCGCATCACTTTTCGTCCTCATTTCACCTTCGGTGACACCCACCAGGAGATCGATTTTGTCCTCTTTCTCAACGGCCTGCCCATCGTTGCCCTGGAAGTCAAGCACGAAAAGAACCAGAACGTACATGATGCAGTGGCCCAGTTTGGGGCCCGGGACCACGGGTACAGGATTTTTCAACATCCCTTTCTGTATCTGGCAGCCGACACCAGCGACGTCATGGCCGCTACCGACCCTAGGCGGGAAGAAAATTTCCGCTGGCACAACACCGGATTGACCAATCAACCGATCACCAAAAATGGAAAAGAATACCCGGTAGAGTTTCTCTACCGCGAAGTGCTGTCCAGGGAACATCTGCTGGAGGCGCTCTCCTTTTTTCTCATCCGGGTGCCCAAATGCGAGGCCGAGGAGGATAGGCCCGCGCGTGAGGCGTTCACAATTTTTCCCCGTTATCACCAGAGCCGTATGGTGCGTAAAGTGTCAGATGACGTACTGGCCCAGTTCGAGGTTACAGGCGACGTCGGCCGGAAATACCTGATCCACCATTCGGCGGGCAGCGGCAAGACCCTGTCCATCTGCTGGCTGGCAGATCGCCTGCACAGCCTCTTCAAGGCGGATACGACGGAAAAGCTGGTGGACCTCATCTTCATCCTTACGGACCGCAGGACATTGGACAAAAACATCAAGGACGAGATCGAGAACTTCACCCACCTGAAAGACGTGGTCGGTCTCGCCCGGAGATCGGCGGATTTGCCGCGCTTTCTCCAGGAGCGTAAGCCGGTCATCGCCACCACCCAGCAGAAGTTCGAGTGGGTGCTGGAGGAGATCCGGAAGAATGAAGACCTGAAGAAGCTCCGGGTCGCGTTTTTGATCGACGAGGCCCACCGTTCCCAGGAGGGCAAGATGGGTGCCGCCATCCGGGTGCCCTTTCGCAACACTGAGGCCCCGGACGCTGACCTGCCGGAGGAGGATGAGGAAGAAAAAATCGCCAAAATCATCCGCGCACATGATCGCAACCAACTTTTTGTCGCCTTCACCGCAACCCCTGCTCCTGCCACGGTGACCCTCTTCGGTCAACCATTCGATGTCTATAGTGAGGCCGAAGCCATTGCCGAGGGCTATATCGTGGATGTAGCGACGAGTATCATCTCCTACAAGACGCTTTACCATTTGCATTGCCACGTAGTGCCGAAACCGGAAGAAGAAAAGCGCTATCCCATCGGCGTGGTGGCCAAGGCACTCAAGAACGTGGCCTTCAAAGATGACGGCCTGATCCAATACAAGGCCGAGGTCATGCTGCGCATTTTTGAAGAAAACGTTATGCCGCTCATTAACAGTCGGGCCAAGGCTTTGATTGTCGCCAGTTCGCGGGTGGCCGGATTACGCTACTTTGATATTATCAAGGAAAAGCTTCGGGAAAAGAATGCCGACTACAAAGTTCTTTATGCTTTCTCCGACTTTGTCCATCCGGAGACTAATGCGTCAATCAGCGAACACGCCGTGAACAAACTTAAAGCGGGAGAGCTCATTGAGGACCGGTTTGAGGGAGAGGACTCCCGCCTTATGGTGGTGGCCAACAAATTCCAGACCGGGTTTGACCAGCCGCTTCTGGCCGGGATGTTTCTCGACAAGCCGGTCATGGACCGCAATGCGGTGCAGACCCTTTCACGATTAAACCGCTGCTGTGAGGGAAAAGCGGAAGTCATCGTGGTAGATTTTACAAACAACGCCAGGGCGATTCTAAAGGCCTTTGCCAAATATCGCAAAGGCACCCCCTTTGAGCCGGGTGATCCGGATGAAAAGCAGTGCACAAGACTGTACCAGGAAATCCTCACCCTTGGCGTATTCACGCAAAAGGATGCCCATAAAGTCGTTTCGCTGCTGGCGACCGGAACCGACGCCCGGGTGCAGTTCACTGTGAATGGGTTTCGCCAGCGTTTCCAGGACAGAATTGCTGATCCGGATCAGCGAAAGAACTATGTCTATCTTCTGGCGCGTTTTGTTAAGAGCTACCATTTTCTGACCTGCTTTTTCACCTATTCTGATGAGATAGCTGAATTTGCTGCTTTCGCGGAATATGTCGGTCCTCAGTTAATCAAACAGGGGAGCGTATCGGAGTTAATGAAGCAAATCCGGCAGACCGAAGTGATCAAGGCGACTGTCCAGTTTCAGGGCGAGGTCCGCGGCGGGGGCACAGTGAAGCTCAAGCCGAGCAAGGGCGCCAAAGGTTCAGGGCCTCCCCCTAAAAAAGTGTCGGTGCAGGACATTATCGCGACGATACGCGCCAAGTTCGATATTACCGATGAGGAAGCATTGTACATCAAAGAGGTGACAGAGGAAAAGGCGGAGGATACCGCGATACGATCCACGGTTCGCGCCCATCGTGATGATCGGGTTTATCTGGATAGCGCTTATCGCATCCAGGTAAATGGCCTGATCCAGCACGCTTATTCCGATCGCGGTCGCTATGACGAACTGGCTGATGTTAAATACACCGATACCGGGGGCATTTTCGACATTATGTCTGTCACGGTTATCCAACATCATCTATCTGTTGCCGGAGGTATGCATGCCTAAGCCCATTCACCAAATCCCAAAGCACGATCGGCCGCGGGAAAAGTTGCTTGCCAAAGGATCGGGGGCACTCAGCGATCAAGAACTGCTTGCCGTTTTGCTCGGCAAAGGGACTCCTCAGATGGATGTGATGACCCTTGCAGCCAAGATATCCCGTATCATGGATGAAAAGGGGTTTGATGTACGGGTAGAGGATTTGACAAATTTTCCCGGGGTCGGTCAGGCCAAGGCTTCCCTTATTCTGGCGGCAATGGAGTATGCGCGGCGGCGCATCAAGCCCGAAGGCCTCAAGATCACGACACCTTCGGATGTATTACCCCTCATCCGGCACTTCGCCGACCGAAGGCAGGAGCATTTCCTTTCCATCACCATTAACGGTGCCAACGAAGTCTTGAACGTTAGGGTCGTTTCCATCGGCTTGGTGGACCGTAGCCCGGTGCATCCGAGAGAGGTTTTTGCCGATGCACTGGCAGACAGGGCTTCAGGCATCATCGTGGCACACAACCATCCGTCCGGTGGCCTGGAACCATCCGAGCACGATCTCGATATTACGCTTCAACTCCGGAAAGCTGGTGAGATTATGGGTATCGAACTCCTTGATCACATTGTTTTCAACCGTAATAGTTATTACAGTTTCCTCGAATCGGGGAAACTATGAGGAAGAGATGTGCGGTACGTCCATAAATAAGTAAAAAACCCGACAAATAGATGTATAAAGGCTGCAAACATGTCAGGTGTCATATTTTCATATCAACAAATAGATCCGGTAAAACTCAAATGCAAAATCAATCTTAAAAAACTTCTTCCTGCCCCGAAACAAAGAGAACGATTTAATAAAAAGTGGAATGAATTCCTTGAATCTGATCCTTATAACAAAGAAATATTTGATCTAAAAGGGGACCTGTTAAAATATCAATCCGAACAACTTATCCCCACGAAAATTGATAATAGACCACCACTTTTGCTTGTCCTTGGAAACCCCGCCAGCCATTCCGTCAAAGAAGGCATGTTTTTTTCATTTGAAGGAAATAAAAAAGAGCATCGGTTTTGGAAAAACATTCTAAAACCGGCAGGAATCCTCGATCTTCCATATGATAAAAACTTACCCATAAATGAATTAAACGAACACCGTAAAGATCAATTGTTGAATCTAAAATATAAATCACCATTTCGGATCGGACTTTGCGTTTTTATATCTATACCAAGTACTCCAAGTGGCAAATGGTCAGGAGTAACCGGAGTTCAGAGACTTATCGGTGCCAAAGCTTTGAGGGAGCTTGAAAAGGAAGAATGTCGCAGGGTAATTGAATGTGCTAAAAAGTTCTTGTCGCCTAATGGCGTTGCCGTAGCGTTTCAGAAAAACGCGTGGAATGGATTACGTTCAGTTAAAGATCCAGAATATAAACTTGATAAAGCAAAGAGCGGTAAACTTAAAGGCACCTTAAAAGATATGCCAAACATTCCCTTGCTCGGGGTTCCTCCCACCCGTTTATCCGGCCCATGTTCTGAAATATTACGCCAATTATTAGAAGAACAAGGATATAACTTACCGACTTTTGTAAAATAGTCTAAATGATTCAAAAATTTAAGTTTCCTTGAGATAATGGACAACTTTAAAGGAGCGACTAACATGAGTAACGAATACTATGTATACATGTACATCGATCCAAGAAACAACGTGGAATTCTATTACGGCAAAGGACATGGAAGACGGAAATTCAGCCATTTAAAAGGAAAAAAAGATACGGAAAAGAACAAAAGAATTAGAGCGATCAAAAAAGATGGAAAGGAACCTATAATTAAAGTCATTGCTGCAGGATTAACTGAGAATGATGCGGAACTGGTAGAAACTACCTTGCTCTGGAAATTAGGCCGATTTACTGATAATGTGGTATCGGGTCCTAGATCCGAAAATTTTCGCCCTCAGAACACGCTTCATCTTGACTACCCTGGCTTTGATATCAACAATGAGATTTATCGTGCTAATGTTGGAGAGTCCAAGAGGTCAAAAAAGATAGGTCGAAAATGGGAAGACTACAAAAAATATGGATTCTTCTGTGCTGGAAGTGACAGGAAATGGATAAATTTAATCAAAGGTCTGAATGTTGATGACATCCTTGTCGTATATCTTGCTGGCAACGGGTTTGTAGGAGTAGGAAAAGTTCAAAAAAAAGCCGTTCCAGCGAAGGATTTTAAAGTAAAAGGAAAATCCATCCTCGATATTAACACTCATGGCAGCTATGACGGTAATAAAAATAATCTGAATAAGTGCCAATATATGGTAAAGGTTAAATGGATAAAAAAAGAAGATAGAGAAAATGCTGTCAAAGCAGCTGGAATGGGTTTTAACCTCAGAGGCACATTAGTTCCCATATCCAAAAACTCAAAAATGATCGATTTCATAAATAAGGCTTTTAGCACCGATCTTTACAAATTAGTGAATAAGTAAGAACAGTATGATACTCCCAAAATATTACTGGCCTGACTTATCAGTGAACGAGAGATGGGGGTCGCATCTTAATTATTAATTATTGGGGATCGGAGAGATCCTGTTGAAGGGTTGAACGTGCGGAATGTTGTCAAACCTTGAACTGTGATTATAGCAGTTTAAATATACGATGAAATAGGGAACGGTCTTGAGCGTGAACTGAACGGCTTCAATCTTAACTTAAGGAATGAAATTATGGCTATTCCAGACTATCAAACGATTATGCTGCCGCTTTTAAAATTTGCCGGTGATGGTCAAGAGCATTCTTTGCGTGAGACCATCGATTTCCTCGCTGATGAATTTAGCCTTTCCGATGAAGAAAGAAAAGAGTTGTTGCCGAGTAAATGGTGTCGTGTCTTGAATTGTGAATAAGATTTCACTATTCACTATTCAAGATTTGACACCCTTTCTTTCTAAATAATCGAGAAAAAATTCAAGATAATCGATTTAATCTTAAACAAAGAAGGGTTTGCGATGGTTACAAAGACCCATTCTTAGAAAGAGAGACGGATTTTCGCTTTTGGCTGATACCGATTAGATATCACAACAGCGGTTATGGTTCAAATAATGATAAGAATGTCAAAGGATATAACTGGAATAAAATAGTATGAAATTTAAATTCACTATTGCAGACGCGTCGATAAATGTCCTTGTTTGCCCATATTTTTAGGTCGTATAATACTAGTTATGTGCTAATGAGCGATCTATAAAAAAAGAAAATATGTCTCAAGATATTCGTAGTCGATATATAGGTCCTTGCTATTACAATTGTAGCAACAATCACGGACCGAGAATAGATTTAGCATCTTTTATCATAAGACTGCTATTATTCGACACATATATAATAGACTCAAATAAATTAAATGAAATTATCGAAATAATCTCATATTTTGGATATGGTGGAACCAAAGAAATTCTTAACTCTGGAGCAATTCGTATTCATTCAGAGGCTTATGCTATTGGCCAGACCGGTCAAACTGGATTAGGATTTAGGGGGAAAAAAAAGGACGGCTCCCCAAAAGAATTGCTGCCACTCAATTCTTTTTCTTTTGACGTCATAATGCATTTAGACAAGAAAAAAATCATGCATGATGATTTGCAAAAAGTCCATTCAATTAAGGGGATTAAACAAAAAGAGGCTATAAACCTTAAGAAGTTAATAGCAAATAATTTGGTGTGGTATCCAGAAGAATCTGCCAAAAAAATTTTACATCAACACCTTGATGATTTACGAATTAACACTCCCAATATTAAAAGAGCAATCTTATCTAAAGCCGCTGAAATTTTAGGTGTCCCCAAAATAAGCAAGGATTTTTCTCTGTCTATTGAAGTTGACGAAATGGATGATGTTCACATCTCGTCTGATATTTCAAAGATATTATCCATAGATGAGCAAACCACACATAATATATTTGGAAGTGCGTTATTGGCGGTTGGTGCTTTGAATAAACGCATCGAAACGATGAGGGTGTTTTCAGCTGTTACAGGATTCAGAGAGAATGAACTCAGTATATTTGAAGATAAGGTTGAATTTATTATAAACAACATTTCGCCAGCACCAGTAGAAGAAAAATTGAGCAGAATCCTATCATGGCAGAATTTTCCGGACCTGTATTCAGCAATAACCTCAAGAAAGTTGAATATCGAAAGTTTGCTCAAGATAAGAGAGAGCAATGAATGTAAAGAATTTCGTAACTGGCTATGGTCGTGTGATTCACTTGAAGTAAAAGAAATGGAAGCTCGTTTGGCAAGTTTAAGCGCCCGATTATCTCTGAAATTGACAGGAACGACATCCAAAGCCATTCGGTGGTTGGCAACAACAGGCGCTGGCTTTATACCGCCAATAGGTTTAGCATTAGGACCAACTCTCGGTTTTTTAGATACATTTCTTATAGAAAAATTTCTCCCGAAATCAGGCGTTTTAACGTTTTTAGGAAGGATGTATCCATCAGTATTTAAGGGTACATAACAATTGCATTAAATCAGATTGCAATTCCGCTGCGCTCCATTGCAACTGCTTATGCAACACTTTATGTTTAATATCTGAAGGATAAAATAATGTTCGACAACGATATTTTTAATAAAAATATGGTGTGTCACTATAGCGGCAAGAACGCTGCGATATCGATACTGAGTGAGAATAAAATCAATTTCAGTCGACTTTCATCATGCGATGATCCGAGAGAATCCAAACAATGGAGCTTTGACTTTATCGGGGCAGAACAGAGGCTTTGTCTTGAACAATACTTAGAAGTTCCCAATATATTTAGTAGCTTTATCAGGGATAATTCCAGAGTTCTCTGTTTCTGTGGATGGAATGACGAAGAGATTGACTTCAGTAATAATATGGTAACTCCTTATAGAGAAGCATACTATCGCACAGGCTTTGCTAGGTCAAGGATGTGGTCTCAATATGGGAGAGAGCGTACTGAAGTTGGAAGAGGGCATACTGGTATTTGCCTAGTCTTTGACAGAACCCTACTAGAAGAGAAGTTTGAATCATCATTTAAAACAAACAAAATATTTTATAAGAGTGTTGAGTACCAGTATTATTTGGAGAGTTTCGTTAAAGCAAGGAAGATTGATTGCAGGAATATTTTAAATCATAGCATTGATGAAGCATTAAAAAAGCAAATAGATACATATTACCATGAATATTTTTTTCTTAAGTCAATGGACTACCGTGATGAACATGAATACAGACTAATAGTAATAGTTGACCATGATGATTCAATTAGTTTACCCATTACTTCATCTCTGAAGGCAGTCATTGTGGGCGTTGACTTTCCATCTGATAAATATGAATGTATCAATGAATTAACGCTGAAATGTAGCAGTTCTGCCGAAAGGTGGCTCCTATCATGGCAGGAGGGGCGACCTCAACTAATTGATTTGTCACGGGAAATAAAAAGAAAAACGTAAGTCACAAATAATGCAAAAACATAACAAAACGCTTTACAAGGAATTGTGTTCCGCCTTGCTACACACAATCCGGTAAGCTTTCCGTTATGTTTCAATAAAAATAAACAAATGAACAAACAGCTAATAATACACGCAACTGGGACTTTAGAAGCATTAAAAAGCATTTTAAGCTCATCATCGCTGAGACTCTCATACAGCAAAGAAGATTTTTGTATCAGGAAGCAAAAAAGGGGACTTTGGGGGACGGGGGACTCTGGGGGACGTACATAAGTTTATAAGTTCCTAACGGGCTGGGTGTAGAAAAGTACTTTTTCTTGAAAGTGTGAGCGGAGGAACCTTGATCCTTGATTATCCGACTTCGC